>OBAI01001408.1_pt1 | contig 18494 bp, 17 predicted proteins | sample 1517461 | NCBI WGS metagenome assembly OBAI01 (sample SAMN04571696, study PRJEB22368) | human gut metagenome | biome: human gut; material: stool | host: Homo sapiens | place: Luxembourg | collected 2012-06-29
AAATTTTTGCAGAGGTCAGTCGTTTTCAAAATCATATCCATATAATCAAGTCCTTCCTTTGATGTTACGGATAGCATACCGGGCAATTTTGAAGATTTCATAAAGATTCCCGAAAACATAAATACGCCCCCTTAACTATAAATTATTATAGCATTGAGGGAGCGTACTTTCCACCATATAAACTTGTCAGACAAGTAATCCTTTTGTTAAGTTCAACTGCATCGGTCGGCAATATTTATTAAATAAAGACCCTTTTGTTTTGCATAATCAACAGTATATGCCGTGCCGCCCTCGTGCTTTGTCAGAAAGCAAATGCAAGCAGAACTACAATCAACAAGGTGTCTGTTTCTCTTTTGCATACAGCCGTTATAGTAATGCGGAGCAAGGACCTTCACCTTATCGGCTCTCAATTTAATATCATTATATACATCAATATCTTGTTGCTTCCAATATTTCGTTTGATTTTCACATGGCAACACTAAGATGAGTTTAACTTCGGGATGATTTTCTTTTACCGACAAAACAGCCTGTGCAGCAATGGTATCAAACCCCAAAGCACCACCTGTGCCGAAGTATTTGAAACCTTTAGAAACAAGCAGGGTAACGATGGCCTTCGTCTGTTCAAAGACCGTGTCGGGCGTATATGGGGCAATGTTGCGATGCCCTGTAAAACAACGTGTTTGGCTTTTATAATCCATTGAAATCACCGCAGAAAAGCAAAAAGAGCGTAGCCGAAGCTACGCCCAAAAAACACTTGCTTCAAACTTTCTGCCAGGAAAATTTCATAGTCTGGAAAACCCAAGCGTATGACAAAGAAGCGTGTGTTTTTATCAAAAGATAAAAACACACGCTCGGGTTTTCAAAACTTAAAAATACTATAAAATTTTCCTGGCAAGATGATTATATCATTAAAGGTATCTGCAAGTCAAATAGATTGTTAACAAAACAAATTGCCCTCACTCTATTATAGAGCGAGAGCAATAAACTTAGTCTTCTTTAAGCCTTCATTATTTTTTGAAATGTCTCTCAAATTTTTTGCTCATTTCAATTCGTGTTACGATTTTGATTTGAGCGATGTCTCTCAAAAGTCTCAGTCATAAATGCCCTAAATCGCACTAAAATGACTTTGGAATTTTGAAAGTTGCTGTCTCTTAGAATCTCTCAAAAACTCTCACAAGATTTTGAGGCAAAGAAAAAGTGCCTGAATACCGCCATAAAAAGCAGTATTCGGGCATAAAAAAGCCTCGGAACACGAATGTTCCGAGGTAATGGCAGAGGTATAAGGATTCGAACCTTAAATGACGGAGTCAGAGCCTCGCAATCTTTTTTCAAAACCGCCTATTTAAGCCATTTTTCAGACTTTGCGTCTCTCAAAAATCTCTCAGGATTTTATTTTTGCTTAGAACCGCAAATTCGTATGAGGAATTGCGAACCTTACACTGAGGTGTCGAAAGAAACTCTAAATCCGCATTATCTTTTACAGTAGGGTAGTGCATCATTTGATGACGAAGAATATAAAAGCTTATTCAATCAGATTTGCCGGTTTTATGATATGATTATATTTTTTACGCAAAAAATATAATAGTAGCATTTTGTTGTTCAATATCACCTTGTATGCCGATTGTTGACTGTCTTCTAAGTGAATCAGACAACAAGACGAACTGCTGATGTTTCTGCAAATTTGACGCATTTGTAGCCGCTGTACGGGACACTCTGACATATCAGTAACCGCAAAAATCTACACACATATGATTGATGAAGTATTTGAGCAGAGCAGAAAGCGATTAGTTGAATATGCGAATTCCAAAAATACAATGTACAAAGTCCGTAAAAACGGGCAATAGAAAAAAGAGCCCTCTTGATGTAAAATAAACATCAAGAGGGATAGTCTTTCACATTTATTATTTAGATTTTTACATTGACATATCAAATGATGAATAATCCTCGGCAATATCGTTTTCAACATCTTCATTGATGTCATCATTGGCTTGCCAAGTTTTTTCCATAGCAAGATTATGGATATATTCTATTCTTTGGTTGATTGAAGATATGATTTTTTGCTTTCTTGCATCGTCAATTAAATTTTCATCGGCATCATTCAATATGCTGAGTATTTCATTGTCGATATTTTTCAAAGCGTCAAAGTCTATCCAATCAAAAGAGGTGACTAATTTTAACTGTTCAAAATAAGTCTTTTTGAACGGCTTGCAAACTATCAATGATTGTTTATCCATATTAGGTGTAACCTTATCATAGCCGAGCGATGAGCCACTGTCAAAAATCTGTGCAACATCAATCCATTCAAGCGTGTTTGCATTTCTGACAAGACCGAAATTATTGAGGTGTCTGTCCTCGTTGGCTATAATAAAATCAACTACAATCATTTGATTGATTTTATCAACGATGTCATCAATGCCCAAAGATTTGCAACAGTCAATATAATGCTGATAAACAGACAAGTGATTAGGTTTAGGATACCTTTGCAAAATCTTCCAAGCCGTAACAAGTTCTGTATCTCTTGAAATAAAATCTTCGCAAACGCTGTATGGCTTTTCATCATCAACCATAACGGAATAACTGACATGATCTATATTCAATTTATCCATAATCAATGATGCAATAGCCTCATTAAACGGCTGTTGTTCATATGGCAAACTGCCTGCTTTAAGAAGACAACGCTTTTGATTAATTATTTTCCATCTTTTCTTTAAGCAGCCGTCAGATGTGTTGTCGGGTGAGTTCAAACTGATGTTTTCAGAATCTTTTGCTTTTCCGAACAGAATGTCACCGACATCTTCTGAAAAATCATTGTCAAAGAAATTTACGACTTCCCATTCCAAATCGGAATTAATAGGCTTAACCCAATATTGATCCGAAAGGCTTAATCCATAACATTTTGCCAAAAGCAGTTTCGGAGTGCTTACACGCAAAATTTCAAGTGCATCTCTTACACCAGACCTGCTTGCAGGAATTGAACGATCGGTCCACCATTTATTGAGCAAGGCTCTGTCGGCAGATAAATCGTCTTTAGTTGTACTGATAGGAAGGTGTGCAAAGTTATATATTTCGCCTATTTCAACGATTGAACCGGTTTCTTCGTCTAATGATAAATCGGCTACTTTTATGTTTTTATGCATCAAAGTATAGTTCATAACAACACTCCTTCCTAACTTATTTTCATTAATCATTATACACACTTCCTTCCCTAAAATCAACTTTTAACACAAATCAATATCAATCTTCCGTTCAATTTGAATTCAAGTTATTTTTTCATCTGCAAGGGGTCTTGACAGAAAATTATGAATTTGATAATATGAAAACGGAGAGAAAATTCAATAAAACTATGATGAACCTATATGCATTTTTATTTTGAAATGCGTATAGGTTTTTTATTTTTATTTTTAGAAAGGAGAATGAAAAATGTTATATCAAAAAATTCCAAGCGGAAAATTTTGGATTATGCCAAATGACTTTTTTGAAAAATATAAATTGAACAGTCGTGACTTTATGATCTATTGTTTTTTGGTTTCCAAAAAAGATAAAAAAGGGAAAAGTTATTGGTCAATCAGAAGAATGGCTGAGCAATGCAATATGAGTTACGAAAGTGTAAGACGAGCAATAAAATCTCTTGAGGATCAATGCTTGATTGATGTAGAACACTGCTCTGTCAATGGTAAAAAAAATTCAAATATTTATACTGTGCATCGGTTGATTTGATTTTGCTTTCTACTTTTGCATTTTTGATGCATAAACAATATAAAAGCCCGGAATGAAAAAAGTGAATAAAAAAAACAATGATTTTTTAATGAAAATATGCGGCTTTTGGATCGATTTTGAAGCGGATTTCAAGCCGTCGATTTTAAAGCAGGATAAAGGGGTATGATTTTCGGGCATTGAAAAGCCCGAAAACGCCGTCCGGCAAAGCCTGTCGGCTTTTCGATTCGTAATACTTTTGCGTATGATTCCAAATTCGTATGCAGTTAGTGGTGTTTTTCGCAGAAAATCAAGGTTTTTGAGTATTCACGGAAAGGAGTGCGTATGATGAACAAAACTAAAGCGGAAATTGAGCAAATGGCGAGCTTTATTTGCCGTGAAAAAGGACAATATATGTTCAATAAAAAAGAAATCGGAATCATTACCGGGTTATGCAAAGACAAGGTTGCAGAGCTCTGCGAGAACATTCCTGCAGCCTGTGACAGCAGAGTTAAGTTATATTTCATCAAAGATGTTCTGAATTATCTCTACAATTCTTGATGAAATATATAATTCCAACTCGGCATACAGGTCAAAATCTCACAAAAAATGTGTCTCTTTTTTGTCAGGTATTGGTCTGGCTATTTGCAAAACTGTGTGGTAGTGTTGGTGTTGCCAAAAGGCAAAGAAATTACTATACGGAGGTAAATTATGTACGAATTATACGACAAAAACGGTAACCAAATCGGCTACCGAATGACAAAAAGAATTAAAAACGAAGATGGCAAATACGATGTATTGACTGCTCGATCAAAGACGAGTGAAAAGGATTGCCGAAAGAAACTTGATTACATGGTCAAGGAGTATTATCAACTCCAAGAAAAGAAAAAGAGTGGCGGTGTCTTCTCCGAAATGAAATTAAAAGACTATGCAGACAACTGGTATCACCTTAACATCGAGAAAGCGAACTGCACGCAAAAGAACAAATACATGTACAAAAACATCGTCTACAACCACATCATTGAACACCTCGGTTCGATAAAGTTATGCAACTTGACTGAGGATGACTGCCAAAGATTCATAAACGAATATGCAGGATGGAGTAAGGCATTCGCATCAAAGGTGCGCATGGTATTAAGGCGTATACTTACAAAGGCAGAAAAGCAAGAACTCATCAAAACCAATGTGGCAAAGGATATTGTTCTGCCGACTGTGTACGAGAACAAGCACAGACCAATAACTGATGATGAACGCAGAATGATACTTGAAACCATACCTAAACACTATGCAGGAACAATGGTGCTTACAATGTTATGCTGCGGACTTCGACCGATAGAAATCCGAAGAATGAAGTGGGATTGGATAGATTTTGAAAACGCAATTCTAACAGTCGGCAATCCAAAACGAAAGCAGGAACAGGACGAAAGATACCAATTCCGCCTGTACTTTTAGATGCATTAAAGGAACATAAAGCAAAAGGGCTCAACAACGAATATGTATTCGTAAAGTACGAAAAGCACACACGCATGGATGACAATGCTTTTTATCAAAGCTGGAAAAACTTCGTAAAGGAAATGGACTTAGCAAACGGAGCTCACTTATATCGCAATCAAGTAAAGAACTCAATCATAGCGCCTGATTTCGAGCCATACCTACTGCGCCACACTTTCTGCACCGATTGTCAAGCAGCCGGAGTGCCAATCAATGTGGCAAAAGAATGGATGGGACACTCTGACATATCGGTAACCGCAAAAATCTACACGCATATGGTAGATGAAGTATTCGAGCAGAACCGAATGAGAATGGCTCAATATGCAGTAACCAAATCTCAACAAGTTGAAAGTCTGACCGCAACAAACTGATATGTAAAAAAAGAAAAGGATAGTCGAGAAATAAACTCGGCTATCCTTCGTCATTTGATATTACTGTATTAATATTTCAAAATTACAGTTTTGCAATTCTCACAAATTGAAGCGACGATATTAGTTCTATGACTCGGTTTAACTTCGGTAATTTTAACAAATCCGTCAGCTTTTTTCGCATCCGTAAACACACCCGGCACCTCATTTGCAAAGCTGAAAGCACCGTCTTTACTGCAAAACAAATAACCGTTTCTCATTTCTTTGCCACACTCCGGACATTTCATAGTTTTCACCTCCGTTTTGTTATTCGGCAGAGCGTTGCGAACGCTCCAGCATTTCTTGCATTTGCTTTTCAAAAATTTCTGCTTTGATTAAAGCGATACCCTGTGACTCGTCTCCAAGCACAACAAGACGGTCACCCTCTTTCATATCAAATGTATCTCGTGCATTTTTTGGTATTACAATTTGCCCCTTGCTTCCGATAGTAACTGTTCCCCAAAGATGTTTGCCGATAGGCGCAGGTGCTATCTTTGTTTTTCCTATTTTTTCATCAGCGTGAATCAGTGAGTCAATAGTAACGCCATAAAACTTTGCCAGCTTATCGCATTTATCAATGTCAGGAAAAGTATCTCCTTGTTCCCATTTGGAATACGATTGACGAGAAATACCGACTGCTTCGGCAACTTGTTCCTGCGATAAACCTTTAATGTTTCTTAAGTATAATAAATTATCCGAAAACATAAATACGCCCCCTTAACTATAAATTATTATAGCATTTAGGGAGCGTACTTTCCACCATATAAACTTGTCAGATAAGTAATCCTTTTGTTAAGTTCAACTGCATCGGTCGGCAACATTTATTAAATAAAGACCCTTTTGTTTTGCATAATCAACAGTGTATGCCGTGCCGCCCTCGTGCTTTGTAAGAAAGCTAATGCAAGCAGAACTACAATCAACAAGATTTCTTCCATATTATAATTCCTCTCTATCACTGATTGTGTATTATCATCACTGACAGTTATAGTTATAGCATAATATTTATGTCGAAGTCCCAAAAAATTTGTCGACAAGAGAAAAATAATATTTATGGAAGAATTTGCTTTGAATGTTTCATCATCGTATCAATTACTTCATAAATTCTGTTCCTGTCCTCCGGTACAAGTTTTTCAAGTTTCTCATTAAGCAATGAATCCTTAACTGTATATCCATTATCAAGTACATCTGAAAGAACCATATCAGCTGAAACACCCAAAGAGTTTAATATATTTATGAAAGTTTCAAGTGAGGGGATTTTTTCTCCTCGCTCAATCATACCTATATAATTAGTTGTCAAATCCGTTTTTTCCGCCAAATCTTCTTGACGCAATTTCTTTATTTCACGAAATTTTCTTATATTCTTACCAATTGTATCAAGTTTCATCTCAATACCTCCTTAAGTGTGTTTCAACAACTAATAGTATAGATTGTGTTTGTTTTTACTTACACGCACTATAAGGAAGTCATACCAACTAATAGTATTGATTTATTCTTTTTAATACTATATAATATTAAAAAGATAGATAACAAAAATCTATCTTGTAAATATTGTGTCAAATAAGTTCAATCTAACGAGTGTTAATATTTAAATCAAGAGTGTGTCTTTATTGTTCATAAAAACACGCAGTTATATTCATATTCTATTTTATTGATATTTAAGTTTATCACGCTGAAGCCATACAATTTATAGCTTCATTCTTTTTGTTTTACTATAATTTTGTCGATTTTTTCGATAATTTTGCACTTTTTATTTATTTAATTTGATATAAATGTTAGTTTTAAAAGTGAAACGCTTTTTTACGCTTCTATAGATTTAATGCATTTTCTCTATAAAAATTTGTTACGCAAGTCTTAATTAACTGCGATGAAAGGATGAGAAAATATGAGAAGTTCTAAATTTACAAACCATAGTTATTTTATCTATATAGTTGAGGAAACAGTTAAGTGTAATAACTGTAATACTACAACAGATGGAATGGTCATCATATTTAATCAGGGAGAAAAGGTTATATCTTTGTGCAAATATTGCAGTGCAAATTTGCAAGAAATTTTATATTGCTATCTCAAAGGAATAGAACATATCTCGACAATCACCAAAAGCAAAATAGATGTATCTGTAAATAAAATCAATGACGATCAAAATGAATTAAAGATTTTAGATTACAAAATAGTCATGAGTGATGAAGATTTTTTGAGTTTCTATCGTAAAGTTAATGCTGTAAATTATTTTTATTATGAAACATACAAAACAAGTTTTAAAAAGTGTTCACATTTATGGAAAAACACAACTCATTATTGGCTCAATAAAAAATACCAAAATAAAAACTATTCCAGAGATTCTGTAATTCCGCACGAAAAAGCTCTTGAAATAAATCTTATCCGAATGAACAAATATTTATCAAAAAGGAACAGAATCAAAGACAAAAACAACCTTGTTGTTATGCCTGATTTATTGAATGCTGCTCCAGTAAATAGGCTGAAAGTAAATCAGCACTGCTCATTATATGATTTGAAATGTTCTTTACACGGAAACAAACAAGCACAGGCATTTTTCTGTACCGGCAGAGTAGACGGATTCAGTTATGCACTTTGCTTTGATTGCTATTCCGCATTATGTAAAGTAATGTTGAAATTAGTGAAAGATACGAAATTAGAAAAAGCCGAGGTTGGGTTAATAAAAATAACTCGAAACGAGGGCAAACATAGGTGCTTTATGTGTGGAAGATGGACGAAATCAAATTATACGATTACAATAAAGAGCGATGAAAGTATAACTGTTTGTGATAGCTGTTTTAAAAATATATACAATACTCTCTTAACGAATAGTTTGACTAAAGAGATATTCCCCAACCTATATAGAGAGCATAAAGAATTAAAGAGAATTTTTATTGAAAACTCTCGTAAATAATCTTATATGTTAATAAAGCGATCTGTTTATTACGGACCGCTTTATTTTTTTGATGGCTACCTTTTCATTTTTGATGGATAAACAATATAAAAGGGCAATCTTAAAAGAGAGGGCATAAAGCAATAAAACTTTAAGCCCTCATTATTTTTTGAAATGTCTCTCAAATTTTTTGCTCATTTCAATTCGTGTTACGATTTTGATTTGAGCGATGTCTCTCAAAAGTCTCAGTCATAAATGCCCTAAATCGCACTAAAATGACTTTGGAATTTTGAAATTTGCTGTCTCTTAGAATCTCTCAAAGACTCTCACGATATTTTAAGGCAAAGAAAAAATGCCCGAATACCGCCGTAAAAAGCAGTATTCGGGCATAAAAATAGGCTGAAAGTAAAACTTCCAGCCTTGTGGCAGATTATATCAACCTGTCAAGTCACGGTAGTATTTGCTTCGCAAATCTCCACCTTAAAGACTTGACAGAATCTCCGAATAAAACAGGATTTACATCAGTTTTGTCATACTCTTTAACGTAAAAGCAAGAGTAGAAGCATTGTGCAAAAAAGCCGAAGTCGTCGGAGGGATTATTCCAACAACGCCAAGCACAATTAACGCAGTGTTAAACGATATAATAGAACGGTAATTCGATCGGATTCTTGCCATCAAAAGATTGCTTATTTCTTTAAGTGTTACAAGAGAATTCAAGTCATCGCTTGAAACGGTTATATCCGCAATTTCTCTTGCTATTGCAGCACCTGAGCTTATTGCTATTCCGACATCTGCTTTACTCAATGCCGGTGAATCATTTATGCCGTCGCCCACCATAATAACAGAATTGCCGTCAGTTTGCATTTTTTCAATAAACATAGCTTTGTCCTCGGGCATAACTTCTGCATGGTATTCATCGATTCCCAATTTTTCTGCAACAGCCTTTGCTGTGCGTTCACTGTCACCGGTCATCATAACAATTTTATCTATGCCGTTTGCCCTCAAATCGTCAAGCGTTTGCTTAACATTATCTTTTATAGGGTCCTCAATGCAAATTACGGCAACAAGTGTGCGGTTGATTGCCATATAAAGTTGTGAATATTCGTTTGGTATTGTATTGAATTTGTCTTGTTCATCTTGCGGCACGGTGCAGTTTTCGTCCTCAAAAACGAAATGATAACTGCCTATAACAACCTTTTCGTCGCCGACAAGGCTTGAAATTCCATGAGCTACAATATATTCAACCTTTGAATGCTGTTCTTCGTGGTCAAGACCTCTCGCCTTAGCTTCGTTAACAACGGCATTTGCAACCGAGTGCGGGAAATGTTCCTCAAGGCAAGCGGCAAGTCTGAGCATTTCAGCCTTGTCTTTGTTGCCGAATGTGATGATGTCTGCAACTTTCGGGTGTGCGTTTGTCAGCGTTCCGGTTTTGTCAAAGACAATAACATTTGCCTTTGAGAGCGCTTCAAGATATTTTCCGCCTTTAACGGTTGCGTTATAATTACTGCATTCGTTGATAGCAGACAAAACCGCAACAGGCATTGTAAGTTTTAATGCACAGGAATAATCCACCATAAGAATAGACAACGCCCTTGTTACATTTCGTGTAATTGCATATGTAAATATCGTGCCGAACAAACTAAACGGAACAAGCCTGTCCGCAAGGTTTGATGCTTTGCTTTCAAGTGATGATTTCAGCTTTTCCGAATCTTCAATCATTTTTACAATTCTGTCGTATTTGCCCTGACCGTTAATCTGCGTAACTTTTATAATACACTCGCCGCTTTCAACAACCGTGCCGGCATACACACGAGAACCCACCGTTTTGTTCACGGCAACACTTTCGCCCGTAATAGCTGATTGGTTAACCGTTACACCGCCGTCGATAACCTCACCGTCAAGCGGTATCATATTGCTTGTGCGCAGAACAATTTTGTCGCCTACATTAACCTTGTTTGTAGAAACTAAAACCTCTTCATCATTTTTATTCTTTAACCACACTTTTTCAATTCCGAGCGACATTGTGTTTGCAAGGTCACTGACAGATTTTTTGTGGGTCCACTCTTCAAGAATTTCACCGATTTTGAGTAAAAACATAACGCTTGAAGCCGTTTCGAAATCACCTCTTATAAGCGAAACCGTAATTGCAACAGCATCAAGAACCGAAACGTTCAGCTGTCCTTTGGCAAGCGACTTCAATGCCTTTAATATATATTTTATAGATTTAATATAAGCAAGCGCAATTCTTAAAGGTAAAGGATAAAATATTTTTCTGAAATAGCGCAAAGCAATTGTCATAATAAGCTTTTCTTCATATTCACGCTGAACAAGCCTTGCTGTGCCGACAATCTCAATGTTTTTCACTTCATCATTTTCAAAGCTGAAGTGAGCAAGAATTTCAATCAGTTCGCTCCTGTCAAAAGAATAATAAATAATCAAGTCGCAGGTTCTTTCATAAACTGTAACATCATCAATTCCGCTGATTGATTTCAAGTAAGCATCTGCCTTGTCCGCTTCTTCAATTGTCATATTTTCTTTGCAAAAATGCACTCTCATTCTGTTTTTTGTTTCGTGCAAGATTTGACATTTCATAATATTTACCTCGAATTGCTAAAAGGCTGCCAATTTGACAGCCTTTTGATAATTTATGCGTTTGCAACAGCGGCGTTTTCAATAACGCTCTGTTCTGCTTTTTCCTGTGCTTCGGCTGCTTTTTTCTCGTTAATTTCTTTAGCCTCTGCCAAAATATCGTTTGCGTTTTCTTTAACCTCTGTTACTGCTTTCATCACAGAGTCTTTAACTCTCAAACCAAAAGCCGCAGTGTGAGCATATGCTTTTTTTGCATCCTTGCTTCCCAAAGCCTTAACTCCTGCCGTACCAAACAGCACACCGCCTGCAAATGCTGCTAATTCACTAATCATAATAAAAAACTCCTTTCAAATTATTTATAATTTTTATAAGCTAATTATATCAAATCATTTTTCTCTGTCAACTGAATAGTGAATAATACGGCAAAATTTAACAAATTATATGATTTTTGTTAAACTCAATTAACCGAAAAAAACGCTTGACAGAGCAATATAACAGTGTTATACTGTGAATGATATAACACTGTTATATGAATTAAGAGGCGTAAAATGGCTAAAGAAGAATTATCAACATTAAATAACATATTAGATGCCGGCAGGGCTGAGTTTTTAGAAAAGGGCTTTAAGTCAGCCTCGCTTCGCAATATAGTTAAAACTGCCGGGGTAACAACAGGCGCATTTTATGGCTATTTTTCGGGCAAAGAAGCGCTTTTTGCCGCTCTTGTTGAAGAGCACGCAAAAGCTATAATGAACATATTTATGTCTGCGCAGGAAGATTTTGAAAAACTGCCTGAAGAAGAAAAAGCAAATCATATGGGAGTTGAAAGCCGAACAAGCCTTAACGAAATTGTTGATTACATTTACGAACATTTTGACGAATTTAAGCTAATCATTTGTAAAAGCGAAGGCACATCATACGAAAACTTTATTCATAATATGGTGGAAATTGAAGTTGAAGAAACCTATCAATTCATAGATGCTTTGCGTTCGCAGGGCAAATATGTTCCCAACATAGAAAAAGCAGTATGCCATATGATTGTCAGCGGTATGTTTTCGGGTATATTTGAACTTATTGAACACGATACGAAAAAAGAAAACGCTAAAAAATTTGTAAGCGAATTTCAGGATTTTTATATCGCAGGTTGGTCTAAAATTTTAGGGCTTTAAGTCCTTTAATTTTTATATAGCGGTTAGTTGCTGCTAACTGGTTATTTTATATGTTTAGGAGGAATTAAGTTGGAAAAGAAAAAACAATCAAACCTTTCAAGGCTGATGGATTACGCAAAAGGGTATAAGTATTTTACTTATGTTTCTTGGGTGCTCAGCGGTATAAGCAGTGCACTTGCTCTTCTTCCGTTTTATTATATATGGAAGATAATCAAAGAAGTGCTTGAGGTTATGCCTGATTTTCAAAATGCAACAGGCATAGTTAAAAACGGTGTTATGGCAGTCGTCTTTTCGATTTTGTCAATGGTGATTTATATTTGTGCTCTTATGTGCTCACATACAAGCGCATTCAGAGTGCAAGCGAATTTGAGAAAAGATATGATGCACCATATTGTTAAGCTTCCGCTCGGCGAGGTGGAAAAGTTTGGCAGTGGCAGACTTCGTAAAACTGTTAATGACTGCTCGGCAGCTACCGAAACATATCTTGCGCATCAATTACCCGATATGGTAGGCTCAATCGTAACGCCTATCGGTCTTTTGGTATTCTTATTTGTTTTTGATTGGCGCTTTGGTTTGATATCTCTTATACCAATCGTTCTTTCATTTGTTATTATGATGGCGTTTATGACGGGCAAAACGCTTCAGCAAAAAATGACAGAGTATCAAAATGCACTTGACGATATGTCAAATGAGGCAGTTGAGTATGTAAGAGGTATTCCTGTTGTTAAAGCATTCGGTCAAAGCGTTTTCAGTTTCAGAAGATTTAAAAAATCAATCGATTCCTACAGCAACTGGGCAATCGATTATACAAAAAATCTTCGCTTTCCTATGATAATATTTACTATGCTTATTAACGGAATTTTTGCATTTATCATTTTCGGCGGCTTGATTTTCACTAAAGGCGGAGTTACAAATGGTATTATTCTTAATATTCTTTTCTATATAATTATCACTCCTGTTTTGACAGTTACGATGACTAAAGTAATGTTTCAAAGTGAAAATAAAATGATTGTAAAGGACGCATTTAAGAGGATTGACAGCATTCTTAATATCAAGCCTTTAGTTTCAGCGAATGTCAAAGAGCCTAAGGATTCATCGATTGAGCTTAAAAATGTAAGCTACAGCTATGATGGCGAGGTTAAGGCAATTGATAATGTTTCTCTTAAAATCAATGCGGGTCAAACTGTAGCATTTGTCGGTGAGTCGGGTGGCGGCAAAACCACTCTCGCAAGTCTTATTTCACGATTTTTTGATGCCGACGAGGGCGAGGTTCTTATCGGCGGTGTTGATGTTAAAAATATTGATAAAAAAGAGCTTACGAACACGGTTTCTTTCGTTTTTCAAAACAGCAAGCTTATTAACGCAAGCATATTTGATAATGTTCGCCTTGCAAAGCCTGATGCCACAGCCGAGGATGTTATGTCCGCACTTAAAAAGGCTCAATGTATGGATATTATCGAAAAGTTCGGCAGTGGAGTTGATACCGTTATCGGTTCAAACGGTGTTTACCTTTCAGGCGGTGAGACTCAGCGCCTTGCAATTGCACGTGCTATTTTGAAAAATGCACCTATTGTAATACTTGATGAGGCGACTGCCTTTGCAGACCCCGATAATGAAGTCAAAATTCAAAAAGCGCTTGATGAACTTTCAAAAGATAAAACCGTTATTATGATTGCTCACCGTCTTTCAACAGTAAAAAATGTCGATTGTATATATGTTCTTGCAGGCGGTAAGCTGGCAGAACAGGGAGGAGCGCAGATCCTTGCTGAGCAAAACGGTGTATTTGCAAATATGCTTAGAAATTACCTAACCTCGGTTAAGTGGAAAGTTGCAAAGGAGGAACAGAAATGATTGAAAAATTAATGCATAAATATGCTTTGTCAAGGCAAGGCGCAAAAGATTTGATTAAGGGAGTTATTGCCTGTACTCTTCAGGATATTGCGTTTATGATTCCTGTTACACTTCTCTATCTTTTTGTAAAGGATTTGCTTGCAAATTCATTAAAAGGCAAGGTTTTGTTTTATGTTATCGGCGCTGTAGTTTGTTTGCTTATTGTTGCACTCGTTACATATTTTCAATATAATTCAACTTTTCTTGCTACCTATGTTGAAACAGGCACAAGGCGAATTACCCTTGCTGAAAAGCTGAGAAAAATCCCTCTTTCATTCTTTTCCAAAAAGGATTTGGCAGATTTAACAAGCACAATTATGGCAGATTGCACCTATCTTGAAACAGCCTTTTCTCATTTTATTCCGCCGTTTGTCGGTTCAATGATTTCTACGGTAATAGTGGCGATCAGTCTTTTCTTCTTCAATGCCAAAATGGCGATTGCCTCTTTGTGGGTGCTTCCGATTGCACTTATTATTGTTGGCTCATCTGCAAAAGTTCAGCAAAAGCTTTCAAACAAATCAATGAAAGCAAAAATGGATTGTGCAAACGGTATTCAAGAGTGTATCGATACAATAGCAGATTTGAAATCAAACAATGCCGAGGAAAGATACCTTAAAACACTTGATAAAAAAATTGATAATGTAGAAAAAAGAGCTTTAAAAGGCGAATTTGGCACGGCAGTCTTTGTTTCAAGTGCACAAATGGTAATGAAACTTGGTATTGCAACAACCGCTTTGGTCGGATCATCCTTATTAATAAAGGGCGAAATTGATGTTCTTACTTTCTTTGTGTTTCTGCTTCTTGTGTCACGCCTTTATGATCCCATGCAAGCCTCAATGCAAAATCTTGCCGCAATTATCAGCACCAAGACAAATGTAGCAAGAATGAATGAAATACTCGACCACGATATTCAGTCCGGTGATACAAAGCTAACAAATGACGGTTATGACATTGAATTTGATAATGTGAACTTTTCTTATAATGATGATGTTAAGGTTTTGGCAGGCGTGTCATTTACCGCCAAGCAGGGCGAAATTACGGCACTTGTCGGCCCATCAGGCGGTGGCAAAACAACAATTTCAAGGCTTGCTGCAAGATTTTGGGACGCTTCAAGCGGAACAATTACAGTTGGCGGTATGGATATTTCCAAAATAGAGCCTGAAACGCTTTTAAGCTTTTATTCAATTGTTTTCCAGGATGTAACGCTTTTCAATACCTCAATTCTTGAAAATATCCGCCTTGGCAAAAAGGATGCGACTGATGAAGAAGTACTTTATGCAGCAAAACTTGCAAACTGCGATGAATTTGCGAATAAACTTCCTAACGGCTATGATACCGAAATAGGCGAGAACGGCTGTAACCTTTCGGGCGGTGAAAGACAGCGTATTTCTATTGCACGTGCATTTTTGAAAAATGCGCCTATCGTTCTCCTTGACGAAGCAACCGCTTCTCTTGATGTTGAAAATGAAACACTCATTCAAACAGCATTGTCAAGGCTCATTAAAAACAAAACCGTTCTTGTTATTGCACACAGAATGAGAACAATTGAGAATGCTGATAAAATTATCGTGCTTGCAAACGGTACCGTTGCAGAATCCGGCACTCCGAATGAACTTATGAATAAAAACGGATTGTTTAGGCATATGGTTGAACTTCAAACCGCCTCACAAAATTGGACTATATAAACTTATATGCATAGAATGAATATCCACCCGCATAGCGGGTGGATATTTCAGACTGTCGATAAAGTGGCTAAACCGCGCCGTGCTATAAAACGAAATTCCATTCGGGGTCCCCCGGCAAATTGAAAATTTGGCGGGGAAAAGGAGAAAGGAACGAAGTGTTTATTATGAATTTCAAAGAAATTCATTCAAACACGGAATTTCTTTCGACGTATCGTAGGGCAGGGGCTTGCTCTTGACGAAATAGAATCAAAAATTACATTAACAGAAAAGTGGCTTGAACGTAATGTTCAAGACACTTTTGACGCTTTTCGCCTTTTGCTCGGGGGAGTGAATTGTGCAAAGCACAAGAGACACGAGGCTCCAAATTCATTTATGAATTTGGCAGAAACAGTACAGTGTACTGTTTCGTAGCGAGTGAGAACAAAACAGCACCCGCTCGCAAAATACGAAATTTATCTCACTTTCTCGAAGTATCCCAGCGTGTAAAATGTGTTATAACTGCTTTTTCTTATAGCCGCAATCGCAATACGGCCCGCCGGAGGCGAGCGTATACTGTCGCACGAAGTCAGTCACACCGCTCGCTTCGCTCATCGTGTAGTCAAGGCGGCACAGCGCCGGAGTGAGGTCATATAGCCCCAGATCTTGCATCAGCACACAGATACCGCATTTTGTAAAGCGGCCTTCGTATCCGCTGCCGTCGGGATATTCGTAAAACTCCATGTTCCACGAATATGGGTTGCGGTCGGCGGCTTTCAAGGCTGCGGTCGCCTTCATGCCTGAGATGTCCTTTTCGGTAAATTTACTCTTTCCGCTCATTCGGCAGAACCACTTCATCGGCTTTGTCATCATGGCCTTCGCATAATACTCCGTCAGTCGCTCCACATCCGGGCGCTCAGGCATGGAGAGAATGAATGCGCCGATCATTGCGCAGTTGACGATGTTCATCTTGAAGCGATCCGCTTTTTCAAATTCCGGCAGGTCTGAGATAATTGCTTTGTATTTTAGTTTTGCGTTTTTTGCGATACCTTTTGCTGTATAGGAATCATAACCAAACACAGCCGTCAGCTGCTTTTGGAATGAGCCTGCAAACATCGTCCACATGCCGAATGGCATTCCAAAATAGGTCACTTTTTGTCCCTCCAATCGCATATCACGCGGGTCATGCGGCGGTCAATGTCAATGCGAGCCGTTTTACACTCCCCGGGATATTTCTTCGCAGCACTGAACGCCAGTTTGACAAACAGTGCCGAGCCGACGGGAAGCATGGTCTTGAGCATACCGTCGGGGAAAACAAAATGCGTGCCGTGCTCATATACGATCGCCTCGACTTCGCAGGAGTGCGGTTTCTCCGCAAGGCGTTTTTCCATGCGGCGGATATATTTTGCGGTGTCCCAAAGTGCGTCGTCCTCTGCGCCGACAAGAAACAGCTTACCGCGGATATTCTCGACCTTTATGAATTCCTCTTCGGTAATCGGATGTGCCGTTTCAGAGTCGTCAAACAGCTTGCGTGAGGCAATCATATTGCCGGTGCGTTTGGACTCCTCCGAGATTATGCGCCAATAGTCAGGGTGCTGATAGCAAAACGGCATGTATGGCAAGGGCTTTCCCTTGTAAGAAAAGAGTGATTCTCCCTCGATTGGCCATTCCTTGCAGCCATCCTTTTTGCCCTGCATGAACCCCTGCCACACAAAGTCGCTGGGTGTCATTGCAATGGTTAGAGAAATGTCGCTGAATATCGATGCTGCCGTCAGGGCGAGGGTACCTGTCGTTGAGGCTCCTGCAATGCCTATTTTTTCATTGCCGTGTAATTTGAGCCATGCAACCGCTTTTTCGATGTATTCAAGCGGATAGTTGTGATGACCGTAGTCCTTTTTCCCGGGCGACATGGTCAATACGTTCACGCCGAGGCGAAGCAGCCACTTCACCGCAGAGCGCGCCATATAATCCTCGGGGTCGTCGCCGATCATTGCGATGACGGCGCAATCCGAGCCGTCCTTGCATGCCCAATACGCGCCATAAAAGCCATAGCTTTCAATATCAAAGTGGATGTGTTTCATTCAAAACGCCTCTTTCAAAAGTTGATTTTTACAATCTGCATTTTCATCCTGTTATCCCCGACCTTTGCAAGAAAACGGAAAAATCCGCTGACGGACGGGTCTTTCAAATCGTTGTAGCCCAGCATATAGCCGCGACTTGTGACCTGCAAGCGGCTGTCCCACGGCGAAAGCTCGCTTTTTGCGTCCGAAACAGCAAAATATGCGCCCACGTCCTTGATTTTCGCGCTCTTGAGCCAGGTTTTGGCGATCATCTTTACTGCCGTCCGATTGGCAGCATCAAAGACCAGCACACCGCAGGGGAAAGCGTCTGCCATTCGCTGCACCAGTGCCTTGACCTGCTCGGTCAGAAAATAATAGAACACGCCGGAGGCAAAGAACACCGCACCGCCCGATGCATCGATTTTCGAAAACCATTCGGTATTATTCAAATCGCATGGGATGTTTTCCTCACGATCTCCGGCGGGCAGGAGCTTATTGCGCACGGCGATGACATCCGGAAAATCCAGATTGTAGATCTTGCAGCTGCCGTTGTCGCAACTTCTGCCGGTGTTGTCCAGCCCGCAACCGAGATTGACCACTGCGGCGTTGGGGTGGATTTTCAAATAGTCCTTTACTTCAAAAGCCAAATC
>OBAI01001416.1_pt1 | contig 18361 bp, 16 predicted proteins | sample 1517461 | NCBI WGS metagenome assembly OBAI01 (sample SAMN04571696, study PRJEB22368) | human gut metagenome | biome: human gut; material: stool | host: Homo sapiens | place: Luxembourg | collected 2012-06-29
AAGCGCTGCTGCTCTCCGAAGTGCTGTGCGACGAAGAAGCAGAGGAGCTGTGGGAAGCGCTGCTGCTCTCCGAAGTGCTGTGCGACGAAGAAGCAGAGGAGCTGTGGGACGTGCTGGCGCTGCCGGAAGAAGAACTGCTGCCGGAGAACGCCGTGCTGTGCGAGCTGCTGCTCTCAGCACCGTTCGAAGCACTGTTGGAGCCGGACGAAGCCGTGGAGGAAGATGTAGTTCCGGAGGAAGCTCCGGAAGAACTGCCCGACGATGCGCCGGAGGACCCGGTGCTGCCGGACGAGCTGGAAGACGAACTGGACGAACTGGAGCTGCCGGAAGCTGCCGGTGCACCGGCCACCATCACCTCCAGCGTGTTGCTGGTCACGGTGCAGTCGTTGTAGGTCACCACGGCCTGGATCTTGAAGGTGGTGCCCTGCATCTCCTCGGTGATGAGCACCGGCACACTGGTCTGACCGGCCGCCCGCGTGACCTCGGTGCCGTTCGTGTACCAGCGGATAGAGGCGGAATCCAGATACTTGCCGCTGATCTTGGCGGTGAAGGTGCAGTGGCTGCCGACCGTCGCCTTGCCGGAACTGCTGATGTGGATGGACGCTGCGGAGAACACCGCCGTCACATCCAGGTTCTGCTTGAAGTTCGAGTCTGTGCGGGTCCTCTGGGTGACGCCGTCGCTCCACTTGACGAAGACATAGCCTTCCTGCGGCACGGCCGTCACGCTGACGGACTGTGCACTGCTGGTGATGTCATAGGCCAGCGAGGACTTTCCGGTGTCGCTGCCGCTGGTCAGGCTGCCGCCGCCCGTCTTATCGACGCGGTACTCTGCCGTGAACTGCACTGCTTCCTCCGAGGAGGCTGCTTCCGAGCTGGACGCGGCCACAGCCGAACTGGGGTCAGGGGTGTACTCCGCACGGGCCGGGATGTTGCTGGTATCCGGGCGGCGGTCCTCGCTCTCATAAGCGTGGGTGCGCACATAGCTCAGCAGAGCCTTGAGACCTGCGGAAGTCAGGTGGATGTCGCCGGACTGATAGTAGTCCGCGCGGCCATAGCCGTTGGCGTCCTTCAGAGCTCCGGCGCTGTTGAGGAACTTCAGACCCTTCTGTTCACACAGCTCCAGCAGCGCCATGTTGAAGTCGTCGATCTTGGTCTGGTCCATGTTGGGGTAGTTGGAGTGGTCGGCGGGCACCGGCGGCACCGTGTTGACGATGATGTCCGTGTACTCATAGCTCTGCTGGATGGCCTCCACCAGCGCGGTGTAATTCGCAATGAACTCATTCACCGACATGCCGGTATCGTTGGTGCCCAGCATGATGACCACGCGGCGGGGCTTCATTTTGGCCACTGCCTGGGCAATGGTGTAGGCGTTGTTATCCTTTTTAAAGGTAACGATCTTTTCCGAGAGGGCGGCCGAGGTGCCGATGCCCGTCTGCGCGCAGAACTGCTGCAGGCTGATCAGGCCGCTGGCATACAGGCGCACCGTGTTGGAGTCGCCAATGAACAGCGTTTCGTCCTGGTAGGCCTGGCCGGCATCTGCTGTCTCCTGCAGCAGGGCGCTGGAGGTCTCATTGATCTGATAATGATCCGAGATATCGTCTTCGCCCGGCACCAGCTCCTGGCTGCCCGGCTCCTCGCTGGGCACCGAGGGCGTCTTGCCGCGCCGGATCAGTGCAAGGGTGATGCCGGTGGTCAGCAGGACCGCCAGCGCACACACGATGCACACCAGCACGGCCTGCTTCTGCATGGGGGTAAGCGACTGCTTTTCCGGTTGTGTATTCTGTTTCATATCTCTCACCATTCTCTTTTTATCGGGCACTGGTGCGGCCTTACGCCCGGCCGTCCAGCAGCTGTGCAGCAAGGTCGGCACAGCTTTCGGCCAGCAGCACCGGGTGGAAGGGTTCCAGTTCTTCCCTGCTGCCGTAGCCGTACAGCGCACCGGCGGCATCCAGGCCGCAGTCCGCTGCGCCGCGCATATCGTCGCTGCGGTCGCCCACCATCAGCACGCGCTTGCCCTGCAGCATGGGCTGGGCCAGCACATAGCGCACGACGTCCGTCTTGGTATCGCGGCTCTCGTCCATGGACGCGCCGCCAATAAAATCAAAATAGTCTGCAAGGCCCTTTTCTTCCAGAATGGGCGTGACCACCTGGGTGGGCTTGGAGGTAGCCGTGCACAGGATCAGGCCCGCTTCCTTCAGGCGCTGCAGCATCTCTGCTGCGCCCGGATAGGCGGCACCCTCATGGCTGCCCTTGACGGCGTAGCTTTCGCGGTAAAGCTCGGTGGCCTTTTCAATGAGGGCCGGGTCGGTGAAGTGCTCGCCAAAGCTCTTGCGCAGCGGCGGGCCCAGGTAACGGCGCAGGTTCACATTTGTGGTGTCCACGCCCATCTTATCAAAGACTTCTTTTAATGTATTTATGATACCGGGAGCGGAATCGATCAGGGTCCCGTCCACATCAAACAGGATCGCATCGTAGTTCAGCAATTTGTAAATTTCCTCACTTTCATGGTGATACATTGTATAGTATAGCACAGAATCCCGTTATCAGCAATTCCAACAAATGGTTTTTCTCAAATTTATACAATTCTGCAGACAAAAAATGCCCGCCCGGCATCCGGGCAGGCAGGCTTGCGCGCTCAGCAGGCAGACGACGTATCCGTACCTGCAGGCGGGTAATACAGATTGTTGGAGATGAACTCCAGCTTATCCTTGAGCACCAGCTCAAGGTTTGCCACGGCATGGACCATGTTGGTGGCCGAGTCGTTCACTTCCAGCAGCTTGCACAGGTCCAGGCCGTCCAGTTCCATGGCGGCATTCATCTTGCGGCTCTCGGCGCAGAGGATGTGGCTCAGTGCGTTCTCCTGCAGAGCGATGCTCTCCACCAGGTCGATGACAGCCTGGTCCAGCGTGACCTTGGGCAGGCAGGGGCATGAACACTCGGTGCGGGGGCAGTTGGTCGTATCAGACATAGCAGTTCCTTCCTTTCGGTGCAGATGGGCTTCATACGCCCCATTCTATGCCTGCCGGGTGTGCCGGTGTTACTTCTGCTTTTGGGGGTTCTGGGTGCCGCGCACCTTTTCAATGGTCGCGCGGTAGCCGCCGGAGCCATACTGGATGCAGCGGTTGATGCGGCTGATGGTGGCCGTGCTGATCTCCACTGCCTTCACGATCTGGTCGTAGGTGCTGCCGTCCAGCAGCATCTTTGCCGCTTCCAGCCGCTGCGCCATATCGGAGATCTCCTTGACCGTGCACAGGTCCTCGAAGAAATTATAGCATTCTTCCCGCGTTTCCAGGCTGAGGATCGCGTCGAACAGCGCATCCGTCGTGGGGTTTCTTCTGGAATTTTTCTCTGCCATAGCCGTCTCCTTGTGCCTTTTTCGGGAGGCATCCCCTGTTTTTCCATTGTATTTATCGTTTTGCTCTTTTGCGTCATCACTTTAGCACATCAAAGTGTGAAAGTCAAGCCCCGGGCGTGAACTCTTTTCATTCATGGACGTGTATAGTTTTTTTCGTTTCACGCATGAACAAAAATCACCTAAAAATTATTGCAGAACACTTTCCTGAATTAGTGCATCCTCCGAACTTGTGCCAAAGATATTGACAATCTGTGAATTCCGCACTAAAATACGGACAATCATTCGGCAAATGCGATGAACAGGACATGATTCTTTGCAGCACCCTCTCCCAGAGAGCCGCCCATCTGATGCAAGGGCGGCAGTCAGGAGCAAAGCGTTCTCCCCTGCGAGCAGCCTGTGTGAACAAAGGCGCTGACCCCGCCTTCCAGTAATGCATGGCCGTTTTGCCCACGTTACGGGGCTGCGTATATATGTACGCTGGGAGTGGCTGCCCTGTGCAGCAAACGAAGTGGTACCGCGGAGTATTCCATACACAATGTGCAGTGTATGTGAAGGCCTTCGTCTTCGATGGTTCGTCCCAAATGGAACGAACACAGGAGGACGGGGCCTTTTTTACACCCTGCCGCCGCAAAAGAGCCCATGCCGCTGACATTTGCCGGATGCCAAGAAAGGAAAGAGGTAAAAACAATGAATACGCTGGTCATCGTATTGATCGCAGCCGTGTGTCTGTTTGGCGCTTATATGCTTTACGGCCGCTGGCTGGCAAACAAGTGGGGCATCGACCCCGCTGCCAAGACCCCGGCAGTTGTCCATGAGGACGGCCGGGACTATGTGCCCACCAACGGCTGGACGGTGTTTGCTCACCAGTTCAGCTCCATTGCCGGTGCAGGCCCTGTTACCGGTGCCATTCAGGCCGCTGCCTTCGGCTGGCTGCCGGTGCTGCTGTGGGTGCTGCTGGGCGGCATCTTCTTCGGCGCTGTCACCGACTTCGGCGCTCTGTATGCTTCCGTCAAGAACGACGGCAAGAGCATGGGTATGCTGATCGAAAAGTACATCGGCAAGACCGGCCGCAAGCTGTTCCTGCTGTTCTGCTGGCTGTTCTGCGGCATCGTCATCGCTGCCTTTGCGGACATGGTTGCCGGCACCTTCAACGCCTTTGGCGCAGACGGCGCAATGGTCGAAGCCGCCAAGACCAACGGCGCTGCCGGTATGGTTTCCATCATGTTCATGGTGTTCGCCGTTGTCTTTGGCCTGCTGCAGAAGAAGTTTAACTTCTCCGGCTGGAAGGAAAGCGTTATCAGCATCGTGTTCATCGTGCTGTCCTTTGTCATCGGCGCAAACCTGCCCCTGATCCTGGGCAAGGCCGCTTGGAGCTACATCACCTTCGTATACATCTTCTTTGCCGCTGTGCTGCCCATGTGGCTGCTCAAGCAGCCCCGTGACCACATGACCACCTTTATGTTCGTGGCCATGATCGTGGGCGCTGTGGTTGGCCTGCTGGTTGCACACCCCACCATGAACCTGCCTGTGTTCACCGGCTTTACCAACGAAAAGCTGGGTACCATGTTCCCCATCCTGTTCGTCACCGTGGCCTGCGGTGCAGTTTCCGGCTTCCACAGCCTTGTTTCTTCCGGTACTTCCTCCAAGACCGTTGATAACGAGAAGGATATGCTGAAGGTCGGCTACGGTGCCATGATCCTTGAAAGCCTGCTGGCTGTTCTGGCTCTGTGCGTAGCCGGTGCTGCCGCAGCTGCCGACGGCACCCCTGCCGCCGGTACCCCGTTCCAGATCTTCAGCCGCGGCGTTGCCGGTTTCTTTGAGATGTTCGGCGTGCCCGCTTACGCTGCCACCGTGTTCATGACCATGTGTGTTTCCGCACTGGCACTGACCAGTCTGGATGCCGTGGCCCGCATTGGCCGCATGAGCTTCCAGGAGCTGTTCAGCGTGGACGACATGGAGCACGCTGAGGGCTGGCGCAAGCTTTTCTGCAATGTGTACTTCTCCACCTTTATCACGCTGGTGTTCGGCTTCATCCTGACCAAGATCGGCTACGCCAACATCTGGCCGCTGTTCGGCTCTGCCAACCAGCTGCTGAGCGCACTGGTGCTGGCTACCCTGTGCGTGTTCCTGAAGGTGACCGGCCGCAGCAACAAGATGCTGTTCCCCCCGCTGGTCATCATGCTGTGCGTCACCTTTACCGCACTGGTGCAGCGCCTGATCGCTATGGTCAAGGCCATCAGCACCGCCGCTTCTGTTACCATCCCTGCCGGTGAGACCACTTGGGGCGCTGTGTTCATCGCAAACGGCCTGCAGCTGATCCTGGCTGTGCTGCTGATCGTTCTGGGCCTGAACATTGTGTTCCACTCCTTCTCCGCTTACAAGAAGGCTGAGCACAACAGCGAAGCAAAGGTCTGATTGCAGATTTAGGCATCGCTTAACGGAATAAGCACAACGCCGCTGACGGCTTCAAAACTGTCAGCGGCGTTTTTGTTTGCGGTGTTTACGATTTAGAATGCCCTCCGTTTCACTCTGGGCATAACAGATGTATATTTATTTTTTGTTATGTGTTATAGAAACGACTGCGGTCGTTTCTATAACACTTTTTCACGGGAAGGGACCTAAAGGCAAAATTCATTTTTAACGTCAATTGCGATCGATCTTACGGTCTCATTCGCGAAAAGCGACGTAAACGCTGCACAGCATTTGCTGATAGACATGCATCTTCCCGATGGGGCCCCTTCTCGTGAAAATGTGTTTGTCGCGGCCCGCAGGCTGCAACGGCGACGACCGCCGCCAGCGGCAAAGACTTCCCCCGGCCGGGGGAAGATGGCGAAGCCAAAAAGGGGAATACAGGGAGAAGCTGTTGGGGCAGCGGCCAGCAAGACGTGAGTGCCGTTCAAGGCACGAAACGAATGCTGGGTGCCGCAACTCGTAGACAAATCACGAATTAAAAATAAAATTCAGCTGAAAAGATCAGAGCGAAGCGGAGACAATTCTAAATCGTGTACTTTCCCTTCCCTGCTCCGCAGTAAAGCCCATTCAAACAAAGATACCACAAACAAAAAAGGAGCCGCAGCGCCCTGTTACGGGTACTGCGGCTCCCAATTCAACCTTGGAAGTTCAATTACTTCACCATGCTTGCAACTTCAGCAGCGAAGTCGTCAGCACGCTTCTCCAGGCCTTCGCCCTTCTGGAAGCGGGTGAACTTGACGATCTTGATGTCGCCGCCCAGGTCCTTTGCGACCTTAGCGGTGTACTGAGCAACAGACAGGTCGCCGTCCTTGACGAACTCCTGATCGACCAGGCAGTTCTCCTTGAAGAACTTCTTGATCTTGCCCTCGATCATCTTCTGCTTCACGTTCTCGGGCTTGTTGGCGTTCTTGGGATCCTGGGCCATCTGAGCCAGCATGATCTCCTTCTCCTTGGCCACGACCTCAGCGGGGACAGAAGCCTCGTCGACATAGCCGGGGTTGGCAGCAGCGACCTGCATAGCAATGTCCTTGCCGTAAGCAACGAACTCGTCCTTAGCATCGATGCCGTTGGTGGTCTCGAAGTTGACCAGAATACCGTGGGTGCCGCCGCCGTGGACGTATGCAGAGCAGACGCCCTCGTAACGGACGAAGCGGCGAACCTTGATGTTCTCCTTGATGACCAGGATCAGGTTCTTCAGAGCCTCGTCCACGGTCTCGCCGTTCTCGGTCTTGCAAGCCATCAGAGCCTCAACGTCAGCGGGGTTCTGCTTCATGATGACCTGAGTAGCTTCCTTGACGAAAGCAACGAACTTGTCGTTCTTGGCAACGAAGTCGGTCTCAGCGTTGACTTCGATGACAACACCGACCTTGCACTCGGGGCAGTAATCTGCGTAGACCATGCCCTCAGCAGCGGTACGGCTTGCCTTCTTTGCAGCGGTAGCCAGACCACGCTCACGCAGGATCTCGATTGCCTTCTCGAAGTTGCCGTCAGCCTCGGTCAGAGCCTTCTTGCACTCCATCATGCCGCAGTCGGTCTGCTTGCGCAGTTCCATAACGTCCTTTGCAGAAATAGCCATTTTCGTATTCTCCCTTACACGTTATTTTGTTGTTTGTGGGATGGGAAATCAGGCGTTTGCTGCATCCTCAGCGGGAGCGGCCTCCTGGTTGCCCTGCTTGCCTTCCAGCACAGCGTCAGCCATAGCGCCGGCGATCAGCTTGACAGCGCGGATAGCGTCGTCGTTGCCGGGGATGACGTAGTCGATCTCGTCGGGGTTGCAGTTGGTATCAACGATAGCCACGATGGGGATGTTCAGCTTGCGGGCCTCAGCAACAGCGATGCGCTCCTTGTGAGGATCGACGATGAACATAGCCTTCGGCAGGGTCTTCATGTTCTTGACGCCGCCCAGGTACTTGTCCAGCTTCTCCATCTCCAGCTCCAGCTTAGCCACTTCCTTCTTGGGCAGCAGCTCGAAGGTGCCGTTCTCCTTCATCTTAGCCAGCTGATCCATGCGGTCGATGCGCTTGCGGATGGTGCGGAAGTTGGTCAGCATACCGCCCAGCCAGCGAGCGTTGACATAGTGCATGCCGCAGCGCAGAGCCTCGTCACGGATGGACTCCTGAGCCTGCTTCTTGGTGCCGACGAACAGGATGTCGCCGCCCTCAGCTGCAACTTCCTTCACATAGTTGTAAGCCTCGTCCAGCTTCTTCACGGTCTTCTGCAGATCGATGATATAGATGCCGTTGCGCTCGGTGAAGATGTACTTCTTCATCTTGGGGTTCCAGCGGCGGGTCTGGTGACCGAAGTGCACACCTGCCTCGAGAAGCTGCTTCATAGAAACGACTGCCATAGTAAAAATACCTCCAGATATTGTTTTGCCTCCGCACACCGTGATCCTTGGCCGTATCGGACGGCTTCGGACTGCCCTCCACTCCCTGCGGAGCACAAAAGGGCATAGTGATGCGTGTGTAATGCTTTGTTATAATATCACAAATAAAAGCCGGTTGCAAGAGTTTTTCTCTGTTTTTTACAAAGAAATCGTCTGTTTTTCGCTCATTTGCCTGTATCCACGCCGCTCAGGCCCGCAAGACCCATGCGTTTGAGGGCGTACCCCTTGCCGAACATCAGGTCGTACTGCAAAAACCACTGCTCATTGCTCCACCGCTGCTGGAACTCGGTAGGCTCGGTGGTGGTCGTGCCGTCCAGGTTCATGGTGGTGCCGCGGGTATTGGTGCGGCTGGCCACCCGCAGCTGGCGGTTCAAAAACTGGAAGTAGAGCGGCTCGTCCAGCCCGAAGATGTCCATCATGACCGGCGAGATGTCATAGGCGGCGATGGTGCCAAGGTCCACCTGCTGCTGGCTGTAGTTGGACCACATGAGCAGCGTGGTCTGGTGCAGGCGCGGATCAGAGCTGGAATCGCTGGCGTAGCCGGTGGTTGTGTAGACATCGTAGTTGGAGTCGATGGGGTTATAGTGGTCGCCCCAGAACACCAGAATGACCGGCTCGTCCACCTGCGAGAAGTATTCGGTCAGCTTGCCCAGCATGGCATCTGCGTCCCGGATGCCGGTGGCGAAGTCTTCCAGCGCGCCCACGGTGCTGGCCGACATGCCCGCCGGGTGCTTGAGCACCTTCACCCGCTCGTCGTCGGGGTAGTTGTCCTTATTATAATTGGTATGGTTCTGCATGGTGACCGCGTGCAGGAAGATGGGCTCGTTCGAAGAAGCGCTCATCTTCTCGTACTGCTGGATGATCTGGTCGGCCATGGAATCGTCGGTGACAAGGCCGCTGGTCCAGTAGTGCTTGCGCACTTTGTTCACGCCATGCATGTCTTCCAGGCTGATGAAATCCTCAAAGCCGAGGTTGGGGTAGGCCTTGTCGCGGCTCCAATACTTGGCCCAGAAGCAGTGCACCGCCGCCGTCTGGTAGCCTTTGAGCCGCAGGTAATTGGGCAGGGCGAACATGGGTTTGGTGACATGCTGCTGGTAGGGCTTGCTGCCGCTGGGCAGGAAGGACACCGAGTAGCCGGTGAGAGCTTCGAACTCCACGTCGCAGGTGCCGCCGCCGAAGCTGGGGCTGTAGGCCCGGCCGTAGGCACTGGTCTGCTGCAGGGCGTGCAGGTTGGCGGAGACGTCGGTGTCGAACTCGATGCCGTACTGTTCCAGCTCCGACACATCCCAGTAGGATTCGTCCATCACATAGATGATGGTGGGCTGCTTTTCCTGCTCGTCCTTCGGGGTAGTGGCACTGTAGCTGGTGGAATAGAGCGGGCCGGTGCTGAAGTTCCGGCTCTCGTCCACCTTGTCCAGCAGGTCGTCCACCGTCTCCTCGGAATACCCCTCCGGCTTGTCGATCTCCAGATTGGTCAGGTTCGTCATGAAGCCGGTGACGACGCCGTAATAGCGGTAATAGCGGTCCTGCATCCAGGCGTCCGGCGTGATGCCCAGCACCTGGGTGACGGCGGGCTGCAGATACACGCCGAACACCAGCAGGCAGATGGCGGCAGCGGTGGCCGCACTGCCCGCCAGACGGGGCAGCCACCGCTGCTTATGCCGCCCGCGGTACAGGAAAAAGCTGCCCACCATCAGCACCAGCACCACGACGATGGTGACGATCATGCTGGTCTGAATTTTGATGCCGGCTGCCGAGGCCACCCCGGCAGCCTCGGACACCTGCATCAGATCCCACGGCAGAAAGGGCTCACCGCGCAGCTGCAGGGTGTAGAAGTTCACCGCGCAGGGCGCACAGCCCAGCACCGCCATGCCCAGCGTGGACAGCGGTGGAAAGCGGAAGATCCAGTCCAGCAGCATCCACACCAGAAACAGCAGCAGCCAGGCCAGAAGATAGGCACCGATATGCGGGAAAATAAAGCTTGCAAATGTATCAGCGGTCAGCGACCCGCGGGCGATCCACTCGCCCAGCAGCAGCACGATGAGCGATGCCGCCGCAGGGAACACCATCCGCAGGGTCAGAAGCGGTTTGGGAGTTTTCATTGGTCTGTTTTCCTTTCCACGATCCGTGTTTTCAACGTCATGAAAGCCCCGGCAGGGCTTGAAAGAACGATTTCTCTATGCTTTTTGCACAAAGCTTCTGCGATTATTATAGTCACTTCTCCGAAAAAGTCCACCCCTGATTTTACAAAAAACTCACATTCCCAGCGTTTTCTTTACCTTCTGCCAGAAGGTCAGCTCCTGCGCCTGCGGGGGCGGTTCCGGCAGGGCCGTGTGCACAAGGATGGCATCCGTGCCGATGGTCTCGATCTCCTGCCAGGGGATGGTCAGGCTCTCGTCCCGGCCCAGCAGCCCGAACAGCCGGGGCCGCCCCAGCAGGATCAGGCTCTGCAGCCGGGCGGTGGCCGGGTCAAAATCAAGGTCATCGGCCCGGCCAAGGCACACGCCGCGTTCCAGCTGCACGACCTCTTTTTCACACAATTCCCGGATGGTCACGGCACCTCTCCCCTTTCTGCCACAACTTATGCCGGGCAGGCAGCTGCTATGCAAAAAAGCAGTGGAAACCGGGAGGCGGTTTGTGCTATACTACAAACGGAAATTTTTGCAGAAAAACAGAGGATCGTTTTATGTATAAAAGCATCATTTTTGATATCGGCGGCGTGATGGTCGATTTTGACCCGAAAGCTTATCTGGTGGACCGGCTGTGCAGTGCCGAGATGGAGGAAAAGGTCTACGACCTCACCTTTGGCAGCGAGGAGTGGAAAAAGCTGGACGCCGGGCTCATCTCCCGCTTTGAGGGCAATGCCACCATGCTGAAGAATGCCCAAGCTGCCGGGTGCGAGTTCGAGGTGCAGGGCGTGCTGGACGACTGGACCCATATCCTGCGGCCCCGCCACCGGATGATCGAGCTGGTGCGCCGCCTGAAGAACCACGGCTACTGCGTCTATTACCTGAGCAATATCCCCGAGGACATCCTGGAACTACTGACCGCCCGCGGCGTGCTGGACCAGTTTGACGGCGGCGTGGCCTCCTGCGAGGTGCACATCAACAAGCCCGATGCCCGCATTTATCAGGCTCTGCTGGACAAATACAGCCTGAAGGCGGACGAGTGCGTCTTCATCGACGACAACCTGGCCAATGTGCAGGCCGCCTTTGCGCTGGGCTTTGCCGGCATCCAGATGAAGGAGAGCGTCGGCACGCTGGTGCGCAGCCTTGCCACCTGCAACGTGACGCTGCGGTAACTTTACAGTACAACGAAAACAGCTCCCGCCGGAGGAATGCTCTGGCGGGAGCTGTTTTGCGTCAGGGGTTTACTTTTTCTCGTAATTCTGGCAGTAGTGCGGGGTCTCCACCTGCTGGGTGGTGCAGGTGCACTGCTCCGTCACTTTGATCTGGGGCAGGTCGCACTTGCAGCCGCCAACATTGTGGCAGCACTCGCAGACATCACAGGTCACGCCGATGTTTTCCATGTTTATCACCTCTCTGCCCTTAGGTTGCCCCGGGTGCAGAGGCTTTATGCTGGAAAACTCAGCCAGCCTTTTGGGCTTCGCGCTTCGCCTTGAGGGTCACCGCCACATGCTTGAGGGAAAGCACCGGGTGCACCGGCAGCATCCGCGGGCCGGCCCAGCGCATGACAGCGCGGATCTTCTCCCGCATTTCCGGCTTGTAGCAATGCACCTTGCAGGCCGAACAGAAAGTCTTTGTCTCCATGAACGGGCACCGGTCGATGCGGGCCAGGGCATAGTCGTGCAGCTGCTGGCACTCCGGGCACAGGCTGCCTTTGGGGGTGCCGTGCTGTTTGCGGCAGTACAGGGCGATCATCTCGCTGACCAGCAGCTTTTCCTCTGCGCGTTTTTTGTCCAAATTCTTCGGGGCCTTCGACATCGGGTCCGTTCCTCCTGATCTTCACCTTCTGCTTTTCCGGGCCGAACGGATCGCAGCGCGGCGCACCGCACCACGCAGAAATGCAAAGCCTACCGTTACACCAATTGCTGCAGCCACTGCCATACACACCGCCTTTTCAAACGAAAAACGGCAGGAGCACAGGCTTTTTCCGCCTGCTGTCCCCTGCCGCCATTTTGCATTCTGTACAGGGTCTGCTGCGCCCGGAAAAGTTAGAAGCTTCTAACTTTTGATCTTATAAAAACGCCGACATGCGGCATTTTTACAGTTTAGCGCACCAGACCTTTTTTGTCAAGAGAAGCTTTTCCGGCTTACCATGCAGCCAGGTCTGCGCCCAGCTTGCGGCAGGCTGCCTGAACATCGTCGTCCGGTGCCTCGTTGCAGATCAGGCCTTCGCCGTTCAGCACCTGTGCGCCGTCACCCTGCGCACGCTCGACCCAGTCACGCATCCACTGGCCGTCGCCCCAGCCGTAAGAACCGAACAGGGCGATCTTCTTGCCGTTCAGGGAGCCCTCCAGGTCAGAGAACATGGGCTCGAACTCGCTCTCCTCCAGCTGCTCGGCGCCCATTGCGGGGCAGCCAAAAGCCACTGCATCAAACTCAGCCAGCTTTGCAGCGTTCATCTCGCCGCAGGGCACGATGGTGCCGTTTGCGCCCTCTGCGACGCAGTTTGCCATGGTCTCGGTGTTGCCGGTTGCGCTCCAGAATACGACTGCTACTTTGCTCATAAAAGATCGACCTCTCTCAAATCAGTATTAGTTAGATATCTCTAACTTTATGTTCCGTGAAAACGCGTCTGGAACCACAGACGCGCTCTCCTGGTGGTTAGCTCTCTCTAACCACCGATAGGATACCACAGCTGACGGGCCGTGTCAAGCCTTTTTAGTGAAAAATTTGGAAGATGGCCCAAAGCACCCCAAAGATGACCGGCTGATGCAGCAGATACAGCACCAGCGAATGCCGCCCCATCCAGCCAAGCGGGGCGCAGACCGAACGGCGCAGCGGTTCCATGCGTGTGCGGCCCACGACCCCGTGCAGGAAATAGCCGCACCAGAACAAAAACAGCCACGGCACCAGCGGGAAATAATCGGTAGAATAGAACCACCACGGGTAAAAACCCAGATAGGCCGTGAAGTAGTTGGCATACAGACTTTCCGGCAGGGCCAGCCGCAGCGCACCGATGCCGAGGTAGTGGTCCGCCGCGTGGTAGGTCAGCGCGAACAGCACCGCCGACACCGCAAGCCCTGCGGCGGGCGGTACCTTTTTCAGCAGCGGTTCCAGCAGGCCGGTCAGCAGCATGGCCGAACCCAGCAGGGTGAGCACGCCGAAGACGACCCGGTCCTCCGGCATAAAGAGCAGCGTCACCGCCGTGACCAGCACCCCGGCCCCGAAGATCATCGCCCCGCGCCGCAGAGTGTGGTGCCCCAGCGGCACACAGAAGCCGGAAAGCAGGATGAACACCCAGCAGATGGATTGCTGCCACAGATGACCCGGCGTCGCGGCATACCAGTTCATCTGCACACCGAACAGGAACACCAGATCCCAGCAGGCATGATACAGCATCATGCTGACAAGGTCCAGTCCGCGCAGCTCGTCCAGCAGGGCGTAGCGGCCCGGGGCCGTTTTGTTTTTGGCAAGTTTCTCCATTCCCATTCCCCTTTTGTTCCCCATTTTTCCCAGTATAAGCCGCCGGGACGCAGGCTGTCAAGCGCAAAAAGCCCGCTGCAGGGCAATGCGTCCTGCAGCGGGCAGAATGGATGACTGGGGAAACCTGATCAGACTTCGGTGTTGAAGTAGCGCTTCAGCAGGCCCTCGAAGCCACGGCCGTGGCGGGCCTCGTCCTTTGCCATCTCATGGACGGTGTCGTGGATGGCGTCCAGATTCAGAGCCTTTGCCTTCTTGGCCAGGTCCATCTTGCCGGCACAGGCGCCGCACTCGGCCTCGGCACGCATCATCAGGTTCTTCTTGGTGCTGTCGGTGACAACCTCGCCCAGCAGCTCGGCAAAACGGGATGCATGGTCCGCTTCCTCATAAGCATAGCGCTTGTAAGCCTCGGCGATCTCGGGGTAACCCTCGCGCTCGGCCACACGAGCCATAGCCAGATACATGCCGACCTCGCTGCACTCGCCCTCAAAGTTTGCGCGCAGACCGTCCACGATCTCCTGCGGCACACCCTCGGCCTTGCCGATGCCCACCACATGCTCGGTGACGTAGGTGTTGCCGGTCTTTTCCACAAATGCAGAGGCCGGAGCCTTGCAGACGGGGCACTGAGCCGGGATCTCGCCTTCAGCAATATAACCACAAACGGTGCAAACATATTTCTTCATAAGAATAGACCTCCATCATTCTCTGTTTTTCTTTTGACCGAAGCAGCGGTGTTGGTACTCACCGGCGCTTCTCATGGCTCTATTATAGCGAATGATTCCTAGTTAGTCAAGGATAATTTTAAGAATAATTCCTACTTTTTTAAAATCTGGCAGGGTCGCCAAAAACACGGTTTGAATTTTAGTTCATTTGCCTTATGCACCGCTGCAGCGCTCCACACACAACAAAAAGCCGCCCTGCAGTGCGCAGAGCGGCTTTCGCGGTTTGTACTATTATAGTATAGATATCAGACCTGCAGGTTGCTGCTGGAAGCGGCCTCGGCACCGTCGGCAGCGTCAAATTCGTAGTCGTTGCCCGGCAGGATGGCGTTGAGCAGGATGCCTGCGATGGCAGCCACAGCCAGACCGGACAGGTTGATGGTGACGCCTGCGATGGCAAAGCTGACGCCGCCCACCGAGTTGAAGCCCAGAGCGCACACCAGAATGACAGCAGCCACGATCAGGTTGCGGCTGTTGGTGAAGTCCACGCGGTTCTCGACCACGTTGCGCACACCGATGGCGGAGATCATGCCGTACAGCACGAAGCTGATGCCGCCGATGATGCCGGTGGGGATGGTGTTGATGACCGCCTCAAACTTGGGGCTGAAGCTCAGGATGATGGCCAGCACAGCGGCAATGCGGATGACCAGCGGGTCGTAGATCTTGCTCAGAGCCAGCACGCCGGTGTTCTCGCCGTAGGTGGTGTTGGCCGGGCCGCCCAGCAGGCCGGCCATGGTGGTGGCCAGACCGTCGCCCAGCAGGGTGCGGTTCAGGCCGGGGTCATTGATGTAGTTGTGGCCAACGGTGGCGCTGATGGCGGCGATGTCGCCCACATGCTCCATCATGGTTGCCAGAGCGATGGGGATGATGGTGAACAGTGCGCTGATGAATTCCGGGCTGCCGTCGATGGCGAACAGGCCCATGGCCTCCTTGTGCAGGGGGATGCCGATCCAGGCTGCCTCAGAAATGCGCTGGAAGTCCACGGCACCGGTCACCAGTGCCACTGCATAGGACACCAGCACGCCGATGAGGATGGGCAGGATCTTGACCATGCCCTTGCCCCAGATGTTGCAGATAATGACCACGCCCAGCGCCACAAAGGCCAGCAGCCAGTTGGCTTGGCAGTTGGAGATGGCGGAGGGAGCCAGGATCAGGCCGATGGAGATGATGATGGGGCCAGTGACCACCGGCGGGAAGAACTTCATGATGCGGCGGATGCCAAAGGTGGAGATGAGCAGGCTGGCCACCAGATATACCAGGCCGGAGAAAGCGACGGCGGCACAGGCGTAAGGCAGCATCTTGGTGTTGGCCACGGTCAGGTTGCCATCGGCATCAGCCAGCATGGGAGCCACGATGGAGAAGCCGCCCAGGTAAGCGAAGGAGGAGCCCAGGAATGCGGGCACCTTCTTTTTGGTGATGAGGTGGAACAGCAGGGTGCCCAGACCCGCGCACAGCAGGGTGGTGGAAACGCTCAGGCCGGTGAGCAGCGGCACCAGCACCGTTGCGCCGAACATGGCAAACATGTGCTGTACGCCCAGGATGAACATGCGGCCCGCGCCCAGCTGGCGCGCGTCGTAAATGCCTTTGGAGTAGTCGATTTTTTCACTCATGAGTTTTTCTGCCTCCTACAGAACTTCCCAGCCCAAAAAAAGAGGCACCGCCGTTGTTCAAACGGCAATGCCTCTGAAATTTGGGAACAATGATTCCGCCCGGAAAATGGAAAAAGCTGTGCAGCGCAGTCGGTGATTCGTGTGCAGCATGGTGCTCTCCCCTTTCCTTCAGGCTCTTTCCAAACAAGACTGCCGCCCAAAGCCCCGCAAAAGGCCGCGGGCAGTCTTTCTTGTGATTATAGCAGACTTTTTGCCGCTTCGCAACCGTTTTGGGCAATTCTCTTGGATTTCCAGCCCGGAAGTTTTGCGCCGCTCTCTTGCAATCCGGGCCAAAGCGCACTATAATAGAACCTGCTGCAATTTCCTACTATTATAATGTGTATCTCAGGAGGATCTATGATCTATCTGGATTATTCCGCGAACACGCCGGTGGATGAAGCCGTGCTGGCGCGGTTTTGTGAAATAGAGCGCCATTGCCCGGGCAATGCCAACTCCCGCCATGCGGCCGGTGCCGCCGCCAAGGCCGCCATCGACGAGGCCACCCAGAGCATCGCCCGCAGCCTGGGGGTGCAGCCCGCCGAGATCATCTATACATCCGGTGCCAGCGAGGCCAACAACTTTGCCATCAAGAGCATCGCCCGGCTGGAGCGCCACCACGGCAAGCACATCATCTCCACCCCGCTGGAGCATTCCTCGGTGAGCGGCAGCCTGACCGCTTTGCAGGAGCAGGGATACGAGATCGACCTTGTGGACATCCGGCAGGACGGCACCGTGGATCTTGACCACCTGAAAGAGCTGCTGCGGCCGGACACCATTCTGGTGGCCGTCACCGCCGTGGACAGCGAACTGGGCGTGGTGCAGCCGGTGGCGGAAATCGCGGAACTTCTGAAAGACCGCCCCCACTGCCATTTTCATGTAGACGCCACCCAGGCCGTGGGCAAGCTGCCGGTTTCTTTCGACGGCATCGACACCATGAGCCTGACCGCCCACAAATTCTACGGGCTGAACGGCATCGGTGTGCTGGTCAAGCGCCGGGGCCTTGCGCTGGAGCCCCTCATCCACGGCGGCGAAAGCACCACCATCTACCGCAGCGGCACGCCCACCGTGGCACTGGCCTGCTCGCTGGCGCTGGCACTGGACAAGGCCGTGACCGAGCTGCCCGCCCGGGTGGAACACATCCGCGCCCTGAACGCCCGCCTGCGCACCGAGCTGGCCAAGTACCCCAAGGTGCGCATCAACAGCCCGGAGCACGCCGTGCCGCAGATCCTGAACCTGAGCGTACAGAACGTGAAGGGCACCGTGTTCCAGCGAGAGCTGGACGCCAAAGGCCTGTGCGTCTCGGTCAAATCGGCCTGCTCGTCGGACGGCCTGCCCTCCCGGGCGGTGTTCGCCGTGAGCCATGACCGGCGCAACGCCCTGTCCTCATGGCGCATCAGCCTGAGCCACCTGACCACCGAGGATGAGATCACCGGCTTTCTGCTGGCGTTCGATGCCTGTTACAACGCCCTGACCCAATAAAGAGGAGTATTATGAAGCGAGATTTGGAACCCTATCAGCTGATCGAACGCAGCATCATCAAAAAATACCGCAAGGAACTGTGGACGCCTTTCATCGTGGCCGTGAAGCGCTACGAGCTGGTGCAGGCAGGTGACCGCATTGCCGTGTGTATCTCCGGCGGCAAGGACTCCATGTTGATGGCAAAGCTCATGCAGGAACTGCAGCGCCACAGCGATGTGCCCTTTGAGCTGGTGTTTCTGGTGATGGACCCCGGCTACAATGAGATCAACCGCCAGAAAATTGAGAGCAATGCAGAGCTTTTGCACATCCCGGTGACCATCTTTGAAAGCAACATTTTTGCCGTGGCCAACAACACCGACAAAAATCCCTGCTATCTCTGCGCCCGGATGCGCCGCGGCCACCTGTACAGCAAGGCCAAGGAGCTGGGCTGCAATAAAATTGCACTGGGCCACCACTTCAACGATGTGATCGAAACCACCGTCATGAGCATGTTCTACGGCTCCCAGCTGCAGGCCATGCCGCCCAAGCTCCACAGCACCAGCTTCCCCGGCATGACCCTCATCCGCCCGATGTACTGCATCCGCGAGGAAGATATTCTGGCGTGGAAGCGCTACAATGAGCTGGAATTCATCCAGTGCGCCTGCCGCTTTACCGAGAACTGCACCATGTGCGACAACGGTGGCGGCGGCTCCAAG
>OBAI01001438.1_pt1 | contig 18120 bp, 17 predicted proteins | sample 1517461 | NCBI WGS metagenome assembly OBAI01 (sample SAMN04571696, study PRJEB22368) | human gut metagenome | biome: human gut; material: stool | host: Homo sapiens | place: Luxembourg | collected 2012-06-29
GTGCTTCTGGCTCATCAGGAAGGCCAGAGCATCGTTGGTGGTGGGCATGTTGCCGACTTCGATGTAGTAAGGAACACCGGACTCGGCGATCTTCTTGGCCCACTCCATGTTGACATCGTTCTGGGTAGCGGCGGGCATGTAAACGTCAACGTCCTTGACGCCCCAGCACTTCTGACCCTCGACGAACTCAACACCGAACTTATCGGCATAGGGCTTGCAGTGCATAGGATCCTTGGCGCGCATCTCGAGGATGAAGTTGAGCTTCTCTTCGCCGCAGACGCCATCCGGATCGTGGATGTAGCCATCGGGGCCGGCGAAATAGGTGACCTTGCCGCCGAGCTCGTCGATCTTCTTCATGATGCCCCAGCCAACATTGCCGTAGCCGGACATAGCGACGCGCAGGCCCTTGATGCCCTTGCCGTCGTGCTTGAGGACTTCGCGCAGATAATAGACAGCGCCGAAGCCGGTCGCCTCGGGACGGAGGATGGAGCCGCCGGTGCAGACAGCCTTGCCGGACATAGCGCCGAACTCGGCAGCGCCGACGATGCGGCGATACTGACCGTACAGATAACCGACCTCGCGGCCGCCGACACCAACGTCACCGGCGGGGCAGTCGATGTCCTGACCGATGTGACGATGGAACTCGGTCATGAAGGCCTGGCAGAAGCGCATGACTTCGCCGTCGCTGCGGCCGATGGGGGAGAAGTCGGAGCCGCCCTTGGCGCCGCCGATGGGCAGGCAGGTCAGAGCATCTTTGAAGGTCTGCTCGAAGCCGAGGAACTTGATGATGGAGAGGTTGACGTTGGAAGCAAAGCGGAGGCCGCCCTTGTAGGGGCCAAGCGCCGCGTTGTACTGAACGCGGTAGCCGCGGTTGACGTGATACTTGAGCTGATCGTCCATCCAAACGACGCGGAACTCGATGGTGCGCTCGGGCTCGACCATACGCTCGAGCAGGCAGGCAGCCTCATACTCGGGGTGGGCATTGATGACGGGTTCGAGAGAGGTCAGGACCTCTTCGACGGTCTGCAGAAATTCGGGCTCATTCGCATTCTTGGCTCTGGTCTCGTCCAGAACTCTCTGGATATAAGCATTCATGATAATAGCCTCCTCTAAATTTACTCGTTAAGAGCATTTCGATGGTGCTTCCATCTCGTCTGTTAGACTATCACAAAACAGGCGCTTTCTCAAGGGGGTACGTCCAAAATCGAAGCGTCCGGCTGTGAGAAATTTTCCCTTCCTTTTTGTGCAAAGCGCAGAAACAGAAATGAAAAAGTTTCGGAATTTTGATAATACCTATTAAAATTCCTGCAATTATTCCTTCATGTCATGCTTAACATCTGAATTTTTTCTGTCATGCTGCGGCGAAGCATGACAAAAGGCGATGGAAAATATCCATCGCCTTTTTGTATATTTGCATGGTTTATGCATCCACGCCGCCGGAGGGCTGCGCGTCGTCCGGCTCGGCGGGCGTGGAGACGGGCAGCAGCTCAAGGTCGCACGCCTCGATCCAGAATTCGCTGACATGACCGTCGTAGTACCAAACGCGCACGCGGTCGCCCACATTGAGCAGCGGCGCGTAGGGCACGTCCGCGGCGCTCATGCGGACGGTGAAGTCCGTCTCGCCTGTAAAGCGCAGGAAGTAGATGCTGTTGCCGTCAACGACGGCGGAGCGGATCTCGGCGATAACGCCCTCAAGCGAGCGGCGGTCGGTCTCGACCGGCTGGTCGATGCCGGTCTGATCGTCCGAGATCAGATTGCTCTGCCGGAGCATCTGACGGTAGTTCGACTCGCACTCGGCGACGGTCGCGCCGGTGGCGACGATCTGGTACTGGTTGACGTTGACCATGGCGTACATCTTCACGAGCTCGCTCGCGTCCTTGAGCGCCATGAAGTAGGTCGGCTGCTCGGCAACGTTCAGGAGCAGCGGGAAGGTCGCCGTGTAGCGCAGGTTCTGGACCTGACCCTCGGCGCTGTCCATCGCGCTGTACTCGGTCGCGCCGGCGCAGGGGTAATACTTCGTTTCCTTGGTGCGCTGGTTGGAGAGCAGGAAGCCGACGTTGCTCTCGTCGCCGCCGACGCTCGTCACGCCCGTGTAGAGGTAGACGTCGTCGCCCTCGGCGATGTAGTTGTAGCCGTCGGTGGTGACGGTGACGTCGCGCTGGCCGAGGATGGAGTTGATAAAGCCGTTGTGGTACATACCGTAGTAGTCGTACTGCTCGATGATGAGCTCAGCGGAGTAGACGTGGTCGACCCACTCGGGCGGTTCGGTCAGGTACTCGCTCTCGCCGGTGACGGCGTTGACGAGCACCGCGCCGTTGTTGTCCGTGCCGCCGAAGAGCCCGATGGTCTTTTCCTTCTTGGCGCAGACCCAGTAGGGCGTGCCGTTCTCGTCGATCTCAAAGACCGGCTCCTCGAACATGAAGGTCGGATATTGGAAGCGGAGGTGGCGGTAGAGGTTGCGGGAGAAGTGCTCGGCGGTGGTGTACTTCATGCCCTCGTCAAGGCGGACGACGTCCACGCTCTGATCGACCATGTCGATGATGAGGTAGGCGGGAAGGCCGGCGGAGCGGTTGTTGAACCACTTGATGATGTCGCCGTAGCGCAGCGGGGTGACGCGCACGGGGCGGCCGTGGTAGTTGATCTGGGTGTAGTCCTCGGAGACCTCGAACTGGGAGACCATGTCGGAAAGCTCGCCGAGCTTGCGGTCGCCGAGCTTCTCGGCGCTGTCCTTATCGAGCATGGGAATGCGGTCGTAGGCGACCTCGGCGATCTCGGAGGAGAAGTCGCCGGACTGGACGGTGAGGAGCTTCTGGTAGCTGCCCGCGCGGAACACGACCCACGAGGCCACGCCGCCGACGACGGCAAGCGCGAGCAGTCCGGCGGCGAGAAAGAACGGGACGGTGCACTGCTTCTTCACGAAGCGGAAGTAGCCCTTGGCCCCCTCGCCCTGAAAGCCGGAGGTCAGCAGGGCGCAGCCGCAGTAGACCGCGCAGAGAAGCAGGACGAAGCCGTAGAACTCCTCGGCGTGGAGGTTGATGGCGGGCAGCTCGAGGTAGAAGTAGACCGCGCCGACGAGGAGGGTGACGAGGGTATTGATGGCGATGCGCTTGCCGGGGGTGCCGACGGCCTTGCGCGGCTTGCGCTCGCGCTTGGGCGCGGCGCTTCCCTCGCTGCCGCCGGCAGCGCTGTTCGCGCCGGAGAAATCAAAGCGGAAGCCGCCGGCGTCGGAGCCGGAAAATTTGATGCCCATAAATTTTTCCTTTCCTCTTGCACGAAGCCGTGCAACAAAATGGGGTTGTTCCACACTATTATATCACGGCGCGAAGCAAAAACAAGCGGAACGGCGATTTGTTACGGAATTGTTCAAATTTTCCGGCGACGCGGCCTCAGACCCCTTCGCCCACGATGCGGCAGTAGGCGTTGGAGGTCAGGCGGCAGGCGGCGCAGTAGAGCACGGTGAACACGGCGCAGGCGCACGCCGTGACGCCGAGCACGAGCGGAAGGTTCTGAAGTCCGAAGAGCCGCAGAATGCGCCAGATCATCGGCTGGGCAAAGGCGAGATGGACGAAGGCGGCAAGCAGCGGCAGGAGGAACACCATGCGCAGCTGGGCGTTGACGCTTGTGCGGATGTCGCGCTTTGTCATGCCGACGCGCTGCATGACGGCGAAGCGGGCGGCGTCCTCGTAGCCCTCGGAGAGCTGCTTGTAGTAGAGCATCAGGACGGAGGCGAGGAGGAACACCGTGCTGAGGACGAGGGCGAGGAAGAAGAGACTGCCGTAGGTGGCGTAGAACTCCGCGCGCGCCTCGGCGGCGATCTCACGACTCATCTCGGCGGAGAGGGTGCGGACGACGTCCTCCGCGCCGAAGTAGAGCCCCGCGGTGGAGCCGAGCATGACGAGGATCATGGTCGAGAGGATACAGATGACGGCAAGTCCCGCGCCGGAGCGCTTCATACGATAGACGAGCGAGGAGAGCGCGACGAAGTTTTTCTTCTGGTAATAGAACCGGTCATTGCCTTGGAGCGTGCGGCAGAGGGTAACGCTGCCCGCGATGAAGAGAAGGAATGTCGCAAGGATGACCATGACGACGGCTACGAAGAAAACGAGCATCGCGGTGATCGGCTCGGTGATGGTGACGGCGAGGTAGTAGGCTCCGCCGAGAAGGCCCAGGCCGGGAAGGACGAGGAGCCATTGGGATCTGGGAGGACGCTCGCCGAGGCTGTCGCTGCGGAGAAGGCTGACCGCGGAGGCGCGGCGCACCTGCCGCCATGCGTTCAGGAGGAGAAGAAAGAAGATAAACGCATCGGTCAGGACGCAGAAGCGAACCGCGCCAAGGTCCAGCAGCGGCAGAGCGGGCAGCTCCGTGCGGGCGAAATGCGAGAGCACGCGGGCGGAGAGCTGCGTGAGCAGCACGCCGAGGGCGAGTCCCGCGGTGAGGGAGACGAGCGCGGAGAAGGCGGTCTCCCAGAAAAGAAGCGAGGCGAGCGCGCCGCGGTCCATGCCGAGGACGCTCATGAGGCCGAGCTCCTTCTTGCGGCGGCGGATGAGGAAGGCGTTCGTGTAGAAAAAGAAGAGGAGGGCAAACACCGCCATCACCCACTTGCCGAGGGTCATCACGAGGCGGATCGCCGAGGTGCCCATGCCGTTTACGCCGCTGCCGACGGCGTAGAGCGCGGGGCTGTCGGCGAGGAAGGCGAGGTCGTAGACCACCGCTGTCATAAAGACGCAGGCGGCGAGGTAGGGGGCGTAAATGCGCCGGTCGCGGCGCATCCCGCTGAGCGCCAGACGGGGATAGAAGAACGCATTCATACCGCGCCGCCCCCCGTCTGGGACGCGGTGAGCGCGTCGGCGATGCGGCGGTAGAAGGCGGTCTCCGTGTCCGTGCCGCGCGTGAGCTCCTGTGCGACGGCGCCGTCGCGCAGGAAGAGGACACGGCCCGCACAGCTGGCCGCGCGGACGGAGTGCGTGACCATGACGATGGTCTGCCCCGCGCCGTTGACCGTGCCGAAGAGACGGAGCAGCTCCTCGGTGGAGCCGGAGTCGAGCGCACCGGTCGGCTCGTCGGCAAAGAGAACCTGCGGGCGCGTGATGAGCGCGCGGGCCACGGCGGCGCGCTGCTTCTGGCCGCCGGAGACCTCGTAGGGGTCGGAAATGCCGAGCCGGTCGGCGAGCGGGACAAGGCGGGATTTCATCTCGCAGCGGCTCTTGCCCTGCAGGACGAGGGGGAGGAGAATGTTGTCCTCCAGAGAGAAGGTGTCGAGAAGGCTGAAGTCCTGAAAGACGAAGCCGAGGTGGTCACGGCGGAAGGCCGCCGCGCGCTCCTCGGGGATGGTTTTGCCGCTGCCGCTCTCGCCCATGACGGCGACGTACTCGCCGCTCTCGACGGAGAAGGTGACGCTTTTGAGCGCCTCGACCTTCGCGCCGCCGAAGCGGGTGGTGTAGGTCTTGGAGAGACCGCTGACTTCAAGAAGGGACATGGGGAAAACTCCTTTCCGATATTTCTGCCGCCATGATAGCAGGCGGAGCTTGTGTTTTTTCTGTGCTTTTTTCTTAAATTTTTCTTGATTTTGCGCGCAAAAAGCGGCCGAAAAAGCTTTTTTCGCTCTCCGGCCGCTTTTTCAGATGAGGTGGTTGTTTACTTTTTCCGCCGCAGGAGGGCAAGGCCCACCGCGAGCGTCAGAATGAGGACAAGAAATTTTTTCATGGGTCACTCCAGATTCAGCTTCCTCGTGAGGAAGAAATAGGTGACGAGGTAGAAAATGACGCAGACGATCAGCTCGCAGACGAGGGCGACGGCAAAGATGGCATTGCCTGCCTGCACGCCGGTGAGGCTCGACCACGCGGTGAAGCCGTCGCCGAAGAGATTTACCAGAACCGCGATGGCCGCGAACTGCACGAGCTGGAAGAACATGAGGACGGACACGGCGGTGAGGGCGCTCTTGTGCTTATTGAAGCTGAAGCCGACGGCGTACGCCGCGTAGACGATGAGGGAAACGGCGGTGACGCCGAGGACGCAGAAGAGGAAGAACTCCAACGCGAAGAGCAGCGCCTGCCCCTGCATCGAGCTGTCCAGCTTGCGGAAGGAGAGGAAGAGGTCGGACGCGAACTGCGGAGGAACGCCGCGGCGTACCAGACCGCCGAGACGATCAGCTTGGAGGCAAGGAGTTGGTGCATATTCACCGGCAGCGTCAGGGTGAGGTAGCCCTCGTCCTTGAGGAGATGGTCGCGGAAACGCACGGCGGAGAGCACCAGCGGCGCGAAGCACAGCGCCATGATACCGAAGACGAAGCCGATGGTGACGAGGACCGCCAGCAGGTTGAGCAGCCAGGGAAAATCGTTTTGCAGCACGCGCTGGGAGGCGCGCATGGCAAGCGTCAGCGCGAGCATCCCCGCGAAGATGGGCCACATGATGCGGCTCGTGGCACGAAATTCGTGCCGGATGAGTTTGGTCAGCATTTGAACACCTCCCGGAAAAGCTCGTCGACGCTTTTGCCGGTTTCGCCGCGGATGGCGTCGACGGTGGTGTGCCGCTCGACGCGGCCGTTTTGCAGGAAGATCACCTCGTCGAGCACCTGCTCGACATCCGCGATGAGGTGGGTGGAGATGACGACGGAGGCGTCCTCGTTGTAGTTGCCGATGATGGTGCGCAGGATGTAGTCGCGCGTTGCGGGGTCGACGCCGCCGATCGGCTCATCGAGAAGATACGATGAGCTGGAGCTTTTCGCGCGTGCCCTTGGAGAGCGTTTTGACGCGCTGGGAGACGTCGAGGCCGAGACGCTGGATCATCTCCTGCGCCGCGTCGCGGCGGAAGTCGGCGTAGAAGTCGGCATAGTAGCCGACGGTCTGCGCGACGGTCATCCAGTCGGGCAGGGCGTTGCGGTCGGGGAGATAGGAGACGATGGCCTTCGTCTCCGGCGAGGGGGCTTTGCCGTCGATCAGAATTTCGCCGCTCGTGGGGGTGAGCAGGCCGTTGGTGAGCTTGATGAGGGTCGTTTTGCCGCTGCCGTTCGGGCCGAGCAGACCGACGATGCGGCCCGGCTCGATGGCGAGGTCTACGCCCTCGAGGGCGGACTTGCCGCCGTAGCGCTTGGTGAGCGCCTTACATTCTAAAATACTCATGATTCTTCCTCCTTTCGGTCTTGCAGCAGGGCGATGACCTCGTCTCTGCCGCAGCCGAGCTTTGCCATTTCGGAGAGAAAATTCTCCACACATTGATCCGCCAGACGGAGCTTCGCGTTTTCGATCATGGAAACATCTCCCGTCACGAAGCGGCCCGCGGTGCGCTGGGAAAAGACCAGCCCGTCGCGCTCAAGGTCGGCGAGCGCGCGCTGCACCGTGTTGGGGTTGCCGAAATTCGCCCGCGACGATGGCCTGCGTCAGGCGCTGCGTGAGCTGGGTGTAGATGGGGCTGTCATTGCGGAATTGCCACTCCATACGGTTCCTCCTTTTCTTGATGTATGATTGTATTAGATGATTAGTACAATAATACATCAGGAACGATTTGTCAAGGGGGTTGGAAAAAGTTTTTGGGAAAACCGACCGTTGTCAAATATTTTTGATGGACAAAGCCCGCTCATTTCCCTATGATGTAGGCAGAAAGGACGGGATGCCTATGGAGATCGGAGCCAAGCTCAGGCAGGCGCGCATAGCGGCTGGGCTCACGCAGGAGCAGACGGCGGAGGCACTGGGCGTGAGCCGCCAGAGCATATCAAACTGGGAGAATGAAAAGAACTATCCGGACATTGTGAGCGTGGTGCGGCTGAGCGACCTGTACGCGGTCAGTCTGGATGCATTGTTAAAGGAGGAAGCACCGATGTCAGATTATCTGGATTATCTGGAGGAGAGCACCAACACCGTGCGGAGCCGGAGGGAGCAATCTCTGCTGATCCTTCTGTGCGTATATCTGGGCATCTGGGCCGTTTCCGTGCTCTTTTTCTGGCTGCTCACCGGGCCAGACGACGCCATGGGCTACGGCATCGTATTTTTGTGGCTCGTGCTGCCGGTCGCCGCCTTTGTCATTTCACTGCTCATTGGCCGGGGCGGATACGGCGGAAGACAAGGCTGGCTGCTGCCGCTCGCATTCGGCACGATGCATATGCTCGCGGGGTACGCAACCTTCATGCTGGCCAACATGCTCTCCGTCGGCATCCTGCGTCTGCCGCAGCCGAGTCTGCTGCTGAAGGGAACGATCATCTCCGCCGCCGGTTTTTGGTTCGGAGCTCTGACGCGGAGACGGAGGAGGCAGCGCGGGGAGAGCGGCGAATAGGAGAGATCGGACAAAAGAAAAGCCGCCCGGGAGGGCGGCTTTTTGAGCGATACGTTTGAGCAATACATTCAGGTGTTGTCGGGGGCGATGGGGCGGCGGATGAGCAGGGCGCGGAGCGCGTGCCAGTTGAAGGGATAAATGGGATACATATAATGTCCGCCGGCGATGGGCCTGGTGGTGACGAGCAGGATGACGATGAGCAGCGTACCGAGGGCGAGTCCGACCCAGCCGAGGGCAGCGGAGCTGACGAGCAGAACGAGGCGCAGAAGCTTGAAGGCGTAGCCGAGCTCGTAGCTCGGCTGGGCGAAGTTCGCGATGGCAACGAACGCCATGTACGCCAGCACCTCCGGCACGAGCCAATGCGCCTGCACGGCGAAGTCGCCGAGCACGAGCGCACCGATCATGGAAAACGAGTTGGAAAAGACGCTGGGGGTGTTGAGCGAGGCGAGCTTGAGGAGGTCGACAATGAACTCGGTCAGGAGGAGCTGGGCGAGGATGGGGACCTCGTACTTGCTCGTGACGGCGAGGAAGCCCAGCGTGCTGTTGGGAAGGTCAGGGTCCTGCACGAGCAGATACCACACGGGCGTGATGAAGAGCGTGAGCAGAAAGACGACCACGCGCAGGATGCGGAGGTATGAGCCGACGAGCGGCGGGAAATAGAAGTCGTTCGCCTCCTGCACGAAATCAAAGAAGCGGGTGGGCAGGATCATGGCGGCGGGGGAGTTGTCCACGAGGACGATGATGCTGCCCTCCATGATGCTCGCGGTGGCGGCGTCGGGGCGCTCGGTATAGCGAACGCGTGGAAAAGGGTTGAACCATTGCCTCCGGTCCATCATGGATTCCGCGATGGATTCCTGCGACATGGAGATGGAGTCCGCGCTTGTCCTCGAGATAGCAGAGGACGACGTCGGCGCGGGATTTCTCGGAAATTTTGTGGCCCTCGAGCGTCAGCTGCGGCGTGCGGATGCGGCGGCGCAGGAGCGCCGCGTTCTGCACGAGCGTTTCGATGAAGCCGTCGTGCGCGCCGCGCAGCACCTTGCCCGAGGACGGCTCCTCCACGCCGCGGGAGGGGTAGCTCTTCGCGTCGATGAGGATACATTCGCCGTAGCCCTCGGCGAGGAGCAGCGTTTTGCCGAGGAACACGGCGGTGGCCGTCTGCCGGAGATCTGCTTCGGCGTTGACCTCGCTGAAGGTCACATAGCGGTCGATGAAGGTCTGCGCGTCGGCGGCGTCGGCGGTGGAGGGCAGGGCGAGCCAGAAGCCGATCATGCGCTCGAGCACCGCGTCGTCGCCGTAGCCGTCCACGACATACAGACGGCAGCGGCGGCCGCCCGCGACGAGGTCGCGGGCGATCATGTCAAAGCAGCGCTCGACGCCCAGCAGGGCGTCGAGCGTGCGGACATCCAGTTCAAAGTGTCCCGTCAGGCGCTCCATGGCGGCTTACCGTCCTTGTCTGTCAAGATAATCCCAGACGTAGCTGGCGACCTCGTCGGGGGTGCGCAGGCTCTTGGCGCCGGAGACGAGACGCTGCTGCTCCTCGGGCGAGAGGCCGGCGTAGCAGCGGTTGGCGTTGACGTCGCCCGCGAGAAAGGATTTGAGCAGGGTGTAGCCCACGCGCTCATCGGAGCAAAATTCGGAATTGGTTCCCATCGTGAAAATCTCCATTCTGCCGCTCTGCCTTGCGCTGCTCTCCGTCGGCGGCGGATGGAAAGCCTGCATACGGCGCGGCTGCCGCCTGTCGGCGTGCCGCAAATGCTGGGAGCTTTTGTGTGAACACAAAAAATCGCCTCTGCACTATTGTGTGCAGAGGCGGTCTTTTCATACGCGGTTCAGACTTCTTTATCAAAATAGAAGAAGGTCTCATCCTCGCCGGCGCGGTGCATACAGGAGGAGAGCATCCTGTAGGAGGCGTCGTTTTCCTTATAGCATTTGGCGACGACGTGGGCGAGGTGGAGCCGGTAGAGCGCCCAGTCGGCGACGGCGGCGAACGCCTCCGTGCCGTAGCCGTGGCCCGCGAAGCCCGGCGAGACACGGCAGCCGAGCTCCGCGCCGCCGCGGGAATCGAAGCGGTAGAGGACGACCTCGCCGATGAGCGCGCCGTCGAGCCGGACGGCAAAGTTCACGGCGCGGGAGCGGGCGTAGTCCTCCCGCGCGACGGCGAGGAAGTAGTCCTCGTAGGGCGTGCCGTCGAAGTCCTTGCGGAAGTCGTAGCCCCACCAGCGGTTGCGGTCGTCGTCGAGACAGAGGGCGGCGTAGGCGGTTTTGTCCGCGTCGGTGAGCGCGTCGAGCGTCAGGCGGGCGGTGGTAAGCGTGGGGATCTCGGTGATGTTGACCAGCTCGTTGAGCACGTCGAAGCGCAGCTTCGCGCCGAGGTGGTCGGGCAGGTACTGGAGCTTCGAGGTGCGCAGGCCCTTGTCGCCGGCGTCGTCCTCGCGGTTGAGCCAGCGCACGCCGTCCACGGCAAATTCCTGCGCGAACGCCTGCACGGTGGCGGGATAGACGCCCTCATAGCCGTAGAGGGCTTTTTCGATATGAATTTGCAGCGTGTCGCCGCAGCGCTCCGCCATGGCGACGGAGAGGAGCCTGCCGTCCAGCTCCATGCCGCCGACGAGGAAGTGCGGGCTGCCGGTCATGCGGAGCATTTTCTCGGCGCAGCGCAGCTCGTTTTTCGCCGAGTCGGACGCCTTGGTGAAGACGGCCTCGTAGTCGCGGAAGAACTGCGTGATGAGCGGCAGGTCGCTCTTCCCGAGCGGGCGGAAGGCGGCGTCGGGATAGAGCTTGCGGAACTTGTTGATGTGGTTGCGCTGTCCGGAGTAGCGGCGTCCGGCAAAGTCGCGCAGATCCTCGGCGGCGTAGATATAGTCGCGCCAGACGCGCGGGGAGGAAAAGCGGAAGTAGGGGTAGCGCGCGGCAAGGCGCTCCGCCTTGTCCTGCGGGACGACGGAGAGGACGAGGGGAATATCCCGCTCGCGGCAGTCGTCCTCGATGAGCGTGAGCGCCGCGTCCTCATCGCCGTTGGGGCCGGGAACGGGGTAGTCGAAGCAATACTGACCGTCGATGAAATTGCGGACGATCAGGCAGCCCGCGCCCTCCGCCCACGAGGGGTGCAGGTGGCTGCGCCACATGAGCTTGACGAGGGCAGAGTATTCGCAGAGCTGGTATTCGCAACTTTTATAGTAGCGGCGCAGGCGGGCAATGTCCCGCTGCGTGACAGGAGTAAAGGTGAGCATAGGGTGTTCCTTTTCTTTCGCGTTGTTTTCTCTGCGCCCGCGGGTCGGCGGGCTTCCTTATTATAACCGCTTCGGCGGTGATTACAAGTGGCTTTTGCAACGGCTCAGGGCTGCATTTCCGCGACGACGCGCTTCGTGCAGTCGATGAAGTGACGCAGGCCGTCGCTCGCGGCGTCGAGCGAGCGGACGGCAAGGCCAAGCTCGCGCGAGGACGCCGGCTCGACCGGCAGGAGCTTCACGCCGTCCGTGCGGCCGCGGACGGTCAGCTCGGTCATCATGCTCACGCCGAGGCCGTGGCTGACCATGCTGATGACGGTGGGATCGTCCACCCAGGTCGGCAGGATGTGCGGCTTGACGCCGATGCGGTTGAAGATGCGCATGATGTCCTTATCGAAGCCCTGCGAGGGCATGATGAAGTCGCGCGCCTCGAAGGCGGCAAGCGGGAAGGCGGTCATGCCCTGCGTGTCGAAATCCTTCGGCAGAACGGCAAACATGGGATCGTCGGCAAGATGCACCCACTCGTACTGGCCCTCGTCCTGCGGGGAGACGAGGATGGCGTCCATCTTGCCCTGCGCGAGCAGCTCGTAGGGGACGTCGACGTGGTCGGCCATGCGGATGTCCACGTCCACGTCGGGGCACTCCTCGCGGAAGCGCTGGATGATGCCCGGCAGCCAGTGCATGGCGATGCTGGCGTAGGCGCTGACGCGGATGATCTCCGTGCGCGAGGAGGCGACCTGCTCGATCACGCTGTCCAGCCGGGCGTTGGCCTGCAGAAATTCGCGCACGGCGGGCGCGATGCGCTCGCCCTCCTCCGTGAGGCGCACGCCGCTGCGTCCGCGCTCGAGCAGCGTGAAGCCGACCTCCTTTTCCAGCGAGTTCATCATGTGTGTCAGGCCCGACTGCGTGTAGCCGAGGACCTCTGCCGCCTTGGTAAAGCTGCCGAGATCGACTGCCATGAGCAGGGCCTCTAATTTCTTGCTTTCCATAGAAGTATTTCCTTTCTATTAGGATCGCTCATATTTTTATTATAATACGTCGCTTTACTTTTGGCAAGAAAGACGGTATCATTTGACTAATTTCTGTTTAATTTATACATCTCATTAAAATATATGAGGACGAATTTGACGGAAAACGGAGAGAGAAACGTAGTTAAAGGAGAAAATCACATGGAAAACAATCGTGCCCAATGGGGAAGCAAGATCGGCTTCATCCTGGCGGCGGCGGGCAGCGCCGTCGGCCTCGGCAACATCTGGAAGTTCCCCGGCAAGGCTTTTGAGGGAGGCGGAGGCGCCTACATCCTCATTTATCTGGCCATCGTCGTTCTCATCGGCTTCCCCGTCATGCTCTCGGAGCTGACCATCGGCCGCGCCGCGCAGGCGAACGCCATCGACAGCTTCCACAAGCTCGGCTACCGCGGCTTCAAGTGGGTCGGCGTCACGGGTGTTGCGGTGGCGTTCATCGTCACCTCCTATTACTGCCACGTCGGCGGCTGGGTGCTGCGCTACGTTGTGTCCTATATTACGGAGGCGCAGACGGTCTATGCCGATCCGCTCGGCTATTTCTACGGCCTGCTCGGCTACAACGCCGCGACGGGTGAGACATGGTTCCCGCTGACCGCCATTCTCTTTGCCGCGGTCTTTATGGCAGTCAACGCCGTCATCATCATCAAGGGCGTTGAGGGCGGCATCGAGAAGTTCAACAAGGTCGGTATGCCCGCGCTGTTCATCATTCTCATTGTACTGCTCGCGCGCACCATCACGCTCGACGGCGCGCAGGTCGGCTTCGCCTATATGCTCAGCTGCGACTGGAGCAAGGTCGGCTTCAACACCTTCCTCTCCGCGCTGGGGCAGGCGTTCTTCTCCCTGTCGCTGGGCATGGCCATCATGATCACCTACGGCTCGTATCTGCCCAAGCATGAGAACCTCGGCAAGAACACGGCGCTCATCTGCACGATGGATACGCTCGTGGCGCTCATCGCCGGCTTCATCATCGTGCCCGCGGTGTTTGCGACGCTGCGGGCGTGTTCGAGCACATGGCGGGCGGCGCGTTTTTCGGCGTGCTGTTCTATATGCTGCTCCTGTTCGCCGCGCTGACGAGCAGCATATCCCTCATCGAGGGCGTGGTGGCGTTCCTGACCGAGCGCTTCGGCTGGAAGCGCAAGCCCACCACCATCATCGTCTGCACGCTGATGTTCCTCATCGGCTGTCTGTACACCATGTCGCAGGCCGCGTTCAACATCAAGGGCATCTGGTTTGACTTCGCCAACGGCGTGAGCTTCCCCATCTTCGGCGACTTCATGGAGTTCCTCACCGACCGTCTGATGATCCCTCTGTGCGCGCTCGGCGTGTGCATTTTCACCGGCTGGATCTGGAAGCCCGCGAATGCCGTGCATGAGATCGAGCTGGACGGCAAGCCGTTCAAGCTGGCAAAGGTCTACAGCGTGCTGGTCAAGTACGTTGCGCCCATCTCCATCCTGCTCATCATCGTGGCGAGCTTCGTCACCGGCACGACGCTGAGCTGAGAAAACAAAAAAGCGACGAGAAGCCCTCCGCTCACCGAGCGGAGGGCTTCCTTGTGCGTTATTCCGCCGTGTACAGGCGGCCGCCTTTCCGATAGACGATGCGGACCTCGGGCGTGTTGGTGAGGTAGACGAGCGAGCCGTAGCTCACGCCGAAGTCCAGCACGTCGCCGAGCCGGACGGGGACGGCGGCGTCCTCCACGTCAAGAATGGTGTGGTCCGAGGACGCGCCGAGGACCTCCACGCCCGCGAGTCGCGGCGTGAGGTCGAAGGGATCGCCGTAATCGACGCGGCCCGCGGCGCAGAGCGCGCGGCGGCGGATGCCGCGGTCGGTGTATTCGCGCGTTTTGCCGAAGGCGTCTACGGTCAGCTCGCCGACGGGATAGCTGGGCTTCGGCTTGCACTCCACGACCTCCATGCGGAGGGTGAACACGTCACGGCGCAGAAAGTCGGGATAGCAGCCGTAGATGCCGCCGAGGAGGGCGAACTCGCCGATGCGCAGATGGTTGACGCGCGCGGGCAGCGTGCCGTCAAGCACCATGTGGACGGAGGTGGACGCGCCGCCGGAGATATATTGCAGCTCGCGGCCAATGGCGCGCTCCACCGCCTCGGCGGCGGAGACCAGCTCGCGCAGCTTCTCCGGCGTGGCGGCGACCGAGCCGTAGCAGCCGAGATTCGTGCCGACGCCCGCCAGCTCCAGATGGTCGAGCTTATACTCGACCTCAAGCGCGGCGTCGACCAGTTCCTCGCGGCTCCAGAAGCCCTCGCGCAGATCGCCGAGGTCAGCCATCAGGATCACCCTGTGGCGCGTTCCGCGCTTCGCGCAGACCGCGTTGAGGGCGCGGAGCGTTTCAAGCTCGCTTTGGAGACTCATGTCCGCGACCTCCGCGACCTCCGGAAGCTCGGAGAGCATGGGAATGCGGATGAGAACGCGCTCGCAGGCAACGCCCGCGCCGCGCAGGGCGCGCAGCTGACTGAGACGGGACGAGGCAAGGCTCCGCACACCGCATTCCGTATAGACCCCGGCGGCCTCCGGCAGCGCCGAAAAGCCCTTGACCACGCCCGTGACCTCGACAGAAAGGCTCTGGCAGCGCTCGATGAGCGCTGCCAGATTTGCTTTCAGCTTGTCAAGGTCGATCTCTAAAAGAGGGTATCGTGCCGTTCCTCTGTTCATAGACCGTTCCTTTGCCGTTTTGATTTATTCCGCCTTAGCCGCAGCCTTGGACTTCTTATAGGGCTTGCCGGCAAGATCCTTGACCGTCCAGCCGATGAGGGCGCACAGCCAGTTGATGAGCGGCATCAGCCAGTTGAACAGAGCCCACGGGCCGTAGCCGCCCGCGCCCCACGCGTTGATATCAAGGGTGCTGGAGATAAACACGCCGCAGGTGTTCCACGGAATGAGGGCGGAGGTGACGGTACCGGCGCTTTCCAGCGTACCGGAGAGGAGAGCCGGGTGCAGACCCTTCTCTCTGTATTCCTCGGCATACATACGGCCGGGAACGACGATGGAGATGTACTGCTCGGGCATGACGGCGTTGGAGAGCACGCAGGTGCACTCGGTGAGGAGCACGAGACCCGCGGGGCCCTTCGCCAGCTTCTTGAGGCTGTTGACGATGACCTCGAGCTGGTGGGTGTCCTCCATAATGCCGCCGAACATCATGGCGATGATCGTCATGGCGACGGAGGACATCATGCCGAGGATACCGCCGCTTTCAAGCAGACGGGTCATGGTGTAGCTGGTCTCGGGAGAGAGGGTCTCCTCGAACATGGCGAGCACTTCGTCGCTGAAGTAGTAGCCGTTCATGCCGAAATCAAACACGGTACCCATGTTGCACTCGGGCTGGAAGATCATGCCCATGATCGCGCCGGAAATGATGCCGAGCGTGATACCAGGGATGGCGGGCATCTTCATGGCAACCGCCACGATAACGATGACCGGGGGCAAGAGCAGCGCAGGGTTGATATTGAACACGGCCTCGAGCGCGCCGGAGAACTCCGTCACGCGGCTCATGTCGGCATCGCCGCCGTGATACTGCATGGCGCCGAGAATACCGAAGCCGATGAGGGTGATGACATAGGTGATGCCGGTGGGCAGGATCATGGCCTTCACGTGGGTCATAACGTCCGTGCCTGCCATAGCGGGCGCAAGGTTCGTGGTATCGGACAGCGGGGACATCTTGTCGCCGAAGTAGGCGCCGGAGAGGACGGCACCGGCGGTCATGCCGGGGCTCATGCCGAGACCGAAGCCAATGCCCATGAGGTGAGGGCGACGCCCATCGTACCCATCGTGCCCCAGGAGGTACCGGTGGCAAGAGAGGTGATGGAGCAGATGAGAACAGACGCAATGAAGAAGATCGCGGGCTTGAGGACCTTCAGACCGTAGAAGATCATTGTGGGAACGACACCGGCGTTGATCCAAACGCCGATGAGGATACCGACGATGACGAGGATACAGACAGACTGGAGGGCTTTATAAATACCGTCCATCATGGACTTTTCGATGGCCTCCCACTTGTAGCCGAGGTAGAGCGCCATCAGCGCGGCGCCCATAACGCCGATGAACATGGGGACATGCGGGTCTGTTTCATACTTGACGATGCCGAGCGCCAATGCGCCGACCAAGATCAGCATGGTGACCAGAGCTTCCCACAGCTTTGGCATACGCGGGGTCCTGGCTTTCTTTTCTTCACTCACTTGATTGTACCAACCTTTCTCTAAATACATGGTGCGCATAGGGCGGGAACGCTCCCGTCCGCGCAGCTTCGTAGATGGTGAACACTGTTTTACGGTATTTGCGAGGGTCTGTGCGCCCGCAGACCGGCAGATGAGACCGGCGGCAGGAAGACGTGATCTTGACGGTATTCCCCCTTTATTCGGTGATTTTTCCCTCCTTGAATGATCAGGAAACGATTTGCTGCGGTCTCCCCGTCCTCCCTCGCCCCCCTGCGAAGGGGAGGACGGGGAAATTGCATGTAAGGCTGATACGGGAAGCGCGCGGCGTACCGATTAAATATGCGGATATTTTAGCATATTTTATGCACGGTGGCAAGTGCCGCGCGCTTGCCGGATATCACAAAGTTTGACCGTTTGGCTTGGTCAGGACGCTGTTTTCTCTTACCAGCCGAGCTTGGTCATAGCCTCGTCGACCGCCTTGATGCACAGGTCGATCTCTTCCTTGCCGGTGATCAGCGGCGGGACAAAGCGCAGGACATTGCCGTTGGTGTTGTTGATGAGCACCTTGTTGTCCTGGAAGCAGAGGTCAACCACGGGCTGGCCGCTGGGATGGTTGAGCTGAATGCCGTTGATCATGCCGAGGCCGCGGATCTCGTTGACCGCCTTGGGATGGTTCTTCTCGATGACCTTGTGCATCTGATCGCGGAAATACTCGCCCATGACGCGGGCGTTCTCGATGACGCCCTCGTTGATCATGACGTCGAGCGTGGTGGCAGCCAGAGCGCAGGCGAGAGGACCGCCGGCGAAGGTGGAGCCGTGGGTGCCGGGGGTGAGGGTCTTGGCCGCGTCGCCGCGGGCGCAGACCGCGCCGATGGGCACGCCGGAGCCGAGCGCCTTCGCCATGGAGCAGGTATCGGGCTCCACACCGTAATTCTGATGCGCGAAGAGCTTGCCGGTGCGGCCGGAGCCGACCTGGACCTCGTCGAACATGAGGAGGATGCCCTTCTCGTCGCACAGGTCGCGCAGGCCCTGCAGGAACTCCTGAGAGGCGGGACGCACGCCGCCCTCGCCCTGGACGGGCTCGGTCAGGATGGCGCAGACGTATTCATCCATGATGTCCTTGACGGACTGGAGGTTGTTGAACTCGGCATAGCGGAAGCCGGAGGGCAGGGGCTCGAAGTAGCGGTGGACGGCATACTGACCGGTGGCGGTGCAGGTGGCGAGGGTGCGGCCGTGGAAGGAGTTCTTCATCGTGATGACGACGAAGCGCTCGGGATGGCCGTGATCCTTGGCGTACTTGCGGGCGAGCTTGATCTGGCCTTCGTTGGCCTCGGCGCCGGAGTTGGCAAAGAGGACCTTATCAAAGCAGCTGTTCTCGACGATGAGCTTCGCGGTCTGGACGGCGGGCTCATTGTAGAAGTAGTTGGAGCAGTG
>OBAI01001450.1_pt1 | contig 18024 bp, 9 predicted proteins | sample 1517461 | NCBI WGS metagenome assembly OBAI01 (sample SAMN04571696, study PRJEB22368) | human gut metagenome | biome: human gut; material: stool | host: Homo sapiens | place: Luxembourg | collected 2012-06-29
ACGTAGAGCTCGACAAGGCTATCCACCTCCGCGACTTCATCCTCATGGGTGAGCTCATCGCACACGACGCACTCTCACGCGAGGAGTCTTGCGGTGGTCACTTCCGCGAGGAGCACCAGACAGAAGAGGGCGAGGCAAAGCGCGACGACGAGCACTTCTTCTACGTAGGCTGCTGGGAGTACAAGGGCAACGACGAAACCGCTCCTGAACTCATCAAGGAACCGCTCGAATACGAGGCAATCAAGGTACAGACACGTAACTATAAGAACTAATAAAAATTATGGCAAACATATCATTCACACTGAAATATTGGCGTCAGAACGGTCCTCAGGACAAGGGCCACTTCGACACACGCGAGATGAAGGATATCCCTACGGATACCTCATTCCTTGAGATGCTCGACATCCTTAACGAGCAGCTCATCGAGGAAGGCAACGAGCCTTTCGTATTCGATCACGACTGCCGCGAGGGTATCTGCGGTATGTGCTCACTCTACATCAATGGTCATCCCCACGGACCTAACCAGGGTGCCACAACCTGCCAGCTCTACATGCGTAAGTTCAACGACGGCGACGTTATCACCGTTGAGCCTTGGCGTTCGGCTGCATTCCCAGTTATCAAGGACTGCATGGTAGACCGTTCTGCATTCGACAAGATCATGCAGGCAGGTGGTTACGTAAGCGTTCGCACTGGTCAGCCCCAGGACGCTAACGCCATCCTCATCCCGAAGGAAGACGCCGACGAGGCAATGGACTGCGCTACATGTATCGGTTGCGGTTGCTGCGTAGCTGCATGTAAGAACGGTTCTGCAATGCTCTTCGTAAGCTCTAAGGTCAGCCAGCTCGCTCTCCTTCCCCAGGGTCGTCCTGAGGCAGCTAAGCGTGCTAAGGCAATGATCGCCAAGATGGAGGAGCTCGGCTTCGGTAACTGCACCAACACTCGCGCTTGCGAGGCTGAGTGCCCGAAGAACGAGTCTATCGCCAACATCGCTCGCCTCAACCGCGAGTTCATCAAGGCAAAGCTCGCCGACTAATTATAACTCGTTGATTAATACTATAAGCGGTGCGGGGTGCTATGCAGCCCACACCGCTTTCTTTTTATGAACAACGAATTTATGATGTTGTTTTAACAACGGATTAAACGGATTGATCGGATTTTGGGTGCGTATAATGAAAACGGATTAATCGAATTTATGAAGTTGTGTTTAACAACGGATTAAACGGATTGATCGGATTTTTGTAAGCAACGGAATCCGTTTAATCCGTTTAATCCGATTCTTTACGCATCCAACGAATCCGTTTAATCCGATAAATCCGTTGTTAATTCTTCCCAAGCAGCAGAAATCCGTTTAATCCGTCTTCTTACTTGGTTGGTGCACTTCTTGCTCGGTTGGTGCACTTCTTGCTCTGGCAAGCGGCAAAGCCGAGCGGAGACAAGTGCACCCCCTTGAAGGCAGCCAAAATCCGCTTTTAATCTGTTGTCCACCCATTCAAGCTGTAATATGGCTGGGAGATAGGCTGGCAGATACCGCGCTCAGAGGAGAATCTGCCAGCCCTTATTCCTTTCATAATGTGCATGTTGCGCCGTTGCTGGGAGATATGGTAGATATTTTCACCTACAGATGTTTAGTAATAGAATATACTCTATCTGCTCTTAAATATAATAATAATGTGTAAAGCTCAATCGATGCGCCCTTTAAGCCAACCTATTCAGCTTCAAAGACATAAAAAAGTGGAAAATACTTTGCCACTATCCAATTTTTTATTAAATTTGCACCGAAGATGAAGTGCGTAGTGCCAAAAGGCGTTGCGCACCTTACAACGTCCGCTGAAAAGCGCCGTACTACAATCTAAGAAGCCATAATCTAAAGACTTAAGAAGACCGAATAAAAAACTAAAGAAATCGCGCAAAACCGATTATTACTAAAACAGAATTTTTTTAATTAACTTAATTCAATAACAATTTATTAACAAACAAAAGAAAGGATTTAGTATGAAAAAAATCTTATCTCTTCTTTCGATGTTGATGGTTACCGTAACGGCATTTGCTACAAGCTACACGGACAAACTTACCTATAAGTTGACCGTACTGCAGACCGTAACAAAGGAATTGCCCGCAGGTGAGCTCACCGTCGACCCTTATGGCAAAAACTATACAGTGACAGCCAAGGGATGTGATTTTTCTGAATTTGAAGCAGATAACTGGTACGAAATCGTTTGCGAGGACGTTCCAGGTACAACTGACGCAAATGGTGTTACCACAATCACACTGGATAACCCTTATGCGTTACGTACATCAGACAATGCCGTTTTTACAGACTCTAAGCTCGTTGTTAAGTTTAACGGCACAAAGGCTTATGCTCATTTCGAGGGCAAGATGAATGTCATGTTTGCTCCTCGCGCTTTTGAGTACACATTCGGTACAAACGAAGGCTTCGAGTCTACTGGCGGTGGCGAGACTGGCGGTGGCGAGCCTGGCGGCGAAGACAAGCCAGCTATCGTTGACGTAGTAGAGGCTGACTATGCTCCTAATGGTGCAAAATTCGCCTTTCCGTTCACAATCAACTGGGAGACACAGAAGCTCGTTGCTAAGCTCGACCTCTCTACTTGCAGCCGTTACACTCACAACGAGGGTATCATCACTGTAGGTACAGACAACGGACATGGTGACGTTTCTCTTTGGAATCCTAACAATGGCGAGGCAAACTGCCACTTGTATTACACACATTATTACTATGGTACTGACGAGAAGCTGCTCAACCTCCACTATCTGGAGAATCCTTCAGGTGAAGTTATCCGTGTTGACAACTCAATCCATAATCTTGAGCCGGGTCTCGTAGTATTCACATTCGACAAGGACGGTCTCCACGTAGGCGACAACCTTATCGCTACACCAGCCCAGATGACAACTCTCTACAACTCTACAAGCTTGATCTTCGGTAGCAAGGAGGGTACTACACGTAGCTACGCTACTTACAAATACGTTAAGGTTGTTCCTGCTGACTGGACAGAGACAACAGAGCCTGAGGTAACTGAAGTTTCTTCAAAGTCCTTCGAGGACAAGCTTTATGCATTTGCAGACGGCGAAAACATTGAGCAGGGCAACGCTACTGTTAAAATCAGCAACATGTCTGACGAGACAATCAAGATGTCTCTTGTTTTCGGTGATACGACTATCGAGTCTGCAAACATCGAGCAGGGTACAGACGACAAGGGCCGCACTACATACACTGGTACAGCCGATTGGGAAGGCGTAAACTTCGCTGTTAGCGCTGTTGTTTATACAAAGGATGAGGCTGAGAAGATTTACATGACTCTCACATCTAACGACGCTAAGTACACTGTAGGTACAGATCCCGACTACGTAGCACCGGAACCTCCTTCAATCGAAGGCACAGTAGTAGAGGGTTCAGTTGACTTTGCTGCAAACGGCTCTAAGTTCGAGTGGTCTAACATCGCTATCGACTGGAACAAGCAGAAGCTCGTTGCCGTTATCGACCTCTCTACTTGCGTTGGCACAAACGAGGATATCCTCTCTGTAGGTCAGAACATCAGCGCTTGGAATATCGGTGGCTGGCACTTCTACTATACAAAGTCTGATAATCGCATGAAGTCTGACTACCTCACAACTGGTGGTGCACACCCGATTTCTGATGATAATACACCAGTTGAGCCAGGTATTGTACGTATCGAGCTTTCTAAGGCAGAGGGTTGTACAATCGACGGCGTTTCGTTCAACGGCTTCTACGACTCAAGCGTAACTGGTACGTGGCAGTCTAACACAGCTGACTTCTGGGCACTCACAAGCGTGAACATCGGTTCTAAGGAAGGCAACGGTCGCAGCAACGCCGTTATCAAGTACGTTACTGTAGTTGATATCGAGTCAACAGAGCCAGAAACTCCGAAGGCAGTTGTTTACAAGAACACTCTGAAGATAGTTCGTGGCACAGATACCAAGGAATACACAGACGCTGAGGTTTCTGTACTCGCTAAGGGCGAGGGCAAGTACGAGGTTGTTCTTCCTGAGTTCTCTGACATGGATTCAGCTGAGGGCACAATTCCGGGTACAATCGGCAAGCTCACATTCGTAGCTGACGGCGTAGAGGCTGACGGCAAGCTCAAGCTCACAGCTTCTTCTGTAGAGACAACTCAGGAAGGTGGCGAAGGCTGGGAGTCACAGACATTCACAGCTTCTATGGACGCTACTGTAGAGAACGACCAGCTCGCTGGTACATTCACAGTGGTTGTTGACGGCTATGAAACAATGTACACATACAACCTCTACTACGGTGTTGAGGCTCCTGAGGTTGTAACAGAGGTTTCTAACGACAACTACACAAGCAACCTCCGCATCCTTGATGGCGAAACGACAGTTGTTGAAGAGGCTGAAGCTAATGTGAACATCATCAAGTACTCTGACGAGTCTTATAAGGTAACTCTTAAGGACGTAACACTCAACGAGAATACTCAGGACCTCGTATTCGTAGGTAAGGCACTCATTGAAGAGGCTCCTACTGAGGCAACAGAGCCGCTCACAATTATTGCTAAGTCTGACGAGGCTACAACTGCCTTCTTCGGCGAGGAGATGAACGGTACATTCGAGATCACAGAGGTTTCTGACGACGAGATCAAGATGGAGTTCGCTATCGAGGGCGAAGGTGTTCTCTATGAGGGCGAGTTCAACTACGAGGCTAAGACACCTGCTGCAGAACCGTTCTGCAAGGAGAACTACGTAGCTGACGGCAATGGCTTCGAGTGGGAGTTCGCTGTTGATTGGGATACTCAGAAGGTAGTTATGTCTATCGACCCGTCTACATGTACTGGCAACTGCGAGGATGTAATCGGTCTCGGCGCTGTTCCGACAGCTTGGAACAATACTCTCCACTTGTATCGCACAAGAGCAGACAAGATGCTCCAGGGCTACTTCCAGGTACCTGGTGTCAGCAACAACAACACAGACAAGTTCGCTGAGACAGTTCCGTTCCTGGTAGAGGTTTCAAAGGCTCAGGGCTTCGTTGTAAACGACGAGGTTAAGATCGCTGCAAGCGCAATGAGCTATCTCTTCACTCTCCCGACCGTTAAGATGGGTACTGGCGAGGGCGCTAACGACAAGTCGCGTGCTACTTACAACTACGTTAAGGTAGTTGACAAGGACTGGACGAAGGATCCTGAGACTGGCATCAACGCAACAACAGTTGCTGAGGGCGAGTTCGAGGTATTCTCTGTTGACGGCGTTAAGCTTTCTAAGCTCCAGAAGGGTCTGAACATCGTTCGCTCTGCTGACGGCAAGGTTAAGAAGGTACTCGTTAAGTAACATTTTAGGGGGCGCACTCAGGGGGTGCACTTGTCTCAAGTGCACCATCCGAGCAAACGGTGCACCAACCAATAAATTCATAAGAGGGCATGGCATTCCGCCATGCCCTCTTTGCGTATATACCATGTTCTCGCAGATTTCACGGATTTCACTGTGCTAATTATTACATCCTAATTATTGCTGTCCGGTAAAACTAATAATGTGGTTATAAACGGGCTGAAAGCCCAACAATCACATAGCCCAGGGCAGCGCCCTGGGTAAACATTATACCCAACATCTCCATTCGCCCTGTAAGGGCAAAAGCCTAATTATTAAGCTGTTGCCCTTACAGGGCGCACTATTCAACATATACACTCAACACCCAGGGCGCTGCCCTGGGCTATGTGGTTGTTGGGCTTTCAGCCCGCATTGATTGAGTTTTGACACACCCTCCCCTTTGAAGATGGCACTGCCCCCCCCTTAAGTTGCTCCCTTTGAAATATTTGCAACAAGGTTGCAGAATCTTTTTCCGAACTTTGTTAACGATTATTTTTCTCTTAGTAATTAACAACAAACAAAATATGCTTAGAAGATTATCCTATTACTTATTATCAGCAGTCTTCGTGGCGGGCATTGCCGCTTGCGGAGGTCAGTCGCACGACCATCTCGACCACGATCATGACCATGACCACGCCGAGGAAACCGAGCGTCACGACCACGCTGCCGAAGAAGCAGAACGCGGCGGCGATACAAAGGGCGCCCACGCCGACGAGATAATACTCTCTGCGGAGAAAGCCCGTGCAGCCGGCGTGAAGGTGGAGGAAGTGAAGCCAGGCACCTTCCACGGCGTTATACACACCAGTGGCAAAGTGATGTCAGCCTCGTGCGACGAGACCACCGTCGTTGCAACCATCAGCGGACGCGTGCAGTACAAGAACCACGTGAGCGAGGGCTTGAAGGTGTCTGCCGGCACCACGCTCTTCTCTATCACCTCAGTCGGCATGCAGACCGCAGAGGGCGACCCCGTGCAGCGTGCCCGCATCGACTACGAGCGTGCAGAGCGCGACTACACACGTGCCAAGATACTCATCAAAGACAAGATAATAAGCGAGAAGGACTTCGCCGTGGCAAAAGCCGAGTATGAAGCAGCCAAGCTAACGTATAACGGCATGAAGCGCACGCGCAGCGAGGGTGGAGTAGTGGTTACGGCGCCGCGCGGCGGCTACGTCAAGCAGTGTCTCGTCAACGGCGGCGACTATGTAGAAGCCGGTCAGCCGCTCGCTATCATCACTCAGAACAAGCACCTCTATCTGCGTGCCGAGATACCCGAGCGCCGCTTCAACGAACTCAACAAGATACGCGGCGCCAAGTTCCGCACAAGCTACAGCCACCGTCTCTACGACATCGCCGAGATGGGCGGACACATACAGTCTTACGGACGTTCGGCAGAGGTGAACAACTCCTACCTGCCCGTCATCTTCGAGTTCAACAACACCGGCGACGTCGTGCAGGGCTCTTACGCCGAGATATACCTCATAACCCAAGACCGCCCGAACGTCATCACGCTGCCCCTCACCGCCCTCACCGAGGAGCAAGGCATCCACTTCGTCTACGTGCAGATAGACGCCGAAGGCTACCGCAAGCAGGAGGTGACGCTCGGCGAGAGTGACGGCGAGCGTGTAGAGATACTCACCGGTGTTAAGCAGGGCGACCGTGTCGTAACAAAGGGCGCCGTGCAAGTACGATTGGCTTCGGCTGCAAACGCCATCCCGGCGCATAACCATAATCATTAATAAGCTATGCTGAACAAGATAATACGCTTCTCGCTTGAGAACAGAATACTCGTGTTGGTGGCGTCGGTGCTGCTCGTCATTGGCGGCCTTTACTCCACCAGCCAGACCGATGTGGACGTGTTCCCCGATCTCAATGCCCCCACCGTGGTCATCATGACCGAAGCCGGCGGCATGGCAACCGAAGAAGTGGAGCAACTCGTCACGTTCCCTATAGAGACCGCCGTCAACGGCAGTACCGGTGTGCGCCGCGTGCGTTCGCAGTCTACCAACGGCTTCTCCGTTGTGTGGGTTGAGTTCGACTGGGGCACCGACATCTACCTCGCCCGCCAGATAGTGAGCGAGAAACTCGCCGCAGTAGGCGAGCAGATGCCCGCCGGAGTGAGCGCTCCGGTGCTCGGTCCGCAGTCGTCGATACTCGGCGAAGTGCTCATCGTGAGTCTCACCAGCAAGCACACCTCGCAGCAAGACCTGCGCACGTACGCCGACTGGGTGATACGTCCGCGTCTGCTCTCCACCGGCGGCGTGGCTCAGGTGAGCGTTCACGGCGGCGACATCAAGGAGTATCAGATACTCGTCAGCCCCGGTCGCATGAAGCACTTCGGCGTGTCGCTCACCGACATCATGGCATGCACCCGCGGCATGAACACCAACACCAACGGCGGCGTGCAGTACAAGTACGGCAACGAGTACATTATCCGCGGCATCACCTCCACCAATGACGTCGAGAAGCTCGGCACGTGCATCGTGAAGAAGAACGGCGAGAGCGTAGTCACCCTTGCCGACGTAGCCGACATAAAGATAGGCAACCAGTCGCCCAAGCTCGGCGTAGCCAGCGAGCGCGCCCAGTCAGCCGTGCTCCTCACCGTTACGAAGCAGCCCAACACGAGCACCATCGACCTCACCAAGCATCTCGACTTCGCACTCTCCGACCTCAAGCAGACCCTGCCCGCCGACGTGCATATCTCTACCGACATCTTCCGCCAGTCCGACTTCATCGAGAGCAGCATCGACAATGTGCAGAAGTCGCTCATCGAGGGCGCTATCTTCGTGGTTATCATCCTTATGATATTCCTCGCCAACGTGCGCACCACGGTCATCTCGCTCGTCACGATACCAATCTCGTTCCTCGTGGCGATGATAGTGCTCAACGCCCTCGGCATAAGCATCAACACCATGACCCTTGGCGGACTTGCCATAGCCATTGGCTCGCTCGTAGACGACGCCATCGTCGACGTAGAGAACGTCTACAAGCACATACGCCAGAACCGCGCGCTGCCCGAGGCAGAGCGTGTGCCCATAATCGAACTCGTGTTCAACGCTTCGCGAGAAGTGCGTATGCCTATCCTCAACTCCACGCTGATTATCGTGGTGAGCTTTGCGCCGCTGTTCTTCCTCAGCGGCATGGAAGGCCGCATGCTCATACCCCTTGGCATAGCCTTCGTCACAGCCCTCTTCGCCTCAACCCTCGTAGCCCTCACGCTCACCCCCGTGCTCTGCAGCTACCTGCTCGGCAAGAGCAAGGGCGAGATGCCGAAGGAAGCCTTCGTAGCCGTATGGCTTAAGAAGTATTACGAGCGTGCCCTGCTGTGGGTGCTCGCCAACACCCGCAAGGTCATCGTCGGCACCGCAGCGTTGTTCGTTGTCGCCGTGGGCGTGTTCTTCTGCTTAGGCAGCAGCTTCCTGCCCAAGTTCAACGAAGGCTCGTTCACCATCAATATCTCCTCGCTACCCGGCATCTCGCTCGAAGAAAGCGACTCCATCGGCGCACGTGCCGAGCGACTGCTGCTGCAGGTGCCCGAGATAAAGACCGTGGCACGCAAGACCGGTCGTGCGGAGCTCGACGAACACGCCCTCGGTGTGAACGTGAGCGAGATAGAAGCCCCGTTCGAGCTTAAGGACCGCAGTCACGAAGAAGTGCTCAACGACGTGCGCAAGCGCCTCTCCGTTCTCGCCGGAGCCAACATAGAGATAGGCCAGCCCATCTCTCACCGCATCGACGCCATGCTCTCGGGCACACAAGCCAGCATAGCCATCAAGCTCTTCGGCACCGACCTCAACCGCATGTTCACCATCGGCAACCAGATAAAGAACGCCTGCCAGGACATTGAGGGCATCGCCGACCTCAACGTGGAGCAGCAGATAGAGCGCCCCGAACTGAAGATTGTGCCGCGCCGCGAACTGCTCGTGCGCAACGGCATCACGCTGCCCGAGTTCAACGAGTTCCTCGCCGTGAACCTCGCCGGAGAGACCGTCTCGCAGGTGTACGAAGCCGGCAGAGCCTTCAACCTCGTGGTGAAAGCCGCCGACTACGACGAGATAAGCAACCTCATCATCGACACGCAGGACGGCCGTAAGGTGCCTCTGTGCGACGTTGCCGACATCATATCGAGCGCCGGACCCAACACCATCAACCGCGAGAACGTGCAACGCAAGATAGTCATCTCCGCCAACACCAGCGGCAGAGCCTTGAGCGACGTAGTAGCCGACATCAAGCAGGCAGTAGGCGAGAACGTGCAGCTGCCCGAAGGCTACCACGTAGAGTACGGCGGACAATTTGAGAGTCAGGAGAGCGCCAGCCGCGTGCTCTACCTCACCTGCATGCTCGCCATCGTCGTCATCTTCTTCCTGCTCTTCATGCATTTCCGCAACGCCCTTGAAGCCGGCGTCATACTGCTCAACCTCCCGCTGGCACTCATCGGCGGCATCTTCGCCATCGTGCTCACCACCGGCGAGGTAAGCATACCCGCCGTCATCGGCTTCATCTCGCTCTTCGGCATCGCCACGCGCAACGGCATGCTGCTCATCACCGAGTACAAGCGTCTGCGCACCGAGGAAGGCAAGAGCGTGCGCGAAGCCATCGTCGAAGGCTCGCTCTCGCGTCTGAACCCGATACTCATGACAGCCCTCACCTCAGCCCTCGCCCTCGTGCCGCTCGCCCTGGGCGGCGACCTGCCCGGCAACGAGATACAGTCGCCGATGGCGAAGGTGATACTCGGCGGACTCATCAGTTCTACATTACTCAACGCATTCATAGTACCGATAATATATGAGAAGATATCTAATCGCCACAGCCGTGGCACTCAGCGCGTGTAGCGCCGTCCTCGCCGACACCGTTGGCGACGTGCTCAAGCAGATAGCTGCTAACAACCTCACCCTGCAGTCGGCGGCGCACGACATGCGCGCCGATGTGCTCGACATAAAAGCCACGAACACCCTCGGCGGTCCGTCGGTGGAGTACAGCCCGTTCTTCACGAAGGGCTACTCCGGCGTTGCCGAGAGCGAACTTGTGGTGAGCCAGGAGATAGACTTCCCTACGAAGTATGCCGCCCGCAGCAAGCAGGCGCAGATGCAGCAGACCGTAGGCGACCAGCTGCTCGCCAAGCAGCGTCGCGACATACTCTTGCAGGCACAGCTCGTCTGCATCGACGTGATACGCCTCAACCAGAGTCTCGCCATGCTGCGCGAGCGTCTCTCCAACAGCGAGACGCTGCTGCAGATGTACGAGAAGCGCATGGAGGCGGGCGACGCCAACGCCCTTGAGCTGAACAAGGTGAAGATCGACTGCATGGAGGTGCGCACCCTCGTTGGCGAGGCAGAAGGCGAGCGCACCGCCCTGCTGCAGCAGCTGCAGCAGCTCAACGGCGGCAAGCCCATCGACGTATCCTCAACCGAGCTGCCCGAGTATGCGCCGATAGCCGACTTCGAGCAGTATCGTGCCCTCGCCGTAGCGTCGGATGCCGACGTGGCAGTGGCGCAGACCGCCCTCCGCGCCGCCGACATGAACCTTAAGGTGCAGAAGAGCGAGTGGCTGCCCAGCATCTCCTTCGGCTACCGCCGCAATACCGAGCAGCGCGAAGCCATCAACGGCTTCATGGTAGGCGTTAGTTTCCCGCTCTATAGCAACAGCAGCAACGTGAAGGCGGCACGCGAGCGCCGTCAGAGTGCCGAGCTGCAGGTGCAGCAGGCGCAGCACGACGCCGAAGCCTCGCTGCGCACCAGCTACGAGCAGTTGCAGGGCTTGCAGCAGGTGATAGACCACAGCGACGTGAAGCTGCTGCAGGAGTCGCTTACGCTCTTCAGGAAGGCGCTGCAGCAGGGCGAGATAACCGCCCTGGCTTACTACGTAGAGATAAACAGCATCTACGAGAAGCTGCAGCGACACATCGACCTGCACAGCCAGAGCGTGAAGCTGCTGGCGGAGCTGCACCGGAATGAGTTGTGAGTTTTGAATGTAGAGTGTTGCGGTCGGCGCACGCCATTTTGTCCAAACCAGAGTTTATAATGGAAAACGTTTGCTGATACAGAAAAAATCGTTATATTTGCAAGAGTATGACTCAAGGTACATGACCTGATGATTATTTGCTAAACAAAACTATCTTTTAAAAACTAATATTACTATGTTCAGATACAGCAAAGGCTTTATCCTCCCAGTGTTGGCTGCTACGATGATGACAGCCCCCATGAGCGCCGAGAATGTCAGCGTGTCAACACCGAAGACATCACTCGCCCTCGACATCACAAAAGGCGAGACCCTGAAGTTTCTCTATTACGGCGACCGCCTCAACGCCGCCGACGTGGCACAGTTGCAGTCGGCAGGCACCTTCGGCAAGGACGCCTATCCCGTGTACGGACTGAGCGCTGAGGCTCAGGCTGCCCTCTCCGTCCAGCACGCCGACGGCAACCTCACGCTCGACATGAGCGTTGAAGGCTTCGAGCAGGTGGCTGAGGCTAACGCCAAGGTGCTGAAGGTGCAACTCAAGGACCGCGTCTACCCGTTCTACGTCACCGTCTGCTACCGCGCGTACAACGACGTCGACATCCTCGAGATGTGGACAGAGATAAAGAACGGCGAGAAGCAGACCGTAACACTCAAGCAGTTCGACTCGGCTTACATGCCGATACGCCGCGGCGACGTCTGGATGTCGCACTTCTACGGAGCGTGGGCTAACGAGGCGCAGCTCTCAGAGGAGCCGCTCAAGCCCGGCACCTTCGTCATAGAGAACCGCGACGGCGTGCGCAACGCACAGACCTCGCGCGGCGAAGTGATGTTCTCGCTCGACGGCAAGGCGCAGGAGAACTCAGGACGCGTCATCGGCGCCGCCATCTGCTACACCGGCAACTACAAGCTGCGCGCCGTGACCGACGAGTCGGAGTATCACCAGTTCTTCGCCGGCATCGACGACTACAACTCGGAGTATCATCTGAAGAAGAACGAGACCTTCGTGACGCCAGTCACAGCGTTCTCGTACAGCAAGGAGGGACTCAGCGGAGTGAGCCGCAACTTCCACCGCTGGGGCCGCAAGTACAAACTCGCCAACGCCGACCGCGAGCGCAAGATTCTGCTCAACTCGTGGGAGGGTGTCTACCTTAACATCAACGAGAAGGACATGGCGCAGATGATGGCAGACATCAAGTCGATGGGCGGCGAACTGTTCGTGATGGACGACGGATGGTTCGGCGAGAAGTATCCGCGCAAGACCGACAACAGCGCGCTCGGCGACTGGAAGGTGGACCGCGAGAAGCTACCCAACGGCATAGAAGGCTTGCTCGACGAGGCTAAGAAGCTGGGCGTGAAGTTCGGTATATGGATAGAGCCGGAGATGTCGAACACCAAGAGCGAGCTCTACGACAAGCACCCCGACTGGGTTATCAAGGCTCCGAAGCGCGAACTGCGCACGGGACGTGGCGGCACGCAGGTGGTGCTCGACCTCGCCAACCCGAAGGTGCAGGACTTTGTGTTCTCCGTCGTAGACGACCTCATGACGAAGTATCCCGAAATCGACTACATAAAGTGGGACGCTAACATGCACATCTCCAACCACGGCTCGCAGTATCTTACAGCCGACAACCAGAGCCACCTCTACATCGACTATCACCGCGGACTGGAGAAGGCTCTGCAGCGCATACGCGCCAAGTATCCCGACCTCACCATCCAGGACTGCGCATCGGGCGGCGGACGTGTCAACTGGGGCTACCTGCCTTACTTCGACGAGTTCTGGACGAGCGACAACACCGACGCCCTGCAGCGCGTCTACATGCAGTGGGGCACATCCTACTTTTTCCCTGCAATAGCTATGGCTGCGCACATCTCCAATGCGCCTAACCACCAGACAGCGCGCACCGTGCCTCTGAAGTTCCGCACCGACGTGGCTATGTGCGGACGTCTCGGCATGGAGATTCAGCCGAAGGTGCTCAGCGATGTCGACAAGGACCAGTGTCGCAAAGCTATCGCCGACTACAAGCGCATACGTCCTATCGTGCAGTTTGGTGACCTCTACCGTCTGCAGTCGCCGTTCGAGAAGAAGGGCGTGGCTTCGCTGATGTACGTCACAGAGACAAAGGACAAGGCGGTGTTCTACTGGTTCAAGACCGAGGCGTTCTGCAACCAGCATCTGCCGCGCATCCCGATGGCAGGTCTCGACCCACAGAAGCGCTACCGCGTAACCGAGCTTAACCGCATCGACCACTCGCCGCTCTCGTTCGAGGGCAAGACGTTCTCCGGCGAGTATCTCATGCAGAACGGTCTTGAGATTCCGTACGGACACAACGCCGACTGGGGCAAGGCTAACGAGTGGGCAAGCCGCGTGCTGCTGCTCGAAGCGCTTTAAAAAGTAAAAAGGTAAAAAAGTAAAAAGTAAAAGAGTAAAAAGGGTAAAAGAGTAAAAAGGTAAAAGTTCTGCGTTTTTTTTACTTTTTTACCTTTTTACTTCTTCACTTTTAGAAGCAAATATAATACAAGTCACCTCCGCGAAAAATCTCATTCTGGAGATTCGCATTCTCGAAAATGCGCCATTTCATCGGTCGGCGCAGCCGGAAAATCATAAAAATTGAGACTTTTCAGTGTAAAACGATAGGTTTTACAAACTTTTCGTGAGACTTTACCTGGTAACTCTTGAGACTTTACCCGGTAAAACCTATGCTTTTACCTGGTAAAACCTATGCTTTTACACTGTAAAGTCTCACGATAAGTTGTGTTTTGCTAAGGCGAAAATTGCACACTTTTAGAGAAAACGCTACAATATGCTGTAGGACAAACGCTTATGGCTGCACGCTCAAAACTCGCGAAAAATCGACTAAGGATTTTGTTTTTGATTTTTCGCGAAATATGAGCGGTCAAATCGTGCAAATATTGTCTTGGCAAAAAGTATGCCATTCCAGTTGAGAATTGAGAGTTGTATCAGTTGAGAATTGAGAGTTGAAAGTTGAGAGTTATGATATGTACTGCGGGCTGTGCCTTCTTGTACGTTTTCAAGGTAATCATAACTCTCAACTTTCAACTCTGAACTCTCAACTGTGTTTAGTCGAACAGTCCCGGCTCCACAGCATTGCTGCCCGTCATCGGTCGTCCGAGGTGCCGGTAGGCGAGGGGTGTCACCATACGTCCGCGCTGCGTGCGCTTTATGAAGCCCTCCATGATGAGATACGGCTCGTACACCTCCTCGACGGTGCCCGTGTCCTCGCCGATAGCGGTGGCTATGGTAGAGACGCCGACCGGACCGCCGCGGAACTTGTCGATGATGGTGAGCAGTATCTTGTTGTCGATCTCGTCCAAACCATACTGGTCGATGTTGAGCGCCGAGAGCGATAGGCGCGCAATGTCGCGGTCGATGCGTCCGTTGCCCTTCACCTGGGCGAAGTCGCGCACGCGGCGCAGCAGAGCGTTCGCAATACGCGGCGTGCCACGCGAGCGGCGCGCAATCTCTATAGCCGCATCGTCGTCGATAGGCACCTTCAGAATCATCGCCGAGCGCTTGATAATCTTCTGCAGCATCTCCGGTCCGTAGTATTCCAGGTGGAGGTTGATGCCGAAGCGCGCGCGGAGCGGAGCCGTGAGCAGTCCGCTGCGCGTTGTGGCACCCACGAGCGTGAACGGGTTGAGGTCGATCTGTATAGACCGCGCCGACGGACCCTTGTCGATCATGATGTCGATGCGGTAGTCCTCCATCGCCGAGTAGAGATACTCCTCTACGACCGGCGAGAGACGGTGAATCTCGTCGATGAACAGCACGTCGCGCGGCTCCAGCGAAGTGAGGATGCCGGCGAGGTCGCCCGGCTTGTCGAGCACCGGTCCGCTCGTAATCTTGAAGCCCACGCCCAGTTCGTTGGCTATGATGTTGCTAAGCGTTGTCTTGCCCAGTCCTGGGGGGCCGTGCAGCAGCGTATGGTCGAGCGGTTCGCCGCGGTACTTCGCCGCCTCGACGAACACTTCGAGGTTCTCCACCACCTTCTGCTGTCCGCTGAAATCGCCGAACCGCAGCGGTCGCAGAGCGTTCTCAAAGTCCTTCTCGCCCTTGCGTCCCTGCTCCTGGCGTATGTCGAAATCTTCTTCCATGTTGTATCGGATAATCTGTTTTTTACAAAGTTAGTATATTTTTGGCAGAAAAAACGTCATACACTTGGATAAAACAAACGAAACAACTAAATTTGTAGTCAATAGGCACTTCCGTTTTGTGAAAGTGCTGCGCACTATTAACCCGTTAAAACCCGAATCTAACTATGCTCGTAAAGACTTATTCCGCAGCCGTTAACGGCCTCGACGTAACCACCGTAACCGTTGAAGTGAATATCGTGCCCGGCGTGATGTATCGCATGACCGGACTCGGCGACACCGCTGTGCGCGAAGGACGCGACCGCATAGCGTCGGCGCTGCAGGTGAACGGATATAAGTTTCCGCACGCAGACATCACCATCAACCTCGCGCCTGCCGACCTGCGCAAGGAGGGCAGCTCGTTCGACCTGCCGCTCGCCATGGCTATACTCACCGCGAGCGGAGCCGTGACGAGCGACGTGCTCGCCGACTATATGCTCGTGGGCGAACTGAGCCTTGACGGTACGCTGCAGCCCGTGAAGGGAGCGCTGCCGATAGCTATCCGGGCAAGAGCAGAGAAGTTCAAGGGACTTATTGTGCCGAAGCAGAACGAGCGCGAGGCGGCAGTGGTGAACAATCTGGAGGTGTACGGCATGGAGAACATCATGGACGTGATAAAGCTGCTCACGGGGCGTGAGACGTACGAGCCGACGTTCGTCGACACACGCCGCGAGTTCTACGAACAGCAGAGCCGCTTTGACCTCGACTTCGCCGACGTGCGCGGTCAGGAGAGTGTGAAGCGTGCGCTGGAAGTGGCTGCGGCAGGCGGTCACAACCTTATCATGGTAGGTCCTCCGGGTTCGGGCAAGTCGATGATGGCAAAGCGCCTGCCCTCTATCCTGCCGCCGCTGTCGCTCTCGGAGAGTCTGGAGACAACACAGATACACAGCGTAGCCGGAAAGCTGAAGCGCGGCACGTCGCTCATCTCACAGCGCCCGTTCCGCTCGCCCCACCACACCATATCCGAAGTGGCGCTCGTAGGCGGCGGAATAAACCCGCAGCCGGGCGAGATATCGCTGGCACATAACGGCGTGTTGTTCGCCGATGAGCTGCCCGAATTTAACAAGCAGACGCTCGAAGTGTTGCGTCAGCCGCTCGAAGACCATAAGATAACCATCTCGCGCTCGAAGTACACCGTTGAGTTCCCCTGCTCGTTCATGTTCATCGCCTCGATGAACCCCTGTCCCTGCGGCTATTATAATGACCCGACGCACAAGTGCTGCTGCACGCCCGGACAGATACAGCGTTACATGAGCAAGATATCCGGTCCGCTGCTCGACCGCATCGACATCCAGTGCGAGATAACGCCCGTGCCGTTCAAGGACATCTCGAAAGCGCAGCCCGGCGAGCCGAGTGCCGCCATCCGTGAGCGTGTCATCAAGGCACGCGACATACAGACCGCCCGTTACAAAGACTTCAAGGGCGTACACTGCAACGCGCAGATGACCGAGCGCATGATTCACCAATACGCCGAACTCGACAATGCCGGCATGGACCTCCTACGCATGGCGATGGAGCGCTTCTCACTGTCGGCACGCGCCTACAGTCGCATACTGAAGGTGGCGCGCACCATCGCCGACCTCGACGCCAGCGACAGAGTGCAGCCACACCACCTCGCCGAGGCCATAGGCTACCGCAACCTCGACCGTGGCGATTGGGCGGAGAGGTAGTCAGACGAACCTTAAGGACCTCACGAACGTGCGTCCCCCCTCAAAAAAACTTGGTGATGCCACGATGCTTCCCTTAGCAAGGATAAAGAATAATCACTATAAAACAGTAAAATTTACAAATTAAACGAGAATGATAGCCTCTCTATAATTAGTCGAGCCTTAAAAACTTCGCACATGCGCGCATGTGAATGCATTATATGTGATAACCGACCATTGTCCCTCTGTCATGAGCCTCCTAATGACCCATTTGAAAAGGCACAAAAAGAGCCTCATGGCTCTTTTGAGGTTATATGCGGCAGCAGCGAGCATGACATTTATAGAGTCTCCGAAAAGACCCTTGTAGAAGTTCCGTCCCAGACGATGGTCGCTCTTGCGTCCACGACCGTCCTTTCCCTTATTCCTGTCATCCTCCTCCTTCTTCTTGTCCTCCATGGCAAGATTGATGTGGATGCTTTCCTTGAGGATAAGCTCCACGCCCTCCTCTCCGATACGGTGACGGAAATGTACAAGCTCGGATGAGGCGTAAGGTGCAGATATACTGAAAGCCTCAAGACCGCAAAAGTACTGATAGTAGGCAGACAGGTAATAATCCCTCTAAACCCATCGGCTTTGCATTGGTTACCTGAGCGAAACGGATGCAAGCCGAGCCAAAAGGTGTTTGAACTGACTATATTGGGAGTATGTAACAGGTATCTTAAAAAAATGACTGCGGATGCAGAGATTACGAAAAATGTCAGTTTCCATACGAGCCGTCACACATTTGCCGTGCTGACACTGGCTGCCGGAAGTGACTTGTACACAGTAGGCAAGTTGCTCGGACATACGAGCATAAATTCAACACAGGTGTATGCCGATGTGGTTATGGAAACAAAGGTTGAAGCCATTAGCCGAATTTCAAATT
>OBAI01001456.1_pt1 | contig 17988 bp, 15 predicted proteins | sample 1517461 | NCBI WGS metagenome assembly OBAI01 (sample SAMN04571696, study PRJEB22368) | human gut metagenome | biome: human gut; material: stool | host: Homo sapiens | place: Luxembourg | collected 2012-06-29
CGACTCATAAATCTACCCTTAATCGTGTATTGGATGATAGTTGCGGATTTTAGGAATACATAGTTTTATGCAATTACACGTGAAAATTTTTGTTTTTGGTTTGTTGGCCTGTCCGTCTGCGTTGATGCAGGCGGCAGAGTCCGACAACTCAGCTGCGGCATGGACGTTCAGCCAATGTCTGGACTATGCCTACAGCAACAATATCAGTCTGCAGAGGCTTGTTCTTGACAACCAAAGCGACGACGCCACGCTTGAGCAGTCGAAAGCGCAGTGGCAGCCAACGCTCGGCTTCTCCACCACACAGGGCTACATCAACTACGCCTCGCCGTCGGAAAACCAGACAGCCAATGTCTATTCAGGCTCCTACGGACTCAACGCCTCGTGGACAGTGTTTAACGGCAATATCCGCCGCAATCAGATAAAATATGACGAAATGCAGCAGCGCATCTCAGCTCTCGGCATCGACGAGCAGCGCTACACGCTTCAGACCGAGATTCTGTCGAAATATCTCAACATCCTGTATGCAAAGGAGGCTATCACCATAGCACGCAAGAATGTGGAGGTGAGCAAGTATCAGATGGAGCGCGCCGAGGCACTGATGAATTCGGGCAAGCTGTCGCGGGTGGACTATTCGCAGATTGAGTCGCAATGGCACACCGACCGCTATTCGCTCACTGCCGCCGAGACCAATCTGGCTTCTGCGAAAATGGCTCTGAAATCGCTTCTTGAACTCAACATAACAACCGACTTCGACGTTGCCGGCATCGACTTCAACGATGCGGAAATCGCAGCCGAGCTGCCGCGCAAGACCACGGTGTTTGAGACGGCTTGCTCATGGATGCCGGCGCTGCAGCGCTACAAACTGGCAGGCGAGGCAGAGCAGTACAGCATCGACATTGCCCGTGGCGGCTACTACCCCTCCGTTGTGCTCAACGCCGGCGTCGGCACGTCAAACACATCGGGCAGCGGGAATCTCGGCACGCAGCTGAAAGACCGCCTCAACGAGCAGATTTCGGTGACGGTGAGTGTGCCTATCCTTGACCAGAAAAAGAACAAGACGGCGGTTGCTAAAGCACGGATTGCCCAACTCAACGCCGACCTCGACTACCAAGAGGCCGTGACATCGCTGTCGCAGACAATCGAGAGTGTATACATCGATGCAGAGAACGCCCAGGCAAAGTATGAGAGCTGCGCTGAGAAACTTACGAGCGCGTCGCTGACCGACGAGCTGGTCAACGAGCAGTTTGCGCTCGGGCTGGTCAACACGCTCGACCTTCTCAACGCCCACTCCTCGCTGCTGACGGCGCAGCAGGAACTGCTTCAGGCAAAATATCTCACAATCCTCAACAAGCGATTGCTCAACTTCTATCAGACACAACAAATATCACTTTAGCAATAATATGAATCTCAACAAGTTATCAACACTGATTCTGTCTGCCGCACTGACATTGGCCTCGTGTGCCGACAAAGACAAAATACAACTCGAGACGGCAACGGTGTCTGCCGGCGCCATCAGCGAAACCGTAACCTCCACCGGAACGCTTGAAAGCGTGACGCAGGTGGATGTGGGCACGCAGGTTACCGGCAAAATCACCAAACTGTTTGCCGACTACAACTCAGTGGTCAAGAAAGGCGAGCTGATAGCCGAAATCGACAAGACCTTGCTCGAGAGCGAGGTGGAGGCTGCCAACGCCAACCTTGAGAGCGCGCGCTCCACCTACGAATACCGCAAGACAAACTATGAGCGCGACCGCAAGCTGCACGACAAAAAACTGATAAGCGACTACGACTATGAGACGTCGCGAAACGAATACGACGTGGCGCGCCTCGCCTATCAGAAGAGCAAAGCCGACCGCGTGAAGGCCACGGAGAATCTCGGCTATGCCGAAATCTACGCTCCTATCGACGGCATCGTGATATCGCGCGAGGTGGAAATCGGACAGACCGTCGTTGCCAACATGACGGTTGCCAACATCTTCACCATCGCCGACCTTGACAATATGCAGGTGATAGCCGACGTCGACGAGGCCGACATTGGTCAGGTGAAAGTTGGGCAACGGGTTACGTTCTCTGTCGACGCCTACCCCGACGATGTGTTCAACGGCAAGGTGACGCAGGTGCGCCTGAACCCTACGGAGGAGTCGAACGTGATTACCTATGAGGTGGTGGTTTCAGCCGACAACGCCGACCACAAACTGATTCCCGGACTGACCGCCAACATCACCATCTATACCGCCGAGTCGCAGAATGCGCTCATAGTGCCCGCCTCGGCACTGAAATTCTCACCTAAAGACATTGACGACGAGTCGCTTCCGCAGAAGGCTCAGGATGCGCCTGCAGACGCAAAGGCGGTGGTGTGGACCGTGCGCGGCGGCAAGCTCTATCCCGTGGCTGTGACCACCGGCACAAACAACGGTGTCAACGTGGAGATAGTGTCGGGACTCAAGAAGGGCGACGTGGTGGCTGTCGACTACTCAGCCGACATGGCGGCGCAGCAAGCCGGCGGCAGCGAGGAAAGCAGTCCGTTCGCGCCCAAACACCCAGGACAGAAAAAGAAGGAGGGACAAAAATGAAAGAGATAATCCGTCTCGACGGCATCCACCGTAATTTCGTTGTGGGCGGAGAAACAGTCCACGCGCTGCGCGGAGTGTCGTTCACAATCAACGAGGGCGAGTTTGTCACAATCATGGGCACGTCGGGTTCAGGAAAGTCGACGTTGCTCAACATTCTCGGATGCCTCGACACCCCTACCTCCGGAAGCTACTTCATCGACGGAGCGGAGGTGCAGAAAATGAGCCGCAACGAGCGTGCCTACATACGCAACCGCAAAATCGGATTCGTGTTTCAGAACTACAACCTGCTGCCGAAAACCACTTCGGTTGAGAACGTCGAGCTGCCGCTTTTCTACAACTCCGCAATCGGAGTCAAGGAGCGCCGACGCCGCGCCGAGGAAGCCCTCGACGCCGTGGGGCTGCACGACCGCATGATGCACAAGTCGAACCAGATGTCGGGCGGACAGCAGCAGCGTGTGGCAATCGCCCGCGCGCTTGTCAACGACCCGGTGCTGATTCTTGCCGACGAGGCTACCGGCAACCTCGACACGCGCACGTCGTTCAGCATTCTGACACTGTTCCAGCAGCTGCACAGCATGGGTCGCACCATCATTTTCGTGACCCACAACCCGGAGCTTTCCGACTACAGCAGCCGAAACATCGTGCTTCGCGACGGCAAGATTATCTCCGACGAGCGCAATCCCAACCCCAAATCGGCTGAGGAGGTCTATAAATCACTACCCGTAATCAACGACTGACAAGATGAAGATTGGAAATCTATTCAAAATAGCGCTCAAAGCGTTAAACAACAACAAGATGCGATGCTTTCTAACGATGCTCGGCATCATCATCGGAGTGGCTTCGGTAATCACGATGCTCGCCATCGGCCAAGGCTCCAAAGACAGCATCAAGAAGCAGATTTCAGAGATGGGAAGCAATATGATAATGATTTTTCCTGGCAACATGGAGCGCGGCGGCGTGCAACAGAGCAGCGACGACATGCAGTCGATGAAGCCCGTCGACTTCGAGAACATCCGCGACGAGGCAAAATTCGTTGCCGCGGTGTCGCCGATGGTAAGCAGCCAGGGACAGTTTATCTGCGGCGCCAACAACTACCCGTCGAAGGTGGAGGGCGTCAATGCCGACTATCTTGAAATCCGCAAGCTGAAGGTGAAGGACGGTATGGCGTTTTCCGACCTCGACATCAAGCGCGCCTCCAAGGTGTGCGTGGTGGGCAAGACGGTGGTCGACAAGCTGTTTCCCAACGGAGGCAACCCCATGGGCCGTGTAATCAGGTTCAACTCCATACCGCTGACAATCATCGGTGTGCTGGAGTCGAAAGGCTACAACAGCATGGGTCAGGACCAGGACGACATTGTGCTTGCACCCTACACCACCGTGATGAAGCGCATCCTCGCCATCGACTACATACAAGGCATCTTTGCCTCCGCCCTTACCGAGGCAGCCACCGACCAGGCTACCGACGAGATTGAGAAAATCCTCAACCGCAACCACAAAATCAAGAGTGTGGAGGATGAGGACTACGACATCCGTTCACAGCAGGAATTGAGCGAGATGCTCAACTCCACCAGCGACATGATGACGCTGCTGCTCGCCTGCGTGGCAGGCATCTCGCTGCTCGTGGGCGGCATCGGCATCATGAACATCATGCTCGTGTCGGTGACCGAGCGCACACGCGAGATCGGTCTGCGCATGAGCATCGGCGCACGCGGACGCGACATCATGACGCAATTTCTCATCGAGTCGATAATCATCAGCGTAGCCGGAGGCGTCATCGGCGTGGTGCTTGGCGCGGCAGCGTCGCTGTCGGTGAAATTTTTATTGAACTGGCCTGTGACAATTCAAATTTATTCTGTAGTTTTGTCATTCCTTGTGTGCACTGTCACCGGAGTGTTTTTCGGGTGGTATCCGGCGCGCAAGGCGGCGAATCTTGACCCTATAGAAGCATTGAGATATGACTAGCATACCCACCACAAAGCGCAGCACGATGCTCGGCCTGATGACACACGTCATCGTGCTGACCATCGTGTTTATCCTTCCGGAGGTGATTTTCACCACCGCCATGGGGCAACGGGCTAAATTCGGGCCGCGCCGTTTCGACATCTACATCCACACGGTGATGTACATCATCACGTTCTACGTCAACTACTTCATCCTCATTGACCGTCTGCTGTTCAAGAAGCGCACGTGGCTCTATCTTGTCGTGGCGGCGCTGTTTGCGGCGCTGATGGTTGTGGCGAGCAGCTACTCCCACATAGTCATTGACAAGCTGCTTGGAGTTACGCCACCGCCACACCGTCGCGGACACCACGGCGGAGGGCTGTTTATCGTCAGCATGATGACGCGCGACTACGTGATGCTGATTCTCACCATCGGCTTGAGCGTGGCGTTGAAGATGGGCTTGCGCTGGACAAGGATAGAGAAGCTCAACGAGCGGATAATCACCGAGCGCAAGGACATGGAGCTGCGCAACCTCAAAAACCAGCTCAACCCCCATTTTCTGTTCAACACGCTCAACAACATCTATGCGCTGACGGCGTTTGACACGGAGAAGGCGCAGAACGCCATACACCAGCTGAGCAAACTGCTGCGCTACACGCTCTACGAAAGCGACGGCACGCAGGTGACGCTCGACAAGGAGCTGCAGTTCATCAGAAGCTACATCAACCTGATGGCGTTGCGTCTCAGCGACAACACCCGCCTGACGGTAAGCATCCCCGACGGCGGCACAAACGGCTTGGAAATCGCTCCGATGATGTTCATCTCACTGGTGGAAAACGCCTTCAAGCACGGAGTGAGCGCCGGCTCGGAATCGTTTATCGACATCCGCATCACGCTTGACGGCAACCGCATCTGCTGCCACGTTGAAAACAGCCTGTTTCCGAAGCAAAAGTCAGACAAAAGCGGCTCGGGCATCGGACTTGCCAACCTGCAGCGCCAACTGGAGCTGCTCTACCCCGAAAGCCACGACTACAACGCCGCCGCCATCGGCGACCGCTACGTGGCAGAGCTATCGATAACACTTAACGCAACAAAAGACTAATAGACAAACGCTTATGGACATTACTTTGAAATGCTGCGTCGTCGACGACGAACCGCTCGCACGCGGGCTGATATGCTCGTTTGTCGAAAAGACACCGTTTCTGTCGCTTGAGGCATCGTTCGCATCCGCCTCGGAGGCAATAAAATGCGTACTGGAGAAGAAGGTAGACCTGCTTTTTCTCGACATTCAGATGCCGGAGCTCAACGGCATAGAGTTTGCGAAAATCATTCCTCCGGAATGCCGCATCATCTTTGTCACCGCCTTCGAGAAATATGCTCTCGACGGATTCCGCAACAACGCCATCGACTATCTGCTGAAGCCCGTAAGCTATCCGGAGTTTCTCAACGCCGCCAACCGCGCGCTGCAGTGGGCGGAGCTGAAAGCCCGTGCGGAAGCCGCGTCGCAGCCACAGCCCGTTGCCGACAGCCAGCACATCATCGTCAAGAGCGAATACAAGCTCATACAGATTGACGTGTCTAAGATTCTCTACATCGAGGGACTCAAAGACTACGTGAAAATCTACACCGAGGACTCCCCCACCTGCATCCTGTCGCTGATGAACATGAAGACCATTGAGCAGCATCTGCCTGCCGACCGCTTCATCCGCGTGCACCGCTCGTTTATCGTGCAGATGTCGAAAATCAACATCATCGAGCGCAACCGCATCGTGTTCGGCAAGAAGTATATCCCGATTTCCGACACCTACAAGAAGGCGTTTTCCGACTATCTGGCGCGCCACACCGTCACTGCTGAACGCAACACTACTCCTACGGAAGAATAAAAGCCGTCGGGGCGGCGCTGTAATTGACTTACGGCGCCGCCCCGACGGTATGAATCCGGCAATACTGCCGTGCTTCTGCCTACAGGTTTTTCAGCGTTGATATTCGCTCGAGCGGATTTTCCGCGCCGAAGACGTAGTTGCCCGCCACGAGGATGTCGGCGCCGGCGTCTTTCAGCAGCCGTCCGGTTTCCTCGTTCACCCCGCCGTCGACCTCAATCAGCGCCTTTGAGCCGCGCAGCGAAATCAGGTCGCGCAGCTCGTGCACTTTCTTCACCGAGTTCTGGATGAATTTCTGGCCTCCGAAGCCAGGGTTAACCGACATGATCAGAGCCAGGTCGATGTCGGCGATAATGTCGGCGAGCATCGACACCGGAGTGGCAGGATTGATGGTCACACCGGCTTTCATTCCAGCCTCCTTTATTTGCTGCACCACGCGCGACAGATGCGTGCAAGCCTCGAGATGCACGTTCATATAGGTTGCGCCGAGGTCCTTCACTTCCTTGATAAACTTCTGCGGCTCCACAATCATCAGATGCACGTCGAGCGGCTTGTCGCAGATGTTTTTGAGGTTTTTCAACACAGGGAATCCGAAAGAGATGTTGGGCACGAAAACGCCATCCATAATGTCGAGGTGGAGCAATTCCGCCTCGCTTCGGTTGATCATCTCCACGTCTTTCTGCAAGTTGCAGAAGTCGGCAGAGAGCAGTGATGGTGATACTATCATATCTGTTTCTATTTTTTCTTTTTCAACAAGTTATGGGCAATAAACACAACGATTACCGCAAGCAGCGCATAGCCGCCGTATGAGAGGTAGGAATTGTAGTGCTCAATCTGCGCCAGCAGGTCGGCAGGCGCAACAAACGTAGAGAGCCATGCTCCGAGAGCTGCAAGCACCGCGTTCCACGCCCCCGCTCCGAGGGCTGTGAACACAACGAATTTTCCGATGTTCATCCCCGCCAAACCGGCAGGAATCGAGATGAGCTGGCGCACAGCAGGAATCAGTCGTCCAACGAACGTCGACACCGCCCCGTGCTTGTCGAAATAGGCTTCGGCATTCGCCACTTTAGCCTCGTCGATCAGGCAGATGTGGCCGAAACGGCTGTTTGCGAACCGGTAGACGATTGGCCTTCCGAGCCACACCGCCAGATAGTAGTTGACCAACGCGCCGATGAGCGCGCCCATCGTTGCCAATGCCACAACCACGTAGATGTTTATATGCCCTTGCGCCACGGCGAAGTAGGCAGCCGGAGGCACAACGATTTCAGAAGGGAAAGGGATAAACGAGCTTTCAACCGCCATAAGCGCCACAATGAGCAGATAAGCCGTAAACGGGTCACTTATCATCGCTACAAACCAATTGTATATTTCTACAACCATAAATCAATATTTTCTGTTAATTATTCCGCAAAATTAATACTCTAATTTCATTCCACTCCTATCTCACGGAACATTTCGGCATATTTCTCCGCTTTTTTCTCCACGGCGAGCGGATAAGCGCGCGACGACGACACCATGCGGTAGTGCCGGCAGAGGTTGCCACGATGCGTGAATTCAACATATTCGCCCGTCTTCGGCACCGCCGTGCCGTTGATTGCGGCTATTATCGCCGACGACTTCTCGCCAGCCGTCACCACCGTGCGGCAGTCAGGCAGACGGTCGAGAAACCCGTCAAGGTCGATTGTCTCCACCACTTCAAGGAATTTGTCGGAAGCGTTGTCTTTCTGACGCACCACACGCACCGCCGCGTCAAACATCGCGATTCCCCTCTCGGCGGCGAAACGGCGTATCGCCTGCTCGTCGTAGCCCCCGGGACGCACAAAATGGTTCTTGTCGCCGAAAAACACTATGCCCATTATGCGCCACATGTCGTTGGTGCGGTTTGGGTAATAGAAGCGCATAGACCACCGTCGTTCGGGCGGCGGGAACGATCCGAGCATCAGCACTTTGGCGTTGCCGGGCATAAACGGTTCGAACGGATGGTTCTCAATGCGTCTTTTTTCCATTCGCCAATATTTTTTTGTAAGCAACCATCATCGCTACGGTGACCGCCGCACTGACAATAGCCACAACTGCCGACTGGCTTCCAGCCTCGTCCATTGCGGCTGCGTCGATTGAGTTGTTGCCCATCCACATAAACGCCACGACAGCTGAATTGTTGAGCGCATGGCCTATGACAGGCACCCACAGCGAACCGCTCCACAGATAGGCGTAGCCGAAGAAGGCACCCAGCACAAGACGTGGCACAAAGCCGAAAAACTGGAAGTGGAGCGCGCTGAACACGAAAGCGGCAGTCCACACCGCCAAGTGTCGGCGCCGCATGCCGTCGCAGCAGATGCGCTGCAGCGCGCCTCGGAAAAACATCTCCTCGCCAAGTCCGGTCAGCAGTCCGACGCACACCACCGAAGCAATCAAATCCCACACCGACGAGCCGCTGAGCAGCGTGTCGGTGGCCTCCTGCGCGGCGTTCTCCTGCGCGCGCATCCATTGCTCCACCGGCTTCATCGCCTCGGGCAGCGACAGCGACGCGTTCCACGCCACAAGCCAGTTCATCGCCGGCGTCATCACCAACGAAATCAGCACAATGCCCGCCACCGCCATTGCCGACGGCGCCTTGTCGAGCCGCAGGAAGCGCAGCGGGGTTCCGCCACCGCAGAGAGTGCCCACCGCCACGGCGGGGAGCATGAACATAATCAGATTCTGCAACGTTGTGGCAAGCCGCATCTGCGTCAGCGCGTCGAGCGCGTCGATGCGAGCGAGCATCTGCGACAGCAATGCCACCAGAAACAGTCCGACCAGCAGACCAGAAGCGAGCACCACTACAGCCCTCGAGGCAGAGAAACGATTGTTTGTATCGCCAAGCATCATATTCTTATTCTATCATCTTTAAAAATTCATCCTCGCCGATAATCGGAATGCCGAGCGAGCGCGCTTTCTCCAGCTTCGCCGGACCCATATTCGCGCCGGCAAACACGAAGTCGGTCTTCTTTGAAATCGAGCCGGAGTTTTTGCCCCCGTTGCGCTCAATCATCGCCTTGTACTCGTCGCGCGAGTGATGCTCGAACACGCCGCTTATCACAATTGTCTTTCCGGCGAGCTTGTCGGTTTTCTCCATCGCCTCCTTCGCCACGCCCATCTGCAGCCCGGCAGCACGCAGACGCTCCACGATTGCGGCATTCTGCGGGTTCTTGAAGAAAGCCACCACGCTCTCGGCAATCACCTGCCCCACGTCGTCGATAGCCACAAGGTCGTCGACAGTGGCGAGCATCAGCGCGTCGATAGAGCCGAAAGCGAACGCCAGTTTCTTAGCCATTGTCTCGCCCACATTCGGAATCGAGAGCGCAAACACCACCCGTTCGAACGGCACTTGCTTCGACGCTTCGATGCCGCGGAGTATGCGCCGCGCCGTGAGCTCGCCGCAACGCCCCACGATTGTCAGTTTGTCGTCGGTAAGGTCGTAGATGTCGGCCACATTCTTCACCAGTCCCACCGCAAACAGCTGTTCGGCAGTTTCCTCTCCAATTCCGTCGATGTTCATCATCCGCCGTCCCACGAAATGCTCTATGCGCCCCGTGATCTGTGGACGGCATCCGTCGCGGTTCGGACACACCCATGCCGCCTCGCCCTCGTTGCGCACCAGCGGCGTGCCGCAGACCGGGCAATTCTTCACGAACTGCAGCGGCAGGCTTCCGGGTTGGCGTCGCGAGAGTTCGACCCCCACGATTTTCGGTATGATTTCACCGCCCTTCTCCACATATACGTAGTCGCCGTCGTGGATGTCGAGCTGGCGTATGATATCCTCGTTGTGGAGCGAGGCGCGCTTCACGATTGTGCCTGACAGCAGCACCGGCTCAAGGTTGGCGACAGGCGTTATCGTGCCGAGGCGTCCGGTTTCGAACGACACCGACTTAAGCCGAGTCAACTCCCTCTCCGCCTGGAATTTATAGGCGATAGCCCACCGTGGCGACTTCGCCGTGCTTCCGAGCAAACGCTGCTGCTGAAGGTTGTTGACCTTGAACACCAGCCCGTCGGTAGCCACCTCGAGCTGCTTGCGCGTCTCCGCCCAATGGTCGATAAACCGTTTCGCTTCGGTGACGTCGCGCAGCAGCTCTGTAGCGTCCGACACCTTGAAGCCCCACTTTCTCAAAGCCTGAAGCGACTCATAGTGAGTGGTGTATGGCAGGTTGTCGCCCAGCAGGAAGTAGAAATAAGCATCCAGTCCGCGGCGCGCCACCTCCGCCGGGTTAAGCGTCTTCAGCGTACCCGCGGCAGCGTTGCGCGGATTTGCGAGCAGCGGTTCCTCGTTGAAAGCTCTCTCCTTGTTGAGCGCGTCAAACGATTTCCACGGCATCACAATCTCGCCCCTCACCTCAAATTTGTCGGGCCAACCGCCGCCGGCAAGCGTCAGCGGCACGCTTCGTATCGTCTTCACATTGACCGTCACGTCGTCGCCATGCACGCCGTCGCCTCGCGTCACGGCACGCACCAGCCGGCCGTGCTCATACGTTATTGAAATCGACGTACCGTCAAACTTCATCTCCCCTACAATCTCGAGCGAGCCACCGCCCAGCTGCTGCTTTGCGCGCCGCAGGAAGTCTTCAACCTCCTCGATTGAGTAAGTGTTTGAGAGCGACAGCATCGGCCTCTCGTGCGCCACCTGCTTGAAGCCTGGCGTCAGGTCGCTTCCCACGCGTTGCGACGGCGACAGCGGGTCGAAAAGCTCCTTATGCTCCGCCTCCAGATCCTGCAGGCGGCGCATCATGTCGTCATATTCTTTGTCGCTGACAGTAGGCTTGTTAAGCACGTAGTAGTTGTAGTTGTGCTTGTTGAGTTCCTCCCTCAGCCAATTTATTTCCGATTCAAACAAATCCATATTTCCAATTATTTTGCCACGAATTTAGTGAAATTTATCAGAACACAAGCTGATTTACCTTTCTTTTTTGACTATTCAAAAAAAATAAATGTTACCTTTGTGATTGAGACAAAACAAACAACGGCATGGCAACAAGACTCTATCCCATAGGCATACAAACTTTTGAAAAAATCATAGAAGGCGGTTTTGTCTACGTAGACAAGACTGAATATGTGCACCAATTGGCAAACACCAGCGGCAGTTCTTTTTTTCTCAGCCGTCCGCGCAGGTTTGGCAAGTCATTGCTTTTGTCCACAATGAAAAGTTATTTCGAAGGCAAACGCCAACTTTTTAAAGGTTTGGCCATTGAACGTCTTGAAACTGAATGGGCAGAATATCCTGTGCTTCTCTTCAGCATGGCTTCTGCCAAACATGCCGACAAAAACCAGCTTGAGCGCTATCTTGACAATATGCTCCGAAGAACCGAGCAGAAATTCGGCTTCACAAAAGAATCAGAAGACCCCAACGACCGACTTTCCGACTTGATTCACAAATGTTATGAGAAATACGGCAGAAAGGTCGTGGTTCTCATCGATGAGTACGACGCGCCCTTGCTCGACGTGGTCCACGAGGAGGAGCAGCTGCCAGAGCTTCGCAATGTGATGCGCAATTTCTACAGTCCATTGAAGGATTGCGACCCTTACCTGCGGTTTGTATTAATCACAGGAATCACGAAATTCTCCCAACTGAGCATTTTCAGTGAACTAAACAACATAAAAGACATCAGCATGGATTCCGCCTACGACGGAATCTGCGGCATTACGAGCAATGAGCTGACCACCCAACTAATTGACGATGTCAGTAAACTGGCATCAAGTCAGGCACAAACTGCAGAGCGCACCATTGCCAATCTGAAAGATTATTACGATGGCTATCACTTCTCATGGCCGTCGGCCGACATCTACAACCCCTACAGTCTGCTCAACTGTTTTGCCGACAGGACGTTTGACACGTATTGGTTCTCATCCGGAACCCCGACATATCTAATCGAGATGATGCGTAAATTTGATGTGCAGCCATCAGACATAGGGAACGGAGTGGACGCTATTCGCTCAGGATTCGACGCGCCGACAGAAACTATGGACTCGCTCACCCCATTGCTCTATCAAAGCGGCTACCTGACAATCAAAAGCTACAACACCGACGACAAAGTCTATCATCTTGAGATACCCAACAAGGAGATACGCTCCAGCCTGTATCAGTCGCTTCTTCCCTATTATTTCGGGAAAGACACGCAAAACGGCAACACGCAAATAGCCAAAATGTCGGCTCTTATAAACAAAGGCAATATGGATGGCGCGCTGCGGCTGCTGCGCGACTTTCTGTCGACAGTGCCGTATTGCGACAACACGGCATACGAGGGTCATTACCAACAGATGCTGTATGTAATATTCACGATTCTGACAAATTACCGAATGCAGGTAGAAGTGCGCACTCACAAAGGGCGGATTGACGTCGCACTCGAAACCGAGAGCCGCATATATGTGATGGAGATAAAATTCAACGGCTCGGCAGATGATGCCCTTCGCCAAATCGACTTGAAAGGCTATGCCGACGCATATAAAAATTCGCTTAAACAAATCGTCAAAGTCGGAATCAATTTCTGCGTCAAAGGCGATGCCAACTTTACGGATTGGATAATCAAGCAGTAAATTTGCATCCGTTCTGCGTCACAGTCCACTCAAACCATGTCAACCAAGCCCAAATTTTGGGCTTTTTTTTCTCACAGAATCAGGTGTATTTTTTTAAATACCTCCTCGAGTCCTTTCCTCTTCAATCAACTTGTTTGTCTGCTTTTGTCCATTCATCCCCACATTAGGATTGCTTGGTTTCCTCTCCCCAATCACGAGGCGGAGTCCAATGTCCCAACCATCCATGTTAAAAGTTTCGTTGATACGCCCACGACTTGACACTCGACAGAATCCATTATTCGCATGCGAATAACCGCCGCCACGAATTATACGAGAGTCTGGTTCATCTGGCAAAGGCGAAGAATAGTCACCGACAAACCAATCGCTGCACCATTCATATACGTTTCCGCTCATATCGTAGATGCCCAATTCATTCGGTTGCTTGAGTCCGACATTGTGCGTTCTGGAATCACTGTTGTCGCAATACCATGCCACAGAATCTATACTATTACCACCAGCATACTTATAGCCACGACTTTTATTACCTCCACGGGCAGCATATTCCCACTCAGCCTCTGTGGGCAGACGGAACTCACGGCCAGTCAACTCGTTCAACTCCCGGACAAACCTTTGACAATCATAAAACGACACTTTTACTACTGGACGATTGTCGCCTTCGTAATGCGAAGGTGTGCTACCCATCACCGCTTCCCACAATTCCTGCGTCACCTCTGTCTGCCCTATATAGTAGTTGCCAAGAGTCACTTGATGTGTAGGCTTTTCACAGTCTTCCGCATCGCCAACCTGCTCAGAGGTCGCACCCATCGTGAACGTACCGCCCTCAACAGGTACCATCGTAAATTTAACACCATTGACATCGTATGTTTGCGAGCCGTTGACTGAAACCAATTGCGGCATAGGATCCACTTGTGTCCCTTGATTTTGCGAACTTGAATTGAGCCAAGACTTTATACCTATCCTACAAACAATCACAACAAAAGCAATGCAGACCCCTATTACAAACCGTCCTACACAACTCTGATTTCCTTTTTTCCGCTTTTCTCCAATCACTTCAGTTTTTGATTCAACCGTTGGCTCTGCTGCAGGTTGCGACACTGGCTTCTCAACGACAGATGGCTCGTTGCCATACAACTCCTTGACGAAATCGCAGACCGAGAGCGTGCGGTCCTTGCGAGAATAAGCCATAGCATGCACCACTGCCGGACGAACTTCTTCAGGAAGGCATACCGACCAATCATTCAACGAGAACTCCAAATCTATCGCTTCGGGAGGAGTCTTGCCGGTCAGCATGTTGGCGAATGTGGCAGCGAGGGCGTACACATCCGACTGCGGCGAGAACTGCTTCAACCCTACATACTGCTCCGCCGGAGAGAAGCCTGCGCTGTATGCCAACGTCCGAATGGTGGTCGTGGCTTTGCCCCGACGGTCGTAGTGCTTGGCTAGACCAAAATCAATAAGCACCGGCTCACCATTGGAACGGAACATAATGTTGCCAGGCTTGATGTCGAGATGCGTGATGCGGTTGCAGTGCAGAAACGCCACGGCGTCTGCCACAGGTTTCAGAATTTTCTTTGCCGCACCGACAGAAAGCGCACCTTGCTTTTTCACATAATCCGCAAGACTTCCGCCATCAAGGAACTCCATCACATAGCATGCCGTACCGTTAGCCTCAAACACCTCGTCGACCGGCACTATGTTGCGGCATTGTCCGCACAGACTGTTCAGCCGCCGCGCCTCAGAGATGAAGTCCTTCAAGCCATCGGCAGCCTCCCCCTTTGTGGCAGCCGTGCTGACCTTCCCTAAAGCATCGCGCAGACATCCGTCCATGAAAAATTCCTTCATAGCAAACTCCACGCGCACAGGTATCCGCCCCACCTGCTCCATCGCTGAGACCTTGTAGGTGATTCCGAAGCCGCCCTTGCCGAGCACCGCCTCCACTTTATATTCACGTTTACCGCCCCGCAGCACAGAGCCTACCGGCAGCACGTCATCCCATTGTTCCATTTCATCCATTATTTGAAAACCGCCACAAACTTACAAAAATCCGAGCATACAAAAAAGCACGCACCCCCACCAATCATCAAAAATATGCTGAAAAACATTTTTTGGGAAAATAATGTTGATTGATTTGCGTATCTTTGCAAATCGAATGCCAGGAAGGCGTTAGACAGGTTTGTTTAATTATATTGACAAAACATTAATGGCTGACAACAAGAGAATTAAAACGGCTCTCGTCTCCGTATTCCACAAAGACGGTTGGATGAACTTTTAAGTCTGTTACATAATCACGGGGTGAAATTTCTTTCCACCGGCGGAACAAAATCATTTATCGATGGTCTGGGTTACGAATGTGAAGCGGTCGTGAGCCACAAGTCCTCATTGCACTCTAGCTATAAAAGACCATTTGGTCTCCATATTGTGCAATCCACTCCGATACTCGACATTCCAATTCTTTTAGAATCTTTTCGTCTAGCGACGCGCCAAAAGACATCTCCAGTTTGTACCTACCGTCAAATTTGGAGACCACCTGCACGCTATACGTACCACTTTTCTTCGGATAAACATAGTCCAAAGATACAAAATTATCGCATTGGACACCCAAAACGGACGTCCATAGAATCATATCTACCTAATTTGCAGGTAAATACAGAAATAGCATTCAAAATCTGTCAAAGTCCGGAGTAAATTTGCATCCGTTCTGCGTCACAGTCCACTCAAACCATGTCAACCAAGCCCAAATTTTTGTTTTTTTCTCTCTAAATCAGACGTATTTTTTTTAATATCGTCAATTCGAGTCCTTACCTCTTCCGACTTGTTGTCAGTTTTTTGTTGCTTCTTTCCCATTAGGATTGCTTGGTTTCGTTTCTCCAATCACGAGGCGGAGTCCAATATTACTACAATCCCCTGGTTTACCATAATTACGATATGCCAAACGGCTTAATAATGGGTGACTGTAGCAACTCCCACCACGATAAATATGGAAATCTGTGATACTTGAAGATGGTCCTTTGGGATTCCTTTGCGAGAATGACATATAATCTCCATAAAAATCGTAACACCACTCTTCTACATTTCCCGTCATGTCATAAATACCCAGTTCATTCGGCAACAAAGAGCCTACTTCATGTGGTTTACATTTACTGCTTACATCATACCATGCAACAGCATCAATACTGTTACTGCCAGAATACCTATAACCACGACTCTTTCGTCCTCCACGAGCGGCATATTCCCATTCTGCTTCTGTAGGTAGTCTAAACTGTTTGTTTGTCATTTTATTCAATTTTTTGATAAACTCCTGACAATCTTCCCATGAAACATTTTCTACAGGAAGATTTTCACCTTTGCTACCTGACGGATTATTGCCTGTTACCGCTTTCCACAATTCTTGCGTCACCTCTGTCTGCCCTATGTAGTAATCATCAAGAGCAACCTTATGCGTTGGCTTCGCCTCCTCAAGTACATCATAATCTCCATCCGTTTCTTCATACTGTTCTTGGGTTGCCCCCATTGTAAACGAGCCTCCTTCTACTGGCACCATCGTGAACTTTACTCCATTAACATTGTATGTTTCCGAACCTTCGACAATGACTATTTGATGTGCGGTTTCTTTTGAATCTGTTTTATTTTCCTGATTTTGTACTATCGTATTTCGCACATCCTCTGTCTGTGAATTTATGGACAAACGACATACGACTGCCACCAATAGCCCAACGCCAACAATAAACAGCCAAAATTTATAGTCTTTTACAAGCTTGTTCCACCGTTCCTGATTAATTGGCAAATACGGTCTTCCTTTGACATCTAGAACTTTCGTTTTCCGCTTTTCTCCAATCACTTCAGTTTTCGATTCAACAGTCGGCTCTGCTACAGGTTGCGACACTGGCTTCTCAACGACAGATGGCTCGTTGCCATACAACTCCTTGACGAAATCGCAGACCGAGAGCGTGCGGTCCTTGCGAGAATAAGCCATAGCATGCACCACTGCCGGACGAACTTCTTCAGGAAGGCATACCGACCAATCATTCAACGAGAACTCCAAATCTATCGCTTCGGGAGGAGTCTTGCCGGTCAGCATGTTGGCGAATGTGGCAGCGAGGGCGTACACATCCGACTGCGGCGAGAACTGCTTCAACCCTACATACTGCTCCGCCGGAGAGAAGCCTGCGCTGTATGCCAACGTCCGAATGGTGGTCGTGGCTTTGCCCCGACGGTCGTAGTGCTTGGCTAGACCAAAATCAATAAGCACCGGCTCACCATTGGAACGGAACATAATGTTGCCAGGCTTGATGTCGAGATGCGTGATGCGGTTGCAGTGCAGAAACGCCACGGCGTCTGCCACAGGTTTCAGAATTTTCTTTGCCGCACCGACAGAAAGCGCACCTTGCTTTTTCACATAATCCGCAAGACTTCCGCCATCAAGGAACTCCATCACATAGCATGCCGTACCGTTAGCCTCAAACACCTCGTCGACCGGCACTATGTTGCGGCATTGTCCGCACAGACTGTTCAGCCGCCACGCCTCAGAGATGAAATCCTTCAAGCCATCGGCAGCCTCCCCCTTTGTGTCAGCCGTGCTGACCTTTCCAGAAGCATCGCGCAGACATCCGTCCATGAAAAATTCCTTCATGGCAAACTCCACGCGCACAGGTATCTGCCCCACCTGCTCCATCGCTGAAACCTTGTAGGTGATTCCGAAGCCGCCCTTGCCGAGCACCGCCTCCACTCTATATTCACGTTTACCGCTCCGCAGCACAGAGCCTACCGGCAGCACGTCATCCCATTGTTCCATTTCATCCATTACTTGAAAACCACCACAAACTTACAAAAATCCGAGCATACGAAAAAGCACACACCCCAACCAATCATCAAAAATATGCTGAAAAACATTTTTTTGGGAAAATAATGTTGATTTTTAGGAGTGTATGTTGATTGATTTGCGTATCTTTGCAAATCGAATGCCAGGAAGGCGTTCGACAGGTTTGTTTAATTATATTGACAAAACATTAATGGCTGACAACAAGAGAATT
>OBAI01001472.1_pt1 | contig 17846 bp, 12 predicted proteins | sample 1517461 | NCBI WGS metagenome assembly OBAI01 (sample SAMN04571696, study PRJEB22368) | human gut metagenome | biome: human gut; material: stool | host: Homo sapiens | place: Luxembourg | collected 2012-06-29
TTTCTGTGTCTCTTATGTAAAGATTCAGAAAAATTGGTTCATTTTGGTTCATTTTACAAAATCCCTCTTTTTTGTGGCTTATAGGGCTGCCAGTATCTTGGCATTGGCATCATCTACTTCTGAGCTTTTGATGGAATTGAGATAGATTTGTGTGGTGGTTTCGGAATGATGTCCCAATGCCTCACTGATGACGGAGATAGAGATATCATTGTCTCTTGCCGCCGTTGCCCAGGAATGGCGGGCGACATAGAGGGTGAGCTTGCCCTTGATGCCAATCTTAGCACCTAACTTTCTGAGATGGTAGGAGATACGCGCTTCGGCATTGTGATATAGGCGCACCTCGTCTTTCTTTTTGTCAATAGTTTTATCCCGTCTTTTGGTCCCATCAACAGCAAGGAAAGGGAAGAGAAAAGGTGAGGAGGCGGTCTGCGCCTGATACTTTTCCAACAACTCCTGCATCTCATCCTCCCATCGGATGGTGAGGCGTTGCCTGGTCTTGCTTCGGGTGTAATGAAGATAACCGTCCTTGAGGTCGGATTTGCGGAGATGAGCCAGGTCGATGAATGAGATACCACGCAGATAGAAACTCATCAGGAATGTATCTCTTGCCATCTCTTCCGTGGGAGTGAGATCCTTGACAGATTGCAGACTCTTGATCTGGCTGACATCCTCTGTAGGTATGGCTCTCTTGCGGGTTGGGGCAATACCGGTATAGACATCCGAGAAGGGATGCTGCTGTGGAGTCAGTCCCTTTGCCACAGCTTTGTTATAGGTGGCACGGAGGATGCGGAGATAAAAGGAACTGGTGTTTTTGCATACCTCCGCCGTATGATGCAGATACGCCTCATACGAGCGCATCACTTCTGCATCAATCTCTCTTAGGGCAATATCCTTGTTGTCTCGGTATCGCTTAAAGCTGTTGAGGGTTGCCTTGTAATGCAGTGAGGTGCGGTATTGCCCGTTCTTCAGCAATAGGTCGATGAGAAGGTTCATGAACTGGAATAACGACTCTGATGTTTTCTTGTTTCTTGACATAATACGTAAATATTTTTGTAAATTATAAAAAAATGATAGGGACACCTCTGTCTCTTTCAAAGAAACAAAGATGCCCCTCTATATAGTAAGGTATCAGAATCGATAGTTTGCACATACCCGTTGTGATGGCTGACGAACTCGCTCGCTTTCATTCATAGGCAGTGTTGTTGCCGGGTTCATCTCTTCCTTTTCTGCAGCCTGCTGCGGTGGTGCCAGTTCCAGTTGTATTTTTCTGTCCAATGCAGCCAGTTCTGTCTTCAGACTTTTCAGTTCATCTTCTCTCTTCCAGACCTTGGAAGCAATTTCCTGCAGCTGCGGTATCTCCTTCTCCAGTGTCCTGCATCTTGAATCATACTGTTCAATGTACCCTTGTATCTTCTGCAGGGCATTCACAAAGTTGTTTGCCGCAGCTATCGGGTCCGACTTGGCGACATGTCCGTTGTTGTACTGATACTTGTAATGCCCCTCAACAACAAAGCGGTTATCAACGAAGGGAAGACCGCTCTCAAAGCTTGTCTCGCTCACGACCTTGATAGGGAATCCATAAATTGCACCTATTTCCTTGTATTCCCCATCTGTCCTTTCCGTTTTTGCCATCCTTTGAAGATGTTTGCCTATCACTTCCAGATTATTGGACTCGAGACCGATAAGGGTGATGAGATTAAGTATATTCCCGTCCTTGTCCTTCTTTGCCTGACTCATAAACTTGTCATAGTCCGCTGTCATGCCTTTAAGTATAGCTCGATTGCCGTCCAGTTCTTCTGACTTTGATTTCAGTTTCAGTTCCGAATCACGTTTGCCCCTGTTGAATGATTTGCGCTCACCCTCCAGAGAAGCAATCTTCTTCTCCAACTTTGCCTTGTCAAGCAAGTCGGTATTGCCGGAGAGAATAGCCATATACTCGGAAAAATTCATACCCGATTTCTCGTCCATTGCTCCCTCGTCAATGGTTCTCGCCCCCAAAACTCCGCTTTTCAACTGCGAGATAAAAGTCTGCTTGCAGTGCAGGAGGTTAAACTTGTACGAGTCAAGCGACTTTTCCACCGCATAGATGATGACATCCACCTTGTTGTCGGCATACAGCTTGGCAATCTCGTTGCCGGCACGCACCCCTCGACCGTCACGCTGTGCCAAGTCTGACGGCCGCCACGGTGTATCCAAATGATGGATAGCCACACACCGTTTTTGTGCGTTTACACCTGTACCCAACATGGATGTGGAGCCGAACAATACTCGCACTGAACCCTCGTTCATGGCTGCTATCACCGCCTTTCTTGCCCTCTCGTTCTTGCACTCCTGAATGAAGCGGATTTCAGATGAAGGTATTCCATAATCCTCTATCAGCTTGCGCTTGATTTCAGAATATACGTTCCATTCGCCCGGTCGGTATGTTCCCAAATCAGAGAATACGAACTGCGTCCCCTTGTGATTGTCATAGCGTTTGTAATAGTCCGCTATCATCTTGGCGCAATGGCTCGCCTTGTTGTCGGGATGATCCTCACAAGTCGGGTCTATCATGCGCATGTCGAGTGCCATCTTTCGGGCATAGTCCGTAGCAATGAGCATCTTTGCCTTCTCCTCCGTTTCCGACAGAGGCAGTCTGCTGAGGATGGTGGCATCACCCGTCTTGGCAAACTCCATCAGTTTTTGGATGAAGTCCTCCTGCTCGGGTGTCGGTGGTATGTTATGAAGGATCTCGTTCTTCTGTGGTCTGCCCACACCAACCGCCTCCGCCGTGCGATAGTCAGTTATCTCGTTGTAGAAAGCAGCAAGCTCCGGTACCTTGATGAAGTATCGGAAACGTTCCTTCTGTACGATGTTGTTGGTGACGTTAAACTCGAAGTCGGTAGTCTTCTTGGCGAAGATTGCCGCCCACGCATCGAAACAGCGGATGTCCTGACACTCCAGTTCCTTGGGGCGCAGGTACTTGAAAAGCAGATACAACTCTGTCAGTGAGTTACTGATAGTTGTTCCCGACAGGAATGTCGCTCCCAAGTCTCTGCCTGTCCGCTCCTGTATGGTTCGGATGGCAAAGAGCATATTGAGTGCCTTCTGGCTTCCCTCGCTGTTGCCAAGTCCTGCCACACGGTCGTGACGGGTATTGAACATAAGGTTCTTGAACTGGTGGCTCTCGTCCACAAACATGTGGTCGATGCCCATCATGCGGAAATCCACCACATCATCGGTGCGCTGCTCGATGCTGTAGACTATCTTCTGCAACTTCACCTCCAGATTCTGCTTCCGCTTTTCCAAGCCTTTGAGCATTCCCCTCGACACGTCTTTGCCCTGCGTGCGTATCACTTCCAAGTTTTCCTCCACGGTATCAAGCTCAGCCTGCAATATCTGCCGCTGGAGTTCTGGCGATTGCGGTATCTTCCCGAACTGGTCATGCGACATGATTACACAGTCATAGTCGTTGTTCTTGATGTTGTTGAAGAAACTGACACGGTTCTTGGTGGAAAAATCCTTCTCCGAGGCATAGAGTATCCTCGCATGGGGATAAGCTGTCTGATAGGTGGCAGCTATCTCCGCCACATTGGCTTTCAGCCCGATAATCATCGGCTTGTGAGCCATACCGAGACGTTTCATCTCATGCGCAGCCATGCACATGATGAGGGTTTTGCCTGTTCCCACCTCATGGTCACATATCCCGCCGCCGTTCTGCAAAAGCATCCATACACAGTCCTTCTGACTTGGGTACACACTCTTGACACCATACTTTCCGCCAAGGGCTTTCAAGTCCAAGCCGGGGAAGGTCTGGTGAGAACCGTCATACTTCGGACGCACGAAGCAGTTGAACTTCCGGTTGTACATCGTGGTCAAGCGTTCCTTAAAGGAGTCAGACTGCTCTTCCAGCCATTCAGTGAACCCGTTGCGGATTTCGTCAATCTTGGCATTGGCAAGCTGTATGCCCTCGCTGTCACGCACCTTGATGTCGTTGCCGTGTTCATCCTCACCGATGCTCTTCATCATGTCGGGACAAGTGTTGTGCAGGGCATGTTTCAGAAGACTCATGCCGTCATAGTGGCGGTAATATCCCTTCACCATATACTCATCCGTGATAGCCATGGTCTTCATACTGCATTTTGCCGAATATTCGTCCATGCTGTCGGAATAGACGATGCTGACCTGTGTATTGAAGAGGTGGCTCATGTAAGCGGAATACACACCTGTAGGTATCCAACGCTCACCGAAGTTGAAGTCCAGGTCCTCAAAGGCTATCGGTTCGGGAATGCTTGCCTTCAAGGCTTCCAACGACTCCCTCACGATTGCATGGTCGGTATTTTCCTTCAGCCATTCTTCTATACGCTCCGCTTTCTCTATGACATTGCCAGCAATGAAGCGGTCGGCTATCTCGTAGCCGTCTATGAGTGGATTGTAATAGATGCGCCCTTTAAGCGCTTCCGTCAGTTCCGGTTCCGGCATATCCGATAATTCTGTCATATACGGCAAGTCGATACGGCCGAACTTGTTGAGCGAGGCGGTGAGCGCTTCCTTTGGAGAATCGACATGACTGACCTCGTCAAGCGAAAAAGAGACCGGGTGGTCGAAGATGTCTGATTTTGTGAACTGTCCGTTTTCTACCCGTTCCAACGACAGCATGTCGCGCCCTGAGGCATCCATAAGGATGAACTTCACGTTCTGCTTGGCATTGAGGTTGCCGAAGCGGATGAAGAAAGCGTCATAATAGACATTCAGACTCTCACGCATCTGCTTGTTTTCCGTCTGTTCTTCCGCTTCATAGGTATAAAGTTTCTGATAGGCATCACGGAGGGCGATATACAAGACTGCCTTTTCTTTCTGCTCCATATTCAGATCCAACGGCATGAAGGTAGCACCATACTTGGTAAGGTCTTTCAATACACCGATGTTTCTGGCAGAGTCGAGCACCATAGAACCCTCACGATGAAAACTTTCCTGTTTCTCATCAAACGGACGGGGCTTCATAGCATCCTCTTTCTTCCTTGCCTGCTCTTCACGCTTTCTTTCTTGCTCTTTTTGTTGTTCCCGCTCATGATTTGTTTCTTTCAATGTGCTCTGAGTCTTGGAATCTTCTTTTGCCTCATTCCCTTTCGACTGTCCATGCCCGATTTGAACTTTGAGAACTTCTATCGGTTCCATCGGCGGCTTGAACTTCGGATCAAGCGTATCTTCAACGCCCAAAGCCTTGAGTTGTTCCTGACGGTGCAGTTCCGCCTTTTGGCGCAGCAGCAACCTGTCTTCGGGAGCCATGGTCATCATCATCTCGTAAAAGCCGTTGATTGGCGGATTCTCTTCCCAAGAGATGCTTGCATATGGCTCATCCCCAGGCAGGATTGGTTTTGTCTCCTGTGCTGTTTCCTGCTCTTTTGCATCTGTCAATGAAGGCTTTTCTTCTTTTTCCACAGGCTTTGTCACAACTTCAAAAGTCGGATTGACGCTTTTTACCAACGGACTTGCTTTCTTTCTAGGCATTTTCTTGGTGGCAGCACTCCCTGTGGCGGCTGCACCCACAGAGGCTGCAGTTTTCTTCTTCGTCGCATGACCCTTTAGGCGGTTATCTTCTTCCATGCCCCAAAGGTCAAACAGAGTCATTTGAACTGGCGGCTGCTGATGAGATTGCCCCTGTTCTGGCTTCATTTCTGGTTGCTCTGGTTTTGGTTGCCCCGGCCACCGTTCCACCTTATTCCATAAGGCGGTATGCCCTGTAGCCGATGCAGATTCACTGTGCCCCGATGCTGGTTGCACCTGTTCTAGCCCCAGTTCTGATTGCTTTGTTTTTGAATGCCCCAGTTTTGTTTGCCCCGATTGCGATTGCTCCTGCCCCCGTTCCACCTTATTCCATAAGGTGTTATTCCCTGTAGCAAGTACTGGTTCACTGTGCCCATGTTCTATTTGCCCTTGTTCTGCCCCCTGTTCTGATTGCGCCTGTTCTGGTTGCCCCGGCCACCGTTCCACCTCATTCCATGAGGTGGTATGCCCTGTAGCCAGTGCTGGTTCACTGTGCTCCATTTCTGGTTGCGTCTGTTCTATTTGCCCCCGTTCCACCTCATTCCATGAGGTGGTTTGCTCTTCCCCCAAATATCTGCTCAAATGAAAATTTCTTCCGAAATCTTCATTGAGCATTTTTCTTAATTCCTCTGCAATGCCTTCCACGCCATCCTCATGCGTGTATATCATTGCAGGTTTGCCGAACGGGTCAGTATCCAACTTTGCTGTTGTATGGATAATGCGTTCCGGATGCTCCAGAAAGTAGTTGTTTGTCGGAATGCGGTTCTCGTCATTATAGACGGTATCAAGCAGGTTGTCGTCTCCTCGCAGCGACTCCTTTTGGGTATTTTTCTGCAGAATGATGAGGTCACTGCCCACTTCCGTATTGGCATTTTCCGTGAACAGGTTGTTGGGAAGACGAATCGCTGACACGAGATCAGCATGATAGAGCATCATAAAACGCGCGGCACTGTTGTTTTTGGCATTCAATACGCCTTGTGAGGTGATGAAGGCAACCAACCCACCATCCCTTACCGTATCAAGAGCCTTGACAAAGAAGTAGTTGTGTATGCGTCTGGTGACAAGTGCCCTCATGCCTTTCATGGCTGTATAGGACGGATCAAATACGGCAACATCGCCAAAGGGAATATTTGAGATGGCGAGGTCGAAGTAGTCATTGAAAGGCTTTTCTATCTTCTCGAATCCCTCTATGCGCACTTTCTGCTCCGGGTGCAGATGACGGAGTATCTTTCCCGTAAGCAGGTCTTTTTCAAATGCCATAATGTCTGCCTTGGGATTGTTATCCAAGACGGAATCGACAAAGGCACCGATGCCTGCCGAGGGTTCAAGCACCTTTTCGGGGATGATATGATGCTCTTTCAACACATCCGTCAGAGCCTCCGTAACGGCTGACGGCGTGTAGAATGCCGTAAGGACGGACTGTTTCAGACTGTCCATCAACTGTTTGTACTCGCTTTCATTCTTGCTGTTTTCACGGATAAGTCTATGCAGCTCCACTGTTGGAGCAAACAACTCAAGGTCTGACTTTGCCCAATGGACGGCATCCGCCAGTTCCCTGGCAGGGTTCAGGATGCACTTCAATCCACCGAATCCGCAATAACGCTCCAGAAGGAGACGCTCACGGGCGGTCGGTGTGCGCTGTTCCCTGTCAAGGATGAATGCTGTCTCTATCGCCTTGATGTTGTCGTTCAGACGTTGTTTTCTATTGTACGCCATTTGACTCTATGAAAAGGGCTACGGCTCCCGTCAACTCTGTGTAGAGCTGGTCGTAGTCCGGTGACTGGGCAAAATCGTCATCGGTGAGGTCGTAAATGGAATACACGTTGTCAACCAGAGGCAGGAGGTTCTTGACAAACGCTTCCTGGTCTTCTACTGCTACCTCCAGGGGAAACTCACGGTCAACAACATCATACAGGATGCTGTACTTGGAAAAGCGGAGACCTTTCAGCAATGCTGACATGGCAAGTTCTTGTGCCGCATCGGCAAAGAGGGCATCACGCCGTGCCTGCTCATATACTTCTGCGGCATGGTCTGCACGTTCGCGGATAAAGTCCGCATCGCTGGCTTGTGGAAAACGGTTCTCTCTGAGGTGGTTCAAGAGGTACAGTCCGTAATAGGACAACTCTGTCTGTGCCTGTTTCTTTCTGTTCATTTGTCTGTTGAATGGATTAAGTGGTGAATAATAAACCGTGGATGGCGGTTGGTGTTTGTGTGAAAGCAAGAAAAAGGCACTCGGTATCCCTCCGAGTGCCGCCACTTAATCCACAGTAAATAAAAGCATCTAATAAAGATAGTGCAAGGCGAACGCAATAAAGCTTGCTTTTATTGCTGAGCCGAAGCCTATCTTCGCAGTGAAACTGCAAAGACACCATTTATGAACCATGTTTCGGTGGCAAAGGTACAAACTATTTCTTGTATCTCTTCACATTCCCTCGCTTTTCTGCTGTTTTGCGCTCTGCAAAGACGAATTTCGTGTTGAAATTCTCGTCAAAGGCTATGGCTGCGGAGAACGATTTGCCTTGCTTGCTGGTGAAACCATTGAGCGTTCTGGTCTTGCCCTTGGTAAGCAAGTCGGTGATGTCGGAATCAGTGAGCAACTTTCCTGCTACCTGCTTGAACACTGGCATACCGCACTCCTTGTTGCTGCATCTTACTACCTTTCCGAAGAACTGCATGGTACCTTGCTTGCACTTCGGACACTGGCAGCCGGAATCCTTGTGGCTGAAAAGTCTGTCACAACCTAACAATTCCGCAGTGATTTCACGGGTATAGCCTTCGATACTATGGGTGAACCCGTCTGCACTTGCTTCACCTCGTTCAATCTTGGCAAGTTCCGCCTCCCATTTGCCCGTCATCTCCACATTGGCAATCGCCATGTTCTTCACCACGGAATGCAGAGCGAGTCCTTTTTCCGTCGGCACAAGTTTCTTCTGCTGGCGCACCATATACTCTCGTTTGAGCAGGGTTTCGATGATGGCGGCACGTGTGGCAGGTGTGCCAATACCGCTGTCCTTCATTGCCTGGCGCATCGTATCATCTTCTATCTCTTTGCCTGCGGTCTCCATTGCTGCAAGCAATGTGGATTCCGTATGCAATGGCTTTGGTTTGGTCTTGCCCTCCGTGATGGTGCAGCCAGAAAGAGTGATATGCTGTCCTTCTTGCCAGTTGGGAATGACTTGCTCCTTGACCTCATTGTCGGTTGCGTCTGCATCCTTGTCCTGCCTTTTGTTCTTTTCCTTGAGCGACAACGCTCGCCAGCCAGTCTGTCGGATGATGGAGCCACTGATGCCAAACTCAACTTCATGATCCACTTGCGCCGTTACTGATGTGATGTCCTTGATGCAGTCTGCCGAGAACGCTTCAATCATCCGGCACAATATCATGTCATAAACGATCTTCTCGTCCTTGAAAAGACCAATGGCTGCATTTTCTGTGATGAGCAGGGCATGGTAATCGGTCACCTTGGCGGCATTCACGCTGTTCTTGCTGTAGTCCTCACTGCCAGGCAAGAGTTTCACTTTTTCTCCATATTCCGAATGATTCTCCAGATTCTTGAAGAGTTTGGGAAGGGTGGCAAATACATCATCCGAGATATAGCGGCTTGATGTTCTTGGATAGGTGATGAACTTTGCCTCGTAGAGTTTCTGGGCGATGGAGAGTGTATGCTCTGCCGTGAAGCCATGCTGGGAGTTGGCTTCTTTCTGCAAGGTGGTAAGGTCGTAAAGGAGCGGTGCCTTCTCCACCTTTCGCTTGGTTGTGACCTTTGTGATGATGGCAGAACCGGTATCTTTCACCTTATTATATATGTCGGTTGCGGTAGCTTCGTCTGTCCATCGGTTGGCAGATGTGAACTTCAGTATATTGCCACTGTCTGCATCAACCACACCGAAGTGTACCTGCCAGAACGGTTTCGACTCGAAACGCTTGTGTTCCCAATAGCGTTCGCACACCATGCCAAGGGTCGGAGTCTGCACACGACCTACGGAATAGGTGCCACGTCCTGCGGCTATCGTCAGGGCTTGTGTGCCGTTGATGCCGACGAGCCAGTCTGCCTCACTTCGTGCCTTGGCTGCATGATAGAGATTGTCATACTCCTTGCCATCCCTGAGGTTCCGAAGTCCCTCACGGATGGCGGTGTCCGTAAGCGAACTGATCCAGAGACGGTCGAAAGGTTTCCTGCAACCGAGATACGCATAGAGGTATCGGAAAATCAATTCTCCCTCACGTCCGGCATCAGTTGCTACGATAATGCGCTCACTGCTGTCAAACAGCTTGCCGATAATTTTAATCTGGGCAAGCACACCTGCATCTGGTTTGTAGCCGTTCTCAGTCTTGACTTGTCGGGGAACAAGAACGAACGGGTCGGGAATCACAGGCAGATTCTCCGCATGGAATCCCTTCATGCCGTAGGTTTCCGGCATGGCAGGCTGCACTAAATGTCCGAAAGCCCATGTCACATAATAGCCATTGCCCTGCATATAGCCTTCCTCACGCTTGTCAGCTCCTACAATGTGGGCGATTTCCTTGGCTACGCTTGGTTTCTCTGCGATGATTGTCTTCATTGTCTGTTGTTTTTGTGACATCCGCAACCGTGGGATAGACGGTCACAGATGTCGGTTGTTATGATGGATGATTAACTCTGTGGATCAAGTGGCGGCAACTACATCTTCACGCTTCTTGCCTTTCTCTTTGGCTTCTGTTCCTCTGCGTTCTGTTCCTTCTGCTGCTTTTCGTTCTTTGGCGCAGACTGTCCAGGACTCAGCGGCACCTTGGTGTGCTTGGTCGCCTCATGGGTCTTGCCCTGCTCGTTGACGGCGACTTGTACCTTGTTCTCATTGGTCGGAATCTGTTCCTTTGCCTGTTTGAGGTCTGGATTGTTGCGGTAGGAACGTGGCTGCATCTTGTCGAAGTCGAACTTCACGTAGGCGGTATAGGTACCGCTGCCGTTCTTGTTGGGCACTTCCTTGATCTCGATGGTCTTGCCTGCCACATAGTCGTCCTTCTGCTGCTCGGTCAGTTCCTTCTTGAAATAGGTGTTGAGTCGGCGGATGGTCCCATCCTCATTGAGCCAGTGGTTGGGATCTTGCTGCTTCTTCTGACCGCCCGCATCACCTTCTGCCTTCTGCTCCTGCTTGTCAGCGGTCTGCTTCTTGTCTCCATTCTGTTTCTGACCTTGCGCCTGTCTTGTGCTGCCAGGCACAAACTCCACACCACGCTGTTCCACATTCACCTGCAACAGCGGTGTAAACTTGCGCCCGTTGGCAAGCTCAATCTCCTTGCGAAGCGGAAGACCAGAGTAGAGCACTCTCTTGTCGTCCTTGGTAATAGGTGTCTTGCCGATGGTATCGGGTATGCGCACCTTGTTGGTAGGGATGTCAACAATCTCATTGGTGAGACGGTCGATACTGATGAAATAAGGACGCAGTTCACCTGTATTCTTGTCGGGGAAATCCACTACCTTTCCGAGGTTACCGTTCTGCAACAGGTTCTTCTTGTCCTCTGGAGTGAAGGTATAGCCTTTGTAAGCGACATCGAGTTTAGGCTCGTTGCGCACGAAATGCGGCACGAGTTGCAACTGGTCATTATCGTCCTTGCGGAATGACAGACGGACCTGTATCTCTATCTGTTCACCGCCGAAGGTCGGCTTCACAATCACAAGCCCCGTCTTGCCGTAGTTGAGCAGGGCTTTCATATCCTTCTCATTCATATTGTTGAAGTCTATGCCATATTTGGCACCAAGTTCCTGCAAGTTCACATCGTTACCACTAATGAGGTTCTGCTTTGCATCCGAAGCGGTCTGCGACTTCTGCCCGGTTGCGGTCTGTTCTGGTTTCTGTTCCATGTCGTTCTTTTTTTCGTTGGTTTGTTCAGATGATACATTCTCTTTTTCTGTGTTAGCTTGCTTCTTGGACGCATCGTCCGATGATGCGGTTTCTTTCGCCTGACCTTCCGATTGCTTTGCCTCTTTCTCATAATTGGAGGTGTCAACCTTGTGGGCGGAAAGAATCTCCTTGTTAGCCTCCGGATCTTTCAGCAACTCCTTCATCACGCCAAGCAGGTTTTCCACCTGGTCTGCCGCTATGCGGTAGAATCCGAATCGGCTTGGCTCCTTGCACTGGCGGAAGAAGTTTCTAAAGAAACTGTCCATCAAGTCACTGTTGCGGTCAAAACGCAGGAAGTCGGACGTGTTCTCCGCCTTGGCGGGCGCTCGCTTTGGTGTGCCGTCTCTGCAGAGTCCGGCGACGACGCTGATCTCGCCCGTCTTCTCGTCACGGACTACCAGCACGTCCTGTTCATCACTCTTTTTCTTTTGTACCATAATTGTAAATTTTTAATGGTGAATACTGCTGTTATTTGAATTTCTGATGAATGCGAGTCATATAATGCTCCACATTCTCCTGATTGAAATTCTTCACGTTGTTCTTGATAAATTGATTCACGTCTTCCTCCGTGTAATAGGTCTTCTGTCCCAGTCGCTTGTAGGGAAGCACTCCCAGACTGCGGTAACGTTGCAGGGAACGGGGAGAAATTTGAAACAAAAGACAGAGATCCTGGTTGTCGAGCAATTTCTCGTTGATGCCAGAGCATCCCTTGTCCTCTCTGCTTCGCTCATGTCTCAACATCAGCATGTCATAGATGCCGTCAATCTTCTTGTGCAGGTCATGCAGATATAATTCCAATCGTCTCAATGTTCCATCTTCCATACTCATGTTTCCTTGGCAATGGTTCGTTCCTCAATCAATTTCTGTACAGCGTTGATGCTGTATCTGCATTGTCCGCGCACCATGAAGTACTCGATACTGTTGGTAGAGCGCAAGCGCTGCAGGGTTCGCTTGCTTATCCCAAGTATTCTTGCAGCATCACTGCTTGTCAGCACAAGTTCCATGCTTCTTCTTTTGGTATTTTCTCTCGCATTGGAATATATGAGAGCTACCAACTCTGCCACGTCGGCAATCTGTTCTGTCAGCATCTTAAAGGCTGAACTTTCCATTGTTATTACTTCCATTTTGATTCCGTTTTAAATGTTACAAACTTTGCTGTTTTGATTTCTCGGTGGCAAAATTAATCATTTGCGAAATACCCGTTTAACAACTCATTAATGACCCACGTATAATTTTCTTGCATTACTTGCCTGTCGGTCAGCAAACGACGGAAAAGCACTGCCACAAATCTCCATTTTCATTGTTTTTCCTAATTAGTGTCGTATCTTCGCAGCCGAAAATGTCAAACCCATAAAAATCAAGAACATGGAAGTAGTAACAATGGAAAAGAAGGCATTCGACTTGATGATGGCAAGATACGATGCCTTGGTAAAGAAAGTGGAGTTGCTGAAGCACAAGGCAAACGGCAAGCGTCTCAACCAGTGGCTCACAGGACCTGAGGTCTGTCAGCAGCTGCGCATCAGCCCCCGCACATTACAGAAATTACGCGACCGCCGTTTCCTGGGACATACCCAATTCGGTCGCCAGTTCTATTACAATCCCGACGAAGTCAAAGCCATCGTTCCACTGATTGCCCGCATCAAATCAGTATAGCATAGAACGAAACAGCTCTGTTTGATATTAATTTTCCGATTGATATTGAGATTCAAATCGGGTTGATATAGAACGAAATTCGCCCAAGGCGAAGTCGAAAACTTCACCTTGGGCGAGCAAACACTAGATATTTTATTCACCACTTAATCCAATTTGTAAGCAATGAACATGAACCAACTTTTGACGCATGAGAGCGAGTCCATAGCCACCGCCATGCAGTCCTTGAAGAAAGCCAACAATTGGCTTTCCTCGTTCCTGGAGTCCTACAGTCCACCTCTGGACGGTGAGCGATACCTCACCGACAAAGAACTCTCCGAACACTTGAAGCTCAGTCGCCGCACCTTGCAAGAATATCGCAAGCAAGGCATCCTGCCTTACATCATCCTCTGTGGCAAGACCCTCTATCCCGAATCCGAGATCCAGTCCCTCCTCACCACCAATTACCGCAAGCCGATAATTGATGGGAAAATCAGAGATAACAGATACACCTGATACAATTGCCTCTAAACGAACAAAGGGAAACAACCAGTCTTTGGTCGTTCCCCTTTGTTCGTTGTATTCATTCTGATTACATCACATGATTGTCAAAATGGCTTTGCATGCATATCTCCTTTGCAGCGCTTTATAGCACCATCTAAAGATTTTGAAAGATTCATAAATGCTGCTTTTCTAATATATTTTTCTGTTTTGATGACCTCATCAACTTTCTCTTTCAACTTTTCCAATGGCTTGATATCATCATTCGTTTCATGTATCCAATCGCTCATATTATAAGATAAATAATATCTGTCTCGGATAAAATGAGTAAAAGAATTTAAGGATTCGTTACTCAAATTCAACAGGTTATCCATTAGTTTATCCATGTCTACATGATTGAAGATGGATACCATATCGTATGTACAGCTGTGGTCCGGCAATGCCTGTTTATTTAAAGTACACAATTCATCTACATTCGAATCCGACAATTCTTCCAGAGTGCGAGTCATGAGATTTTTACTCACTTTCAATCTGTTTTCATACTCCTTATTAAACTTCTCACAAATTGCGGGCAGTTTCTCTAACTTTTGGTCTGTCATATAGAAATTTATACCTCTACTAAATTCAAAGCGGGCATTATAAACTGATTCTTCATCTTTGAACGCCTCTAAATATTTCGGTAGAGAGTCGCATATTTTACTGAAATCTGTATCGCTAAATTCTTTTATTGAGCGGGAGTCCAAATATACTAAATAAGCGATTACATATCCCAACCGCTTCATGCTCGTTACTCTTGTTGCACAAATATCCTCAACTAATTCATTATAGAAGAAAATAAAGTCATTGTTGTTCATTGCATAAGCATCGTTGATTTTATCCCATGATGGTACTTCTGCTATAGGCGCGAAATACTCTTTCTCGACATACTCCTTAATAGAAGTTCCTATGTTAAGTTCCAGAATGACTTTATCTATAATATCCTGTTTATAAGTTTGGTAATTGCTTAAACGCTGATAAATATTATTATATTTTTGATGAAAATCGCCTAGCTGTGACTTCAATTGTTCTATCTCTTTTTGGGCAATTTGCAAGCCTTTATAATTATATTGAATCCATTTGTCCAATAACTCATGATTTTTTCCACGATACTCACAATAGGATATAATATAAGTACCCAACACATGAATCATGATATTTTCATAACGTTCATCTTCCGAGAAACCAGTCATGGATTCCTCGAATCGGGCAAAATCCCATAGAGCCTGGCGCAGAATACGTAGATTATCACACTCCGTCATGGCAAAGAACTTCTCAATCTGCTCTTGATGACCTACAACAAAATCATTCTTGGGTGTCTGATTGACAAAAGTGTCAAGAGCACTATGTATATCTGTCGCTATCTCAAACTCGCGACCTATCGTTTTCTCCTTGAACTCACCAAATATCTTCTTATTCTCGCCTTCGGCAATCTTATCCTCATCACCTATAACTATGAGGTGACAATTACATTGCTCCACAAAGAAGTTCAAATATCCCAACAACTCCTTCATGGGAATATCACATCGCTCCAAATCATCAAAGATGAGCAGTTTTGTAGAATTTGCCAAACTGTCATTTGATTTGAACTTTGATAAAGAGTCAATACCTATATTAATAGAAAGGTCTGAAATACCATCATAATTCAAATCAACTTCATGCTTTAAAACCATTGCTGAAGCAATTTTAGCCAAGACTTTTCCTGCTTTTGCAGCTTTTCCATATAAAATAGGACATATAACTCTATTTATTGCTGTAGTAATTTGTTTTGTATCACTTAGGCCATATAGAGAAACATAGATGGATTCTAATACCTGTTCTGTAGTAGGATTTCCTTTGTATGCATCTATCCAATGATTGATAAAATGAGTTTTCCCACATCCCCATTTGCCCTTCAGTAGAACAGCATATTGAGGATCGGGATTCATCATGTATCCATTTAAAAAGTTTACTATATTCTCATTCATATAAATCTATCTTTGGTTTGTATTACAAAAATACACTTTTTCCTTGAAAAGCAAATACAACCGACTCATTATATAACAAACTTTATATAATGAGTCTACTCGCAATAGTCCTAATTTGAATTTCTTCTTTATAACTTACCGACATTCAGAAGGTCATTACCACAAAGCGACTTTTCAGGTGAACTCATACTAGAGTCCCGCAAACAAAAACAGGTAGAAGCAAATAATGATCATTCGCTTCTACCTGTGCTATATTCTGGACTTCAATTGAAATCTTTGCTATTGTTCATCATAACAATCATAGGCTGTTCTGTCTTTTGCCATTCACGCTCCACCTTTTCTTTGTTAACAACTCTTTCCACCATCCATTTTCTAAAGATCTGAGCCCAAGAAGTGTCCAGCTGAAAAGCAATAGCCATAACCATTTCCAGATTATACACATCAGCGGAGTTTCCATTTTCCAACTTGATATGGCGATATGTCTCAAATTCTTTCAAGACTCCCTGTTTGAAAATACGTTTAATCGTATTTCTCACTGTTACACCCGAAACATAGAACAGCTCCGCTATTTCCCACGCAGTCATCCACACCTCACCATGATGAGGTGCGTAGATGACCATGTCCTCCTGTATTGTTATCACCTGCCTTTTCATACTTCGTCTTGTTTAGAAATTTGATTACTCTTGTCATTTTCAACACTCTGTTCTACATGTCCCATATACTCCTCGATATGATTCAGTTGCAAAGATAACTTATCCATGTCCTTATTCAACTTTTCCTTAGTTATTTTTGCGTAAATTTGTGTTGTTTTAATATTCTTATGTCCCAATATCGAACTCACCGTTTCTATTGGCACACCATTGGTGAGACAAATCTCCGTAGCCATCGTATGGCGACTCATGTGCCAGGTCAGGTGCTTCGTAATGCCACATCTTTTCGCCACGCGAAGCAGAATGCCACGACAATCAGAATAGCATGGAACAGGAAAGATTCGTCCATCCGCACATAGTCCTCTGTATTTCTCCATGATGGATTTTGGATAATCCAACAATTTGATGGTAGATCTCACACCCGTCTTTTGTCTATCGATCATTATCCATTCACTGTCATCAAAGAATGTCTGTATATGTTCCTCTTTCAGATTTTTCAAATCTGCAAACGACAATCCCGTAAAGCAACAGAACAGATACAGGTCTCTTATCAATTGCATGGTCTTTCTTTTCAACTCAGCATTCATCAGTAGATGAATCTCCTCTTTCGTCAGAAATCCACGAGTTGTCTCTACTTTCGGCACCTTATAGTCATGGAAAGGATCTCTAGTTAACCATCCATTATCTATCGCTCTGAACACCATTGTTCGCAATGGCAGCATATACACTGACAGTGAATTTTCGCACAAATGTTTATCTGTGCGCAGAAAAGCTTCAAAATCCGTAATAAAAGCAGGAGTCAGTTCTTTAAGAGATATGTCGTTGACATGATAACGACTCTGCAAGAACTCCTGTAGATGACGGTACACGCATCTATATTTTCTAAGGGAACCCCAAGAGCGCATACCCGCTTTATAGAGTTTCTCATAATCATCATTGTACTGAGCATAAACCTTCAGCAAAGTCTGACAGCGATATTCCAATCCAAGAAAAGCATTCTTCACCTTCTCGGCTGTCACATAATTGTCTCTGTCAAGAATCTCTTGATAATGCTTGTTGATACTCACACGCATCTTGTCCAGCTTGCGGTTCACCTCCAATGCCTGCATATTTTTTCCTGTCATGCGTCCGCCCTTGGTGTCCCACAATTTTGGATTTGCCGTCACCTTACAACTGAACTGTGCCTGTGTTCCGTCCACTGTGATACGTCCCATGACTGGGACTGTACCGTCTTTCTTAACTACCTGTCTTTTGAGGTAGAAGATAATTGAAAATGTACTCTTCATAACTTCATTCTTTTTTTGCGTACAAAATTAATATCTGAAGAGTCTTTTCTTGCCACGCAAATCACCGCAGAACGCCACAATTTTCGTTTATCAACAAAAAACTTACGTTTCTCATTAGCAACTCACTATATATCAGCACATTCCCTTACTATATATAACCTACATTATTCTTCAAAACTCGAATCGTACCATTCAAAAGTATAGGTTACGAGTTGGTAACGTTCCTCTGTCTCATCTTGTCATATTTCCGTCTTCGTTTGTCGTCATCTCTTTTAATCAAAATGAGGAAAGTAACTGATAATCAGTAAACTTTCCTCATTCTTCTTTCAATCACTTTTTATAACTCGTTTTCGATGCCTAAGTATCATA
>OBAI01001481.1_pt1 | contig 17796 bp, 8 predicted proteins | sample 1517461 | NCBI WGS metagenome assembly OBAI01 (sample SAMN04571696, study PRJEB22368) | human gut metagenome | biome: human gut; material: stool | host: Homo sapiens | place: Luxembourg | collected 2012-06-29
ACCAAAAAATATTAAAAAACAAATCAACTCAAAAAGTTAATTTTTTCCCATCCTCTTAAATTTTAACTTTTTTTATTAGCTTCTTAAAATCTTGTTTTATACTATATAAACTTTTTGGCTTTAAGTTCTAAGTAACCTTTATATTAATTATTATAGTAATATATTAATCAGTACGTTAATGTTATGCTGAGCTAGCTCATTAAGTACATAAAATTGTGAATTAAGGTAAAAAATTAAGGTATGACTAAATTTTTTGTCTTAAAGAAGAATTTAAAAAATTTTTTAAATTTGAATAATCTGGTTTGAAAATAATTTCAAATTAGTAAAAATATGATAGAGGAGGATAAACTCTATGGCTGATGATGTAAAAATTGTAATGTTTTGTTGCAACTGGTGTTCCTATGGAGGAGCAGACACAGCAGGTACTGCAAGGATGCAATACCCACCGAATATTAGAGTTATTCGTGTAATGTGTTCTGGAAGAATTGACCCACAATTTGTGTTAAAAGCATTTAAAGAAGGGGCAGATGGTGTATTTGTAGCTGGATGTCACATGGGTGACTGCCACTATGATGCTGGAAATTATAAGTTAGATCGTAGAATGAGATTAATCTACAAACTTGTTGAAGATATGGGAATTGGAAAAGAAAGAGTTCACCACGATTGGATTTCCGCATCCGAAGGTGAAAAATTCTCTGAAGCTGTTAAAATGATGGTTAACAGAATCAAAGAATTAGGTCCTGCACCATTAAAAGAACAATTAGATGCTGAAAACTAGATTGGAGGAGTTATTATGGCTGATAAAGTAAAAATAGGAACTATGTGGTTAGGCGGATGTTCCGGTTGCCACTTATCAATTGCTGATTTCCACGAATCTTTATTAGATGTTATGGAATTAGCTGATTTTGAATTCTCCCCTGTACTTATGGATACCAAATATGATGAAGTACCAGAATTAGATGTTCTCATCGTAGAAGGTGGAATTAGGAATGATGAAAACAGGGAATTAGCTGAAATGTTAAATGAAAAAGCAAAATTTGTTATTGCTTATGGAACTTGTTCATGTTATGGAGGAATTCCAGGACTTGGTAACTTATGGACTGTAGAAGAATTAGAAGAAGAAGCTTACATTAATTCATGTTCTACTGTTAATCCGGAAGGAATTATTCCTAATGAAGAAGTACCAGCTCTTGAAAGCAGAGTAAGACCATTAAGTGCAGCAATGGATATTGATTTAATTATTCCTGGTTGCCCACCTCGTTCTGATGTTGTAGCTGAAGCTGTTTTAACATTATTACGTGGAGAAACTATCGAATTACCTGCAACTAACCTTTGTGAAGTATGTCCTAGAGAAAAACCACCTGCTGGTTTAGCTATGGACTTCATTAAAAGACAATTTGAAGTTGGAGCTCCTGAAAAAGATTTATGTTTAATTTCCCAAGGTTTAGTTTGTATGGGTCCTGCAACTGTTTCCTTATGTGGAGCAGAATGTCCTTCTATTGGAATCCAATGTAGAGGATGTTACGGTCCTACTTCTAAAGTATTAGACCAAGGAGCAAAAATGATTAGTGCTATTGCATCTGATTACGGTGTCGACGAAGATAAAACTGTTGACCCTGAAGCTGTAGCAGATCAATTAGATGATATTGTAGGTACTTTCTACACTTACACATTACCTGCTGCTTTAGTCCCTATGAAAATGCAGAAAGGAGGAGAATAATATGGTAAAACTTACTATGGAGCCTGTAACACGTATTGAAGGTCACGCTAAAATTACTGTACAGCTCGATGATGATGGAAATGTAGTCGATACAAGATTACATGTTATGGAATTCAGAGGTTTCGAAAAATTCTTACAAGGTCGTCCAGTTGAAGAATTAGCTAGGATTGTACCAAGAATCTGTGGTATTTGTGATGTTCAACACCACTTAGCAGCTGCAAAAGCAGTTGACCAAATTTTCGGTTTCGAAGATGAAAAAATCTTACCAACAGCATATAAAATGAGAGAAATTATGAACTGGGGTTCATTTATGCACTCCCACGCACTTCATTTCTACTTCTTAGCTGCTCCTGATTTAATCATCCCTGATGGAACCAGAAAAACCAGAAATGTTTTCCAAATTATTAAAGATCAACCTGAAATTGCACTTCAAGCAATTGAACTTAGGAGAAATGGTTTAGAAATTGTAAGAAAAATCGGTGGTCGTCCAATTCACCCAACTTCCTCTACTCCTGGAGGTATTTCTACTGAATTAGATGATGAAACTCAAAAAGATTTATTACAAAGAGCTCAAAGGAACGTAGAATTAGCACAAGCTACTCTCGACTTAGCTAAACCTATTTTCGAAGAAAAAATGGATTTAGTCAAATCTTTAGGTTACTTTGGTGACACCAGACACTGTGGTCTTGTAAATGATGGTGTATGGGATGTTTACAATGGTGATGTAAGAATAAAAGATGTTGATGGTAGTATCTACACTGAATACAAAAACTTAGAATACAAAGATGTTGTTGCTGAACATGTAAAACCTTACTCTTGGTTAAAATTCCCTTACATTAAAGAATTAGGATATCCTGAAGGTATTTACAGAGTAGCACCATTATCCAGGATTAACGTTGCTGATAAAATGCCAGATGCAGCACCTCTTGCACAAGCTGCATTTGAAGAATTCCATGACAAATTTGGATATGCACAAGCACCATTATTATTCCACTGGGCAAGACTTATTGAATTATTAGCATCTGCTGAATGTGCTGCTGATGCATTAGATCAAGATTTATCTGGTCCAAAATTCCCAGAAGAATTAGAAAGAACTGCTGGTGAAGGTGCAGGTATTGTAGAAGCTGCTCGTGGTACTTTAATACACAACTATGCATGTGATGACAATGGTTTAGTAACTGAAGCTAACATTGTTGTAGCTACTATCCAAAACAACCCAGCTATGGAAATGGGTATTCAACAAGTAGCTAAAGATTACATCAAACCTGGTGTAGAAGTAGACGATAAAATATTCAACTTAATGGAAATGGTTATCAGAGCATACGACCCATGTTTATCCTGTGCAACTCACACTATGGATAGCCAAATGAGATTAGCTGAAGTAGATATTGTAGACAGTGAAGGAAACATCATTAAAAAATTCTAATTGAGGGGTTTTAATAATGATAGTATTTAATGAAGATGGCTGTATTAGGTGTGGTGCTTGTGAAGGTACCTGCCCAACCTCAGCTATTGATGTAACACCTACTTCCATTATTCACTGTGATACTTGTGGAGGAGAACCAAAATGTGCTGATGTTTGTCCTGAAGGCGCATTAAAAGTAGAAACATATTCTATTGCAGAAGGGGCTGAAGATCAAGTAAGATTAGTATTTAACTCTACTTTATGTAATTCCTGTGGTAAATGTGCCGAAGCTTGTCCGCAAGACACTATTAAACTTACTGGAAACGATTTAATGGAAGTTGAAGGTTTCTGTGTAATGTGTCAAAAATGTGTAAACATCTGTCCTGTTGATGTAATTGGTATTCCGGGTATTGTAGAACCTAAAGGCGAAGTTATTGACCTTGAAGGTAAAGGACCTATTTACATTAATGATTGTGTAGGTTGTGGAACCTGTGTAGATCCATGTCCTGTTAGTGCAATTACTCTTGATGAAATTGGTGGAACCATTTCAATAGCTGATGATGTTTGTATTAAATGTGGTTTATGTTCACAAACCTGTCCTTGGAATGCAGTATTTATTTCTGAGAAAAAACCTGCAAAACGTGCTAAAACCATTAATTCTTTCGATTTAGAATTATCTAAATGTATTGGATGTAATACTTGTGTTGAAGCATGTCCTGGTGACTTTATTAAAGCTAATGCTGCAAACTTGTCTGTATTAATTCCAGATGCATGTGCTGCATGCCAATTATGTATAAAACTCTGTCCTACTGATGCATTAAGTATGGATGTTGAATGGGCTGACGGAGTTCCTGCAGATACTGAAGGATTAGGTTATGATGCTGAAAAATGTGACTTTGTTGGTGCATGTGCTAATAAATGTCCTACTGAAGCAATTCGTGTAGTAACTAAAACTGGTATGTTATGTCCTGCATTAGAAGAAACAGATGCTGAACCATCTTTTGCAAGTTGTATTAGATGTGGAGCATGTGCTGCAGTCTGTTCCAATAATGCTTTATCTGTTGGTTCAATAGAAAAAGTTATTGATGGTGAAACTGTAACTAGAGACAGGATAGAATTTAACCCATATAAATGTGACGAATGTGGTGACTGTATCGAAGCATGTCCATACAATATGCTCCATGCAACAGGTAATGAAAAATTCCCAATTATGGGATTCTGTACCTTATGTGGTCAATGTATCGAAGCATGTCCTAAAAACGCATTATATGATGCATAGGTGTATCAACACCTTTTCATCATTTTTCTTTTTTTTAATTATAACTTATTCATTATTGTTTTACCGTTTTTTATGGTCATTACTGCTTCGCCAATATATTCCTGACCGTCAAATGGTGAATATTTGGCTTTTGTTTTGAAATTTTCAATATTGAATTTGCCTTCTTTTTTCAAATCGATAACTGTAAAATCAGCATCTTTCCCGATTGATATTGATCCTTTATTTTTTAAATTGTAAACTTTAGCCGCATTTTTGGATAATATTTTTGGAATTAATTTTAAATCAAGATTTCCTTTGTTTACCTGTGTTAGCAAAAGAGATACTACGGTTTCTAATCCGGGAATTCCTGGTGAAGAACTCCAAACTCCCTGATTTTTATCTTCAAGTGTATGTGGAGCATGGTCTGTTCCAATAATTGTGTTTTCATCAATGTCACTTATGTTTATTTTATCTTTTGCCTCTCTTAATGGGGGGTTTGTTTTTATCATTGTGCCGTAAGTATTGTATGTACTGTTGTCTAATAATAAATGATGTGGTGTAAATTCATAGCTTACATTATTGGATTTAGCTAAATTTAGGGATTTTTTAGAGCTTAAATGACAAATATGTAAATTTAAATTATTTGCACTAGCTAGTTCAATAGCCTGTTTTACAGATTCATCTTCTGCTTTAGCAGGTCTGGCATAACTGTAATCAATTGGAATATTTTCTTCTTTTTGTTTTAATCTACTGATTTCCTTTTTTATAATAGCTTTATTTTCACAATGCACTGCTACAAGGCCGTTATATGAAGTAGTTTTTTTTAAAGTTCCCAAATCTTTAAATATCCCTTCTAAAGTTTCATCATTTTCCAAATCCATAAATATTTTAAAGGATATTGGATTTAAGCTAATCATTTTTTCCATTTCTTCTAAAGTATTCCAACCTGCCTGAAGCTCATAATTTACAATGCTTTTTTTATCAGCAATGGCTATTTTTTCTTTTAGGGCTTTGTATGTGTTTGTTTTAGGGATAGTATTTGGCATATCTATAACTGTTGTAAATCCTCCATTAGCTGCACTTTCACTGCCTGTTTTGAAATCTTCTTTTTGTGTTAATCCGGGATCTCTAAAATGAACATGGGGGTCAATAAATCCTGGGAGAAGTAGTTTTCCATTAATGTCAATTTTTTTACCACCTTCAAATGGAATTTTGGATATTTTAGCTATTTTTCCATTTTTAATTCCAACATAAAAATTTCCAATTTTATTTATTAATTTACAGTTTTCAATTATTGTATCCATTTTATCCCTCCTTTAGTTTAGTTTGGTGTTTTAAGTTAATATTTGTTTAGTTGTTTATATTTTATTAAAAAGTTTTAAATATATTACATTTTAATAATTTAATTAATAGTCAATTTTTCTTTAATTTTTCATTGACTATCATGGAATTAAATGGAGGTGAAAAAAGATGAACTTTAAATTAAAGATTTTGCTTTTAGGATTGTTATTTGTTTTATGTGTTAATTCAGTTTCTGCAGTTGATTCTTTGAATAATATGACTTTAGATGATAATGTTATCTTGGAAGATTCTGATTATGTTGTTGATGAAACCATTTTAATTGATGGTGATGTTTCAATCAGTTCTGAAAATGGTGCTGTTATTTCAGCTAATAATGAAAATAGTATTTTTAATGTTTCAGGTAATTCTAAGTTAACTTTATCTAACTTGAATTTAACTGATGCTAAAGGAGTAAATGGTGGTGCTATTTACAATGAAGGTACTTTAATATTAAATAATTGTAGTTTTATAAATAATAAAGCAACTTTTGGTGGTGCTATTTACAATAATGGAACGATTATTTTAAATAACTGTACTTTTAAAGCCAATGTTGCTTCAGTCAGTGGTGGGGCTATATATAATCTTCAGGATGATTTAACTATTCAAGATTCCACTTTCATTGGAAATTATGCAAAAATTAAAAATGGTATTTTACAGGGAGGAGCAATAGCTAATTATGCCAATAATTTAACTGTTGACAACTGTTCTTTTGTAAAAAATCATCTATTTAATACTAACTGGTATAAAAACGGAAAAATGTATGGTGGAGCTATTTATAACTGTGGAGATAATTTATTAGTTAGAAATTCTAAATTTATTAAAAACTATATTTATGGGTACACAGACAATATGAATAAAAATGTGGATTTATCTGATAAATATGGAGGTGCTGTTTACTCAAATGCAACTGTTTCAACTTTTATAAATAATGAATTTGATTCAAATGAAATATATGCTATGTTATCTTCTTATGTTACTAAAAAAATAAATTTAAGTAATAAAGGTATAGCTAGTGCTATTTCAGCATATAATAAAGTATTCATAATTAATAATACATTTTCAAATAACTCTGCTGCTGTTGCTCCTATAGATATTGATGATGGTGAAGGTTGTCTTATTTTAAATAATACGTTTATTAATAATAATGCACGTTCCCTTGCACAATCCATGTGGCTTAGTGGAAATAATATGCTTATTAGTGGAAATACTTTTTATAGAGATGGAAATGCTACTGATAAAGGTTATTTTGAAGATCCTAATTATTGGGAAGTTTATGAGATTTTAATTCTTGATGGAGTAAATAATACAATTGCCTTTAATTATTTCGAAAATTCTAATGGTATTCATTATCTTAATCCTACTGGTGAAGACAAAACTGCGAATTTAACTATTAGTAATAATATATTTAATAATTCCAGGAAATCTATTTCTGTAGAACATGGAAATAATGTGGATATAACTTCAAATATATTTATAAATTCAAATTATGCAATTGATACTTACACTGGAAGGTATGTTAATATTAAAAATAACTATTTCTATGGTGGAGGTCCTGATGGTAATTCTCATCAGGGGTATGTTGATATAAATTCTCATTTCACTGTTATTTCAGGAAATGTCTTTAGAAAATTAGGTAATAATGATAGTTTAGGTCCTATAATTTCTATTAAAGTAAGGGATAATATTACAATTACTGGTAATGCTTTTATTGAAAATACTGTTGCACATGGTAATGGAATTATTCATTCATTATTCGGTGGATTTTATTATATTGATGGTATAACTGATGTTGATGGTCCTTTAGGTAATGTTGAAGTTAATAATAATTATTTTGCAAATAATTCTCTTAATGATGGAGCGTTATTTGATTCTGTAGCTTCAAAAATTAACATTGTCCGAAATATTATTGAAAATAATGATGGTTTAATAATTTTAGCTAATGACACATATTACCAAATTCAATATATGAATTTCACGGATAATGAAATTAAAGATTTCACTGGAAATATTGAGGATTATATTTATCTTTATAATTCTAAAAATTTCAATGGATCTGATAATAAAAAATACACCGGAGAAAGTAGTTCATTTATAGATAAAATATTTGATTTTATTAAAGATTTATGGGATGACTTTTTCAAAGGTAAAGATTCTATTAAAGATCCAACTAAAGTTGATGATAATAAGAATATAAGTAATTCTACATCTGAAATTACTAATAATACGGATGTTGATAATTCTACAACTAACATTACGAATAATACTGAAATTAATAATACAAATGTAAGTAATTCTACATCTAACAACACAGAAATTATTGATAATACTACAAATACAGATAATTCCACATCTGATGTCAATAATAACACAACCATTCCAGATAATAATACTTCTGAAGATAATACTAAAAAAGATGATTCTACATCTGAAGATAATAGTAAAAATACTGAATTTGATAATAATGCTACAGACTCAGATAGTGGTTCTGATGTTGGTGATAGTTTAAATATGTTGCCTTCATATAGTCACAGTGATAAAACTAATGATGAAAATCCTAGTGAATCCAAATCTACAAAATCAAATGTTGGTGCAGGTCAATCTAGTCCACGGTCACCTGGTGCTTCTTCTTCATCAGAAGCTTATGAAATTGAAAAATCCAATGTTTCTAAAAATATTAATGATAATAATTATTTGATATTTTTTATTGTGGTTATTGTGGTTATATTTGCATTGTTAGTTGTTGGATATAAGAAAAAATAATTTTTAAAATTTTTCAATGAGGTTTTTATTTCCTCTTTTTTTTTAAATAGTTTGTTTTTTTATAATACAATTTAAGTATATCTGTTGTAAATAACTTATTTTTGTTTAATTTTACTTCTCTTTTTTTGAAAATATATATTTAAATAATTTAATAACTATATTGAAATATGTCAAAATTATTTTATTTTTCTACAAATATTTTTGATTATATATAAAATGGAGGATTTGTATTAATGAATTTTAAATATTTAATATTCTTATGTTTAATGTTCATTGTTTCAATTGGTGCTGTAAGTGCTGCAGATGATGTAAATAATACTGTAGATAATACAGTTGATGCAGATACAGCAATAAATAGTGTATCAGTTGATTCAGTTATTATGGATAGTCCTATTTATGCAAATAATGCTAAGGAATATACAATAACAAATGATAATTATGAAAACTATTTTGATAATGAAACTGGTGATATATTAGATACTGCTCCTTTTAATAATGGGGATGTTTTAAAAATTGATAATGTATCAGATAAATGTTTCGTAATAAGTAAAAATTTAACTATTTTGCCTGCGGGGGCTAATACTACTTTTACAAATGTAGGATTTAATTTTGTTCCTGGAAGTGAAGGTTCTATTGTAAATGGAGTAACTATTAATAATACTGTTGGTAAATGGAGTAATAATGATGCTGTATTTTTAATACCTATTTTAATTCAGCATACTAAAAATATCACAGTTATTAATTCCAATCTTTATTCATCAGCAAGTACTGTACCAGCTCCAAATAATGTTGTTTATATGGTAAATGCATCTTATTGTAATATTAGAAATAATACTATTTCTCAATCTTCAGGTAAAGTGCCTGTGAATATTGTTTCATCAAGCTATAATAATATAACTGATAATAAGATGTATTCTAAATCTGCAAATGTTATTTTTGTTGGATTAGGTTTTTCATCTCTTGCTGTAGCTGGTGTTAGTGAAGGTAACTTATTTAAAAATAATATTCTTGATGGAAATGGTATAAGTAGTGCAATGTGTTATGCTATTAAATTACAAGGTAATTCAAATGTTGGTAAAACTATTGGTCAAAATACATTTATAGGAAATACTATATCTAATGCATATGATGGTATTTATATTCAAGATGATGTAAATGGTACAACTATAATAAACAATACTTTTATTAATGTAAGAACAGGTATAGAAATGGTTCATCAAAGAGCAGTTGTTGAAAAAGCATATATTTACGGTAATAATATAACTGCAACTACTGATGCTATTGTAATTACAAGAGGATCTGCAACAATTGAAGATAATGTAATTAATGCTGGAAATAGGGGAATATTTTTAAAACCATTTTCTTCTGATTTATTAATTTTAAATAATCATGTTGTTGCTAGAGGACAATATGCTGTATGGTCTGATAGTAGGAGTAATAATGTAACTGTTATGGGTAATTATCTTGTTTCTAGTTCATTTAAAGGAGATAATGCTGTTAAAGCTAAAGATAAAAGTAAAGTATCTGGCAATGGACCTTTGGATATTAATGTTGCTATAGATGCAGACATAACTAAAAATGCTACAGCTACTATTAAACTTTCACCTATGGTTAATGGTACTATAACTATTAGCTTCAATGGAAAAATAGAAACTATTGATTTTAATGGTTTAGGATCTCTTGTTTATGATTTAGGATTATTAGAATTTGGAGAACATAATATTACTGTAACTTATAATGGTAATAATAATTTTAATGGCACTACTGTTACTAAAACTTTCTTTGTTGATAAAATCAATACTGGAATTAAACTTGTTGTAGGTAATATTAATGTTGATGAAACTGCAGTAATTAATGTAACACTTACTCCTGGAATAAATGGAACAGTAAAAGTTGTTGTAAACGGTCAAAATTATAATGTAGCTATTAAAAATGGTATAGGAACTTTAGAAGTAAAATGGTTAAAAGCAGGTAAATATGATGTATCTGCTTATTTCACAGGTCAAAATTATTATAAAGACTCATTTGCTTCAGCATCATTTAGTGTGAATAAATTAAACCCAGTCCTTAGTATTAATGCTAGTTCTATTAACTGTGGTGAAGATGTTATTATTAATGTGTCTTCATCTGTATCTTCTATAGAAGTTGAATTAGTTATTCGTTTAGACAATTCAAATTATTATAGATATGATTCTTTCTATATATATGGTCAAGAATCAAGAAAAATATCTGATTTACCTGCAGGAAGTTATTTGGTTCAATTTATTGCACCTGAAGACACTAAAAATAATAGGGCACAAACTACAGTTTGTTTCACAGTATCCAAATTAGCTTCTTCTGTTGCAATTGATGTTAAAGATATTGTTGTTGGTGAGGATGCTGTTATTGGTGTGTCTGTTCCAGGTATTGTTTCTGGTGTAGTTAATGTTACTGTTAATGATGAATCTTATGATGTAGCTATTGTTGATGGTAAAGGAACTTTAACTATTTCTAATTTAGTTTCTGGTGACTATAATATTAGTGCAAGCTATTTGGGAGATGACAAATATTTATCAAGCAATAATTCTACTAAATTTACCATATCTAAATTAGCTTCTTCTGTTGCAGTTGATGTTGGTGATATTGTTGTTGGTGAGGATGCTGTTATTGGTGTGTCTGTTCCGGATATTGTTTCTGGTGTAGTTAATGTTACTGTTAATGGTAGGTCTTATAATGTTGCTATTGTTGATGGTAAAGGTGTTTTAATTATTTCTAATTTGGCTGCTGGTGATTATGATGTTAATGTGAATTATGCGGGAGATAATAAATATGTAGCAAGCAGTAATTCTACTAAATTTACCATATCTAAATTAGCTTCTTCTGTTGCAGTTGATGTTGGTGATATTGTTGTTGGTGAAGATGCAGTTGTTAATGTGGTTTTACCTGATGATGCTAATGGTAATGTTACTATAACTGTTAATGGTAAAAATTATGTGGCTGTTGTTAAATATGGTGTTGCTAGTGTTACTATTTCTGATTTAGCTAAAGGAAACTACAATGTTTCTGTAAAATACTCTGGTGATAACAAATATTTACCTAGTGAAAATACTACTCAGTTCAGTGTTGCAAAAGTATCTGATTATAATGTGACTGTTGATATTGTGGATATTATTGAGGGTGAGAATGCTACTGTGACTGTGGTTGTTCCTGATGATGGAACTGGTGAAGTTATAATTACTATTGATGGTAAAGAGTATAAAGGTAGTGTTGATAATGGTGTTGCTAAAGTTGTTATCCCTGATTTAAAAGAAGGAACATATAAAGTTGTCACATTTTACACTGGAGACAATAAATATGATTCTATGATTGTTAATGGAACTATAACAGTTAATAAAAACACTAAAACCACCTTAACAATGGACGATGTTGTAAAATACTTCAAAGGTGCTCAAAATCTCACAGCTAAACTTGTTGACGCATTTGGAAACCCAATAACTAACGCAACTGTTTACTTCACAGTAAACGGCAAAGTTTATGCTAAAACAACTGATAAAAACGGTACAGCTTCCATGGGTATTGGATTAGTTCCTAACGAATACAAAGTAAATGCTGTATTTAACGGAACCAAAGATTATGATAAAGCAACAGCTAATGCAACAGTAACAGTTAAAAACACTGTATTAGGAAATGACACTACATTATACTTCTGTAACGGAACAAAATATGTAGCTAAATTCTTAGACAGTAACGGAAAAGCATTAGCAAACACAACTGTTAAATTCAACATTAATGGTGTGTTCTACACCCGCGTAACTGATGAAAACGGTACAGCTAGTTTAACTATCAAATTAGATCCAAAATCATATGTTATAACAGCTTACAACCCAGCAACCGGTGAAGAAAGAGCTAACAACATAACTGTCATGCCAACTTTAATAACTAAAGATCTCTCTATGAAGTTCCAAGATGGTTCTAAATTTAATGTAACTATTCTTGATGGTCAAGGTAAACCTTTAGCTAATCAAAATGTAACATTCAATGTAAATGGTGTATTCTACAACAAAGTTTCAGGTGCTGATGGTGTTGCAAGTTTAAATATAAATTTAAATGCAGGTAAATACATTATTACTTCAATGTGGAATGGTTATCAAGTTGGAAACAATATTACAATTGCTTAAGGGAATTTAATATTCTCTTAATTTTCTTTTTTTATATTATTTATTTGGTCTTTTTATCTTCTTTTTTTAAATATGATATTTTTATTATTCATATAAAAGTTTTAAATATGGTGTAGTTTAATAGATTAATTGATAGTCCTATTTATTTGACTATTTATGAATTTAAATGGAGGTGAAAAGTAAATGGATTGTAAATTAAAATTTTTATTTTTAGGATTGTTGTTTGTTTTGTGTATTAATTCAGTTTCTGCAGTTGATTCTTTGAATAATATGACTTTGGACAGTAATGTTGTCTTAGATGATTCTAATTATATTGTTGATAATACTATTTTAATTGATGATGATGTTTCAATTAGTTCTGAAAATGGTGCTACTATTTCAGCCAATAATAAAAATACTATTTTTAATATTTCTAGTAATGGTAAGTTAACTTTATCTAACTTGAATTTAACAAATGCTAAAGGAATCAATGGTGGTGCTATTTACAATGAAGGTACTTTAATATTAAATAATTGTACTTTTGTAAATAATAAAGCAACTTTTGGTGGTGCTATTTACAATAATGGGACCATGATTTTAAATAATTGTACATTTGAATCTAACACGGTTTCAGTTAGTGGTGGAGCCATATATAATCTTCAAGATAATTTAATTATTCAAAATTCCTATTTTGCTAATAATTTGGGAACTATCAGAAACGGTGAATTAAAAGGTGGAGCAGTTTTTAATAGTGGATTTAATTTAAAAGTTATTAATTCTAAGTTTGTTCATAATGGATTGTATAATAAAGATTGGTATGAAAATGGAATTCAATATGGAGGAGCTATTTATGATTGTGGTGGAAATTTAACTGTTGGAAATTCTGTTTTTGGTAAAAATTTTATTTATGGTTATACTAAAAATCAGGGTACGCAATTAAATTGGAAATATGCATCTGCAATTTACACAATATCTCCAGAATCTACACTTATAAATAACTTATTTGATTCTAATGAGATATACTCAATGGCATCTTCTTATTTGAAACTTAAAATATCAAATGAGGGTCTTTCTTCTGTTTATACCTTAAAAGTAACAGCTATTAATAATACTTTTTTAAATAATAGTGCTTATAATCCTGTATTATATATTGTAGGTAATAATAGTTATATTGCAAATAATTATTTCTTAAATAACAGTGCATCAAAACATAGTTTAGGTATATCTATTTATGTTCGTGGTCATAGTACAGTATTTTTCAATAATACTTTTATTAATAATACTGGTGGAAATAAAATGTTGGATGGTGCTAATATTTTCATTTCTAAAGGAGGGCATGAAGTTATTGAATATAATTATTTTGAAAATGGTAATGGAATTGCTTATGAAGGATTTTTAAGCCAATTCCCAGAAAACTATGTTACTGAGGAGTCTAATGTAACTATTAGGAATAATATATTTAACAATTCTTTCATAGGAATATATTTACATAATGCTAGTATGGTGAATATAGACAGTAATATATTTATTAATAATAGTATGGGTATTCATACATATATTGGAAATGATCTTAATATTACAAATAATTATTTTAAAGGTGGAAATTCAGTTAATTTTGGAACTGGAATTGATTTAAATACAAATAGGACTTTAATTAAAGGAAACATATTTGATGGTTTGAAGTCTAATATGGGTGATATTAAAGGATCATGTGGTGGAATAATTTTCATCAAATCTCATTATGATGATGAGGTTGTAATTGAAGGAAATTTCTTTATAAATAATGAAATTTTTAATAGATCAGGATTGATATCTGCATCAATGCCTACAGTTAAAGTTTCAAATAACTATTTTGGTAATAATACTCTTAATGGAGGCAGTGTCTTTGATTTAGATAATTCTAAGTTTGAAATTATTGGAAATATTATTGAAAATACTATGGGATTATTATTTAAAACAGACAGTGATTTCTATTACTTTAATGATGTTATATTTGGTGAAAATCAAATTACAGATTACACTGGAAATATCCAAGATTATACTCAATTTAAAAATAATGCTTCTACTTTAAAAGATTATGCAAATGAAAAATATGGGGATGATAGTAATCCTATTTTTGATATGATTCAAGAGATTATTAAAAATATTTTTGATTCTTTTAATAAAAAATATCAACCTCCTGTGGAAGATAAACCCTCTAATAGTACTGATGTTCCTGATAATTCTACTGTTGTAGATAATAGTACTTCTAATGGTACTGATATCTCAGATAATTCTACTTCTGAAAACAATAATAAAAATCACAATGAGGATAATATTGAAAGTAATTCTACTGATTCAAGTATTAATTCTGATGTTGATGATATTTTAGACAAATTAACTTCATCTAAAGAAACTCCTGGGTGTGATAGTGGAAATCCTATTGAATCTAAATCTACAAAATCAAATGTTGGCGCTGGTCAATCTATTCCAATTTCAAATAGTCATTCTTCTTCACCAAAAGCTCATGAAATTGAAAAAAGCAATGTTTCTAAAAATATTGAAAATAATAATTATTTAATTCTTATTATTGTAGTTATTATAGCTATATTTGCATTACTTGCTATTGGATATAAGAAAAAATAATTTTTAAACTTTTTTTATTTTTTTAGTCACATTTAATTAATATGTTTAACATGGTAATATATCTGTTTTTTTATTGTTTTATCAGTGAGTTTAAATATATTAAGTTCAATATATTAAATTGTCAAAAATAGTTGATATTTTTACTAATATTTTTGATTAAATTAAAATGGAGGAAATTCATTAATGAATTTTAAATATTTAATGATATTGTCTTTAATGTTTATCATTTCAATTGGTGCTGTAAGTGCTGCTGAAGATGTAAACAGCACTGTTGAATCAATTAATATTGATGATATTCCTGTAGATTCAATTATTATGGATGGTCAAATTGGTACTAATGATAATAATGAATATACAATAACAAATGACAATTATGAAACATATTTTAATAATATGACTGGTGATATATTAGAAGATGCTCCTTTCAGTGAAGGGGATGTTTTAAAATTTGATAATGTATCTGATAAATATTTTGTAATAAATAAAAACTTAACTATCTTGCCTGCTGGTTCAAATATTACTTTAACTAACGTTGGTTTTAATTTTGTTCCGGGAAGTGAAGGTGCAACTGTTGATGGTATTACTATTGAAAATAATGTTACACAATGGGTGAATAATAATAAGATTCAGTTAATACCAATTTTAATTCAACATACTAAAAGTATAAATGTTATTAATTCTTATGTTCACTCATCAGCAAACTTTGCTATTGCTTTAGCAAATGCAACATATTGTAATATTAGAAATAATACTTTAAGTACAATAAAAGAAAATGCTGGTGCATGGGGAGGTAAATCTACTTTTTTAGTATCTGTATCAAGTTATAATAATGTATCTAATAATAATATACTTTCTACTTCTGCTAATCTTATTTATTTCTTACCTACAATTCCTGGTGTTACACTAAATTCTGGTATCAGTGAGTTTAATGTATTTGAAAATAATTATTTAAATGGAACTTCTGGTATGAATAGTGCAATGTGCTGGGGTATTAGAATAATGGCTAATGATAAATATGCTGTTGGTCAAAACACATTTGCTGGTAATTTAGTATCTGATGCAATGAAATGTGTCAGTATTCAAGGTAATGTGGAAAAAATAATTTTAACTGGCAACACTTTTGTTAATACAAAAACTGCAATTGAGGTAGGATCTACTAGGAGTAATGCTACATTTATCATTGAAGGTAATACTATAAACTCAGATTATATTGGAATTTTGCTTGGAAAAGAAACTGCAGTAATTGAAAAGAATATGATTAATGCTACTGGTTATGGAATTCAAATTAATGGAGCAAACAATGCTACTGTTTTCGATAATTTAGTTATTTCTGATAAAGATTATGGTATATATGTTTCTGCAGGTACCAATAATTCTATAACTAACAATTATATTATTTCTAAAACTTATTATGGAAATAATGCAGTTACTACAAAAATCAATGATACTATAATAGAAAACAACACTCCTACCGGAGCTTCTATTGATGTAGATGTAATTGCTAATATAAATGAAAATGCTACAATTAAAATTAATGTTTTACCATTTGATGCTTATGGTAATGTAACTATTAAGTTTAATGGAAAATCTGAAACTATTAATTTCAACGCTTCACAAACTATTGTTCATGATTTGGGAGTTTTAGGTGCTGGAGATTATAATGTTACTGTAATTTATAATGGTAATGCTAAATATAACTCAACCAACATTACTAAAACTTTTTCAATCGGTAAAATTTCTGATTATAATATAACTTTAAACAACACTGAAATCATTGCTGGTGAGAATTCAACTCTTGTTATAATTTTACCTGAAGATGCAACTGGTGTTGTCAATGTTACTATTGGAAAAGATTCATACAAAGTAAATGTAACTGGTGGAGTAGCTACTGTAAAAATCAACTCTTTAATTGCTGGTGATTACAAAGTAAATGTTACCTATTCAGGAGATAAAACTTATGAGGTTTCTAATAATGTATTTAATTTAACTGTTACTCCAATGAAAGTTGATTTAAACATTTCAGATATTGTGATGATTTATCATGATGGTACTAAAATGGTTGCTGTTTTAACTGATATTAAAGGCAATCCTATAGCTAATGCTACTGTATACTTTACTATTAATGGTAAAACTTATGCTAAATCTACTGATGCTAACGGTACTGCTTCTATGGGACTTAATTTAGTGTCTGGTGTATATGGAACTACTGTTTCATATAATGGTTCAGAAGTGTATAATAATGTATCTAAAAACATTACTGTAACTATTAATCCGACAATTGTAGCTGATGATTTGGTTAAAATGTATCAAAATGATACCAGATTCCATGCTAAATTCACTGACAGCACTGGAAAAGCAATAGCTAATAAGGAAATCAGATTTAATATTAATGGTGTTTTCTATACCAAAAAGACTGATAAAGATGGTATGGCTGATTTAGGTATTATGTTAAGACCTGGATCTTACATTTTAACTGCTTACAACCCTGTAACCGGCGAAGAAAAAGGATTTAACATAACTGTAAAATCATTAATCATGCAAAACGATTTAA
>OBAI01001493.1_pt1 | contig 17672 bp, 12 predicted proteins | sample 1517461 | NCBI WGS metagenome assembly OBAI01 (sample SAMN04571696, study PRJEB22368) | human gut metagenome | biome: human gut; material: stool | host: Homo sapiens | place: Luxembourg | collected 2012-06-29
GCTCGATTAGTTCGTTCTCGAAAGCGGATGCAAAGGTATAACAAAAATCATTACCATGCAAGTGTTTTGACAAAAAAGTTTCAAAAAAGTTGCATTTTTAGGCTCAATTTGACTTAAATCAACCAAAATGGGCGATTTTAGGGGGTTAAACGCCAAAATGTGGGTATTGATGGAATGGATGTGTTTTGTGAGGGTTTGGAGGTTATGGTGAATGTATTGTGACTGGACGAGATAAATGTGCAGGAAGTTGATCGGACGGCGGACGGAATCCGATTGGACGGCGGACGGAATCCGATTGGGCGGCGGACGGAATCCGATTGGACGGCGTACGGAATCCGATCGGACGGCGTACGGAATCCGATCGGACGGCGGACGGAGCACGATGACAGAAGTTGAGGTTTCGGGCAACGGAAGTTGAGAGGTTGTATTATATATTTAAAATGTGTAGGGGTAATCGGCGTGGAAAAGGGCTTGATTTTGTCAGCAAAAATTTGCACACTTTGAGAGTTTTGTGCAGAAAACGAAAGTATTTTGCGTTGAAAATGCAGTTTTTTGCACACTTTTATTGGTAGGTGTGCAAAAAGTTATACCTTTGCAGTCGGAAATGGCAAAAAGATTGTGCATAAGTGTACAGAATATTCCATTAGAGTTCACTAACAAGGATAATATACATTATATAATAATAGAACATTATGTCTTTTAACTTATTGAAAGGAAAGCGCGGTATCATCTTCGGCGCATTGAACGACGCATCTATTGCGTGGAAAGTAGCAGAACGTGCAGTTGAGGAAGGCGCACAGATTGTATTGACCAACACAGCGGTGGCTTGCCGCATGGGTACAATCGACGAGCTCGCCAAGAAGACCGGCGCAGTAATAATCCCGGCAGATGCGACATCTGTAGAGGATTTGACCAACCTCTTCGTTCAGGCCCAGGAGGCTTTGGGCGGCAAGATCGACTTCGTGCTGCACTCTTGCGCTATGAGTGTGAACATGCGCAAGAAGCGTACTTACGACGATCTTGACTATGGTTTCTTGAACAAGACCCTCGACATCTCAGCAATTTCGTTCCATAAGATGCTTCAGGCAGCCAAGAAGCTCGACGCTCTGTCGGAGAACGCTTCGGTGCTGGCTCTGACTTACGTGGCTTCTCACCGTACATTCTTCGGCTACAACGATATGGCAGACGCCAAGTCGCTGTTGGAGTCGATAGCCCGCAGCTTCGGCTACATCTACGGTCGCGAGAAGGGTGTGCGCATCAACACCATCTCTCAGTCGCCTACATTCACCACAGCGGGCAGCGGCATCAAGGGCTTCGACGGTCTGTACGACTTCTCTGACCGTATGTCGCCATTGGGCAATGCGAGTGCAGACGAGTGCGCAGACTACTGCGTTGTGATGTTCTCTGACCTGACAAAGAAGGTGACTATGCAGACTCTGTTCCACGACGGCGGCTTCTCGAGCATGGGTATGTCGCTGCGCGGTATGACACAGTACAACAAGTCGTTCCTCGACGAGAACCGCGACGAGCAGGGCAACATTATCTACGGATAAGCAATTGTTCTACGGATAAACAACAGACATGAGCCGTACCAATAATGCGACGGCTTACGCAGAAACAATTAAAAAAGCGAGTAGCAGAGGTTGTGAAGCCTCAGCTACTCGCTTTTTTCCATTTTATCAATGCAATACGTTCTATTAACGTCAATACAATACGTTCTATTAACGCCAATACAATACGTCTATTCGGACAACGACACAGATTTATTTAGCCACCGCTATACGCGCCTCCTGCAGCACGCCGTCCATGAACGTGTCGGGGTTCACCTTCTTCAGCGTACTCTTCATCTCGTCGATGATTGACGTGCAGGTTCGCTTCTCGTTATCGGTGAGCAGTTTGCTGTGTTCTCGGCACAGACGCGCTATCTTGACAACGATGCCAGTCTGCAGCGTCTTCGCATCGGCATCCTTTATGGCATCGAGGAAGGCGGCGCGCAGATTGCCGAACAGGAGCATAAAGTCGATGTCGTTCTTCACCTCGTTAGCCATAGCCGAAGAAAACGAGCGCGAATTGAAGACACGCACATTGCCGTCGTTGTCGTAGGTGGTTGTGGTGACGCCGTTGTCGTCGAGGACGGTCTGCGTGCGCAACATGCTACCCTTATTAATTGGCTTCGCGCCTCTGACGCCCGACTTGAACTCCTTAAAACGAGCCGGCATCACGCCATAGATGTGATAGTAGTAGCAATGAAACTTGCTGCTATCCTTGAACCATACAGCCAGATAGGCGTGACGGCGCATGGAGTCGGCGGGGTCCTTGAAGCACAGACCGTAGTAGACGTGCGATTTGTGTGCACCCAGCTCTACGCTGTATTCGTTGTTGGCTCCATAGTCGTACAGACGGTTGCTGGCGAGCGAGCTGCTGCCCGGTTTCTTGATGAACACATTGTAGGCGTCGGACTTCGCAAGTAGCAGTTCCTTCTCTATCTGTGCGAAGAGTTTCTTCTTTTTCGCAGGAACGGTGAACTCGGTGAACTTGCAATAGCTCACGCCGCTATCGACGCAAACTACGTTATAGTCGGAGCTTGACAGCACTTCGGTAGAAGGATCGTTCAGCACAATCTTGAACACCTTTTCGATATTACTCTGCGCAGAAGCCACAAACGCCTGCACTAAGAATATTGCCATTATTAAAATCTGTCTCATACGTAATATATTTACAGGGTTGTTTGTTATGTTTTCTTTATTATGGGTTATTGCTGTATGCTGTTGCCCGTGGCTTCCGGCTCGTACTCGTCAGCCTCAGCGTCGTCAGCCTCGAACATTTCCATAGCCTGAAGCTCGAGCTGATTGATTGCTGCCGACTGGTTGGCATTTATAGCATGAAGCAGGATGTCGGCTTGGCGCACAGCCTCCTCTATATCGGTGGAGTCGGCATGAGTGGGTGCGCTCCTGTCAGCCTCAGCCACATACACCTTCGGCGGACGCGGCTGCCAGTAAGGGCGAACAGACTTGTGCAGGCGCTGTTTCCCGGGCTGCTGTTTTACGCTGTCGGCGAGAATACGCTGCGGTTGTTCGGCAGATATGCTGTCGGCGACAGAATCGGTTGGCACAAGGCGAGCTGCTTGCTGAGCCAACGGCGCACCCGACGACTGACCACACGGCGTATTGTCAGGAAGCAGTGCCGAAACAGCAAACACAAGCACAGCAACGGCAGCAACCGATGCCACCCAAAGAGCAGCCTTGCGCAGCGTGAAGCGCTGCATGGTCGGAGCTGCAGCCTCATTCTGCAGGTCTTTCTCAGCCCTTTCTGGAGCGAACATGCAGAACATCTCGCGATACGCGCTCCAGTCGGCGGCAGATATAGCGTCAGGTCGGTCGGCGTCGGTAGCCGTGCAGAAGAACTCCGTCAATGCGGTCTCCTCCTCAACGGTAGTGGCGCCGTCCATGTAGCGCTTCAGAAGTGATATTATTTGTCGGTCTGTCATGTTCTGTTCCTTTCCTTTATCTGATTGAATAGTTTTCGTCGTGCCGAGGAGAGCATCGTCGCTACAGAATCCTTGCTGATGCCTAATATGGCGGCAATCTGCTCATTGGTGCGGCGCTCGGTCTGACGCAGCCGCATCACCTGCATCTCGCGTGGCGGCAACTGCTCTATGCGCTGACGCAGCCATAGCTCGTCCTCTTTCCATTCGAGCTGACTCTCTGGAGTATTGTTGTCCGACTCCTGCTGCAAAAGCCAGGACATGTGCGCTTCGTCGCCGCTGATGCTTGTCGGGCGCCGCCGTCGCAACATGTCGATAGCCACATTGCGAGCTATGACAGCCGCAAGACGAGCGGCATGGGCTGTGTCGCGGAGAGAGTCGTGCACAGCCCAAAGCCTAAGCATCGCGTCGCTTGCCGCATCGTCCGCATCATCGGCACGCGCAAGATAGCGGCGGGCATAGCCTTGAGCTATGTTGCGCAGTTGTGGCGACATCTGTTCAAACTGTATTTGGTTCACGGTAGTCGGGTATTCGTTAGCTTCATTCTATTTTTACACGCATAAGTGCTGGGGCTGCACGCATTATGGACGGGCGATGATGACGCCGTCGGGAGAGTTCGGTCTGCGCGAATTGTAAGTATTGCCTGTTACGTTCACATTACTGCCCATGTTGAGCAGTTTATCGTACTTCAACATACTGTCGTTTATCTTGCCCGAACCTAAGACATACTTTTTATAGTTGCCGGCTTTACCCGAAACAGAGATGCGACCGGAGCCGGTAAGCGTACAATTAAGATTGGCAGCATTGCTTGTTCGGCAGTTGATTGTGCCCGAACCAGCCATCGTCAGTCCTACATAATCAGCCTTCACATCGTCGACAAAGATAGTGCCCGAGCCAGCGTTGTTGAAGTTGGCATGGCTGGCTACTACCTGGCTCACGGCAATCTTGCCCGAACCAGCCTGATTGAACGTGACAGCCGTCGACTTCATCTTGCCAACAACAATCTGTCCGCTGCCACTCATATTGAACACGCTCACGTCCGGCGCCTTTACGTGCACAACAACACTGCGCCTGTCCGACGAATCGGAAGTTTCAACATACACATTGCCAATGACCTTGCCGTGCTTTGAGATGTTCAGATCCGAACCATTGCTCCCTACGCGTATTTGGTCGAATGCTGCGGCGTCGCCCACAAGGCTCACTTCATACGTACTGCCCTGCTCGTACACCACCTCAAGCGAACCAACAACGTTTATCACGCTGAAAGGTTTCACGCTAAGTTTCTTCTCGCTCTTCTCTGTTGCATACAACGACGTCGTAAGCACGAACATCGCAGCCGTCAACATCAAAAAAAACTTTCTCATAAGATTATCTCCTATCTATTTAAGTTGCACATTATATATATTATTCAGTTACACATCATAATATATATGTATAGGAAAGCACTGAAACGAACTGCTCAGCGCCCTGCCCTTTCTATAAACAATAACGCAAGAAAGGGAAATTCTAAATATGCAGGCGCCGCATTTAACACATATTTAACATGTTTCAAATTAATAAAGCGTAATTTGAACCGAACAAGCGATGCTTTGCTTTGTGACTATCAATAAAATATCGTAACTTTGTAAGCAACAATATATCAACTTGTTTTTATCATAAGACTCACATACAACTATGAAATCGTTAAAAGAATTATACAGAATAGGCAAAGGCCCGTCGAGCAGTCACACAATGGGACCGCAGAAGGCTGCACAGACCTTCGCTGCGCACAACAAGGACGCGAAATCATTCGAGGTGACACTATACGGCAGCCTGGCAGCAACGGGCAGAGGTCACATGACAGACGTAGCAATCGACGAAGTGCTGCGCCCCATCGCTCCGCTGAGCATCGTGTGGCAGCCTAAGGTGTTCCTGCCCTATCACCCGAACGGCATGAAATTCGTAGCGTTCGACGCCGAAGGCAACCGCATGAACGAGTGGATATGCTACAGCGTAGGCGGCGGCGCACTGTCGGAAGGCGAGAAGAGTCGCTGGTTCAACAACAAGCGCGAGGTGTATCAGAAGAACACGCTGCACGAGATACAGCAGTGGTGCGAGAATCACGGACGCGGCTACTGGGAGTACGTTAACGAGTGCGAGGACGAGGACATCTGGGAGTATCTGATGGAGGTTTGGCGCGCCATGCAGGAGTCTGTAGAACGCGGCATCGACCACGAAGGCGCACTGCCCGGTCCGCTAAAGTTGCCGCGCAAGGGCCCTATCTACTACGTTAAGGCGAGCGGCTACAAGCAGTCGCTGCAGTCGCGCGCACTGGTTTACGCCTATGCCCTCTCAGTGAGCGAGGAGAACGCATCGGGCGGCACCATCGTCACAGCCCCCACCTGCGGTTCGTGCGGCGTATTGCCCGCCGTGCTCTACCATCTTGCAAAAGGACACAAGTTCAGCGACACACGCATTCTGCACGCTCTCGCTACAGCCGGCATCTTCGGCAACGTAGTGAAGCAAAACGCATCTATCTCGGGCGCCGATGTGGGCTGTCAGGGCGAGGTGGGCGTAGCGTGCGCCATGGCTTCAGCCGCAGCCTGCCAGCTGTTCGGCGGCAGTCCGTCGCAGATAGAATATGCAGCCGAAATGGGATTGGAGCACCACCTCGGCATGACATGCGACCCGGTGTGCGGACTGGTTCAGATTCCGTGTATCGAGCGCAACGCCTTCGCCGCAACTCGCGCTCTCGACGCCAACCTCTATGCTTCGTTCTCAGACGGAACGCACAGTGTGTCGTTCGACCGCGTGGTGAAGGTAATGAAGCAGACAGGTCACGACCTGCCGTCGCTATATAAGGAGACGAGTACGGGCGGACTGGCGCAGGCTTACGAGCAACACATGCGTAAGATTGCGCAGGAAGAAACTTCGAGCGAAGAGAATATCGGTAAGTTCGGATACAATTAAGCATAAAGTTGAGAATTGAGAGTTGAAAGTTGAGAGTTGAGAGTTGAGAGTTATGATATGCTTTATTGCTAACGCTTAAACCATAGTTTTACAATGGTAATCATAACTCTCAACTTTCAACTCTCAATTCTCAACTGAATAAAACTCTCAATTCTCAACTGAATAAACTCTCAATTCTCAATTATAACAATCTGTGGCGTGCGAAGCGCCGGCTTCAGCTCGCCACCTATATAATACACGCCGAGCGGTGTAGGTACAGCCTGAGCACCGGCGCGTGCAAGAGCCTGATTTGCGAACGTCGTAGTGAGCCATTGCCCTGCGACAGCATCAAAGACATAAAGATTACCGCTGAATTTATACCAGTCGATTGGCTGCTTGAGGTAATCGTCCTTCTTAACACATTCGTATCTACCGCTTATCGCATCGAGGAATATCGTGCGGTTGACGCCGCCTGTGGCGTACAAGTGGTCGCCATCAGCCCACGCTATGCCACCCGAAAGCGTCATCTCCTCGCCATCCGCAGAGCACGGAGCGGACAAAGCGCCCCACTCTTTCGCATTCACGTCGTACACATAACCATCAGTATGCACCTTGCTTTGCTCTCCGTCGGCATAGAAGCCGCCCCAAACGTACAACTTGTCGTTATACGCTGCGGCTACGGGCTGCACACGAGGCGCGCCTGGGATACGAAGATCGGCAGAAGAAGTTGAATTTGCGCCGAGTTTATAACGCAGAACATCAGCAGACGGCTTGCCGTTCTGATTGCCGCCGACAACAAAGATGTCGTTTCCGACAAGCGCCACCGCCATATTATCCGCCGTAGCCGGCAGGTCGGCGAGTCGATTTATTAAGACATCTGTGCCGACAGAGTTAAGACGAACGCTATAAACCGCAGCAAGAGTGTGGTCTGTGTTGTTTCCGCCAAGGAACAGCAGACTGTCTCCGCAGGCAACCGTAGCGCCATACGCAGCCGCTTCGGGCAGAAAACCCACCAAGCGCCATTGCAGCGTCGCACGGTCCATGCGTGCGGCGTACACACCGGCGTAATATTTCTTCGGTTTGCCAGCTTCGGGGAAGTTGCAGCCGCCAGCCACAACGAGATAGTCGCCAATCTGACCGGCATAACATGCCGAGACACCGAGCGAATAACCGGGCTCAGCAGCCGGAAAGCCAGCAACACTACGCACATGCTGAGCAGAAAGAGACAATGCGGCAGAAAGAAAAAGGAATAAGGATAGAAGTTTGTTCATAATAGTAATAAAAATTGAGGGTGTGTCAAAAGTCAATTAGTGCGGGCTGAAAGCCCAACAATCACATAGCCCAGGGCAACGCCCTGGGTATAGTGGTGTATATAATGAACAATGCGCCCTGTAAGGGCAACACCCTAATAATTAGGCTTTTGCACTTACAGGGCGTGGGGTTAGTGTGGCGCATATTTACCCAGGGCGCTGCCCTGGGCTATGTGCTTCTGCCCCTTCGGGGCGTACTGCTTGCGAGTTTTGACACCCTCCCATGCTTATGCTTCGAGCTTTTTCAGAATCTCCTGACAAAGCATGTAGCCCTTTATCATCATACGCGGAATGTGGAACGGACCCTTATAGAGGTTGCCCTTAGCCGGCTGCGCCACTGTTCCGTCGCGATGCAGGTAGCCGTACCACTCGCCGTACTCAGCGTCGGGGAAGTGAGCGTAAGTCCACTCGCTGATGCGCTCGTGACGATAGAGATATTTTTCGTCGCCGGTTCCGAGATAAGCGTAGAGCGAAGCGATGATGGTCTCGCACTGCGGCCACCAGAACTTCATGTCCTGCGAGTAGTCCTGTGGCGGCAGGTTCTTGCAGTCGCGGAAGTTGATGATGCCGCCGTACTGCTTGTCCCATCCCCAGTCCCATGACCAGTCGAACACCTGCAGAGCCATGTCGAGCATCGGCTTATCCCAGCCGCGCAGCTTTGCCTCCTCCATGATAAACCATGAAGTCTCGATGCAGTGGCCCGGGTTGATGGTGCGAGTCATGTTGGTGTCGATGAACTCGCCGTTCTCGCCTACAGTTTCAAGCAAGCACTTGAACTCTGGATGGATGAAGTACTTCTTCAGTTTCTCAATCGACTCGTCAATCTGCTGAGTGAGCTTCGGATCGTCTACAACCTTGCGGATGCAAGAGCCTACGTTGATGAGAATCATGACGATGCTGTGGCCCTGCAGCTTCACGTCAGCCTCGAACTTAGCGGGCAGGAAGCCCGGTGTAGCGAGGAAGCGCTGTGTGTCTTCGAACACCTGTATGGCGCGCTTAGCCCAATGCTGGTCGCCAGTAGCGAGAGCATACTCAGACATCGCGATTGCGGCGAATGTCTCCGAGAACACATAGCGGCGCTTGCGCAGCGGCTTGCCCTCAGCAGTCACAGAGAAGTACATGTGACCCTGCTCGTCAAAGCAGTGCTTCTCGATGAACTCGAGTGTAGACTTTGCAGCGTCGAGCCACTCCTGATTCTTCTCTACATTATTATAAGCGAACGAGCAGATGAAGGCGAAACGGCCCTGAAACCACACCGACTTTGTTGTGTCCATGAGCGATCCGTCGCGGTCTACGCAAGTATAGACGCCGCCATTCTCGCGGTCCAAGCCGTACTTCATCCAGAACGGCATGATATTCTCGGTGAGATCTTTCTTGTAAGACTCAGCCCAAGACTTGATATATTCCTTTACGTTCATTTCTTATGGTTGTGATGTTGTGATGTTGTGATGTTGATGGGTTGACATTAGAACTGGTTAGCACGCTCGAAGAATCCGATCTCTTCAAGTTCCTTCTTCATCTGAGCCTCTTCCTCGTCAGTCATGTTGCGGAACGGCACACGATTCGGTCCGAGGTCGAATCCGAGGAGCTTCATGATGCGCTTTCCACCCACGATGTTACCGCGGAAGTGGCAGATGACGTTGATAACCTCCTGTGAGAAGTTCTGCTTCTCGCGAGCTGTCTCGATGTCGCCGCGGTTCCATGCGTCGATGATGCCTACGAGCTCACGACCATTGTAGTTGGTTGTGCCGCCGATGCCGCCGCGAGCGCCACCCTGAGCAAGGCTCGGGAGGATGGTCTCGTCCTGTCCGTGGAGCATATCAAACTTGCCGCCGCCGTAGAGACGACACTGGTTGTACTCGTAGAGAGCCTCGTAAGTATACTTGATGCCTGCGAAGTTCTTGATGCGTCCATCGACAGCCTTCAAGAGGTCTACCATCGGCAGGAATGCGCCGTTGAACGCAGGGATATGATAGTAGTAGAACGGCAACTCAGGAGCAGCGTTTGCGATAGTCTCGCAATACTCCACGAGTTCCTCGATGCGACCAATCTTCGGGAACGGAGGCGCCATCGAGCCGATGCCCCATGCACCTATCTTCTGAGCGTGCTCAGCAAGGCGCACACTCTCGCGCAGGCAGCAGCTGCCTACATGCACAATAACCTTGAAGCCTTCGGGAGCCACACTCACCCAACGCTCAGCAAGCTGCATACGCTCTTCGGTTGTGAGCATATATCCCTCGCCAGACGATCCGTTGATGAAAACGCCCTTCAAGCCATTCTTCTGCAACATCTTTGCATAAGCCTCGATTGGTTCGAGATTAACGTCACCATTTGCATAGAACGGTGTAAACGGTGCGTCAATAAGTCCTACGATTTTTTCCATAGTCTTGTTTATTTTAATTGGTTATTAATTTATTGTTTTCAATTGCGAGATGAAAAGTAATGAAAGAACTGGGAGAATTAAGATAGAGCAGAGTCATCTCACCACCTCAACATCTCACCACTTCAACATCTATTCCACATTATCCGATGTCGGGCGCAGACAAGCCAGCTGCAACACGAGTGCCACGATGACTATGCCGCCGAGCACCGCAAAGCCCATGCCCAGATTGCCGCCGTCGGTCCACTTGCCGAGCAGGTGAGTAACGGCAGCGCCTGCGAACACGCCCACCATGTTCATGATGCCGTAAGCCGTAGCGCGATACTTAACCGAGATAATCTGACAGAGTATCGGCATGTTATTGGCGTCGAACATGCCGAAGCCGATGCCGAAGAGCATTCCGGCTCCTACTACAGCCACAACGCTATGGCCGAAGCCGAGCAGGATGAGCGCCGGTATCGTCATGCCCAAGCCGATAGCGCTGGTATAGATACGTCCGCGTATGTTGCGCAGCGCCCACTTGTCTGACATTACGCCGCCGAGCAGCACGCCCACGAACGACGAAGCCGCGATAGTGATGGTAGACATCGGACCAGCCTCCGCCATATCCAGACCGAGGTTCTCGGCGAAGAGCGTAGGCAGCCAGTTCTTGGTAGCCCATCCCGGCAGACTCGGCACGGCGAAGTAGATGAGTATCACCCAGAACGCCCATGTAGAAAGCACGACGCTGAGTCCGCGCAATACGCTCTCCTTCTTCATCTGCGTTGCGGGGTCGGGCGAAGCGGCTACAGCCTCAACTGCCTTCGGTTTGTCGTGCAGCAGCAGTGCGAGCACCACCGAGTAGGCAATGCCGATGATGCCAAACCAGTGGAATGTGCTATGCCATGAGAACGTAGCGGCGATGGTAGCGCCGAATCCGCCCACAGCCTGACCGACGTACAGACCGGTCATGTGTATGCCGATAGCCAGCGAGCGCGATTTGCCCTCATGCCAGTCGGCGATGAGCGACAGAGCCGAAGGTATGTACAGCGCCTCGCTCACACCCATCAGCGCACGCAGACAGTAGAGCTGCGTGAAGTCGGTAGCGTAGCCCATGAGATAAGTTACGGCTGACCATACGAACAGACTGCCCACAACGAGCTTCTTGCGGCTCACGCGGTCGGCAACCACGCCTGCGAACGGACTTACGATGCCGTATATCCAGAGGAACACAGCCATGAGAGCGCCGAAAGCCTCAGCCTTCTGCAGTTCAACGATGTCGAGTTTCATTGCGCCCTGCATGGTAGAGAGCATCTGTCGGTCCATATAGTTGAGCAGTGCCACCACCCAAAGCAGCGCCACTACCAGCCACGGATAAAACTTTTTGGTTTTCATTTTTTGATAGAGATTGTTTTTAGTTGTTTGTTTGCATAGTTTAGCCTGCGCATCACTCTGCGACGCACAGTAACCTTATAAATTATAAATGCAAAAGTATCAATTTTTTTCTACACGGCAAAGAAGAACGCCATATAAAATCAGAACAAGGTCGGCAAAAGAGCTTTCTTTTCTGACAGATTGTCGTTATCTTTCAACACAAACGCCTCAAATTGTGACAGATTGTCACAAATAGCGTATTGGAACATAGTTTGTGTTATAGTTTGCAGAAAACAAGAAAACAAAAAGAAAGGAGAACGATATGACATTCGACAAATTCACAATCAAAGCACAGGAGGTTGTTCAAGAGGCATTGAACACCGCACAGCGCAGTGGACAGCAAAGCATCGAACCGATGCACTTGCTGAAGGCTCTGCTTGTGAAGGCTAAGGACGTGACGACCTTCATCTTCCAGAAGCTTGGCGTGAATGCCATGCAGGTGGAGAGCGTAACCGACGCCGAATTGCAGCGCTTGCCGCGCGTTCAGGGCGGACAGCCTTACCTCTCTAACGACACCAACGCCGTTTTGCAGCGTGCGCAGGACTTCGCCACGAAGAACGGCGACGAGTTCACGAGCGTTGAACCCATCCTGCTCGCCCTCTTGCAGGTGAACTCTACGGCGAGCCGCATACTGAAAGACGCGGGCATGACCGAGGCCGACACCGTGAAGGCCATCCAGGAGTTGCGCCAGGGCGAGAAGATACAGTCGCAGTCGGCTGACGAGAACTTCCAGAGCCTCTCTAAGTACGCCAAGAACCTCGTTGAGGAGGCGCGCCAGGGCAAGCTCGACCCTGTTATAGGTCGTGACGACGAGATACGCCGCGTGCTGCAGATTCTCTCGCGCCGTACTAAGAACAACCCTATATTAATAGGTGAACCGGGTACGGGTAAGACAGCCATCGTTGAGGGCTTGGCTGAGCGTATCGTGCGCGGCGACGTGCCCGAGAACCTTAAGGACAAGCAGCTCTACTCGCTCGACATGGGCGCACTCGTAGCCGGAGCCAAATACAAAGGCGAGTTCGAGGAGCGTCTGAAGAGTGTAATAAAAGAGGTGACCAACTCAGACGGTCGCATCATTCTCTTCATCGACGAGATTCACACGCTTGTTGGTGCGGGCGGTGGCGAAGGCGCCATGGACGCTGCCAACATCCTCAAGCCGGCACTTGCGCGCGGCGAGCTGCGCAGCATCGGTGCCACTACGCTCAACGAGTACCAGAAATACTTCGAGAAGGACAAGGCTCTGGAGCGCCGTTTCCAGACCGTAATGGTCGACGAGCCTGACGAGCTCTCGGCTATCTCTATCCTCCGCGGACTGAAGGAGCGCTACGAGAACCACCACAAGGTGCGTATACAGGACGACGCCTGCATAGCTGCCGTGAAGCTTTCGGAGCGTTACATCTCCGACCGATTCCTGCCCGACAAGGCCATCGACCTTATGGACGAGGCGGCTGCAAAGCTGCGCATGGAGCGCGACTCTGTGCCCGAGGAACTCGACGAGATTACGCGCCGACTGAAGCAGCTCGAGATTGAACGCGAGGCTATCAAGCGCGAGAACGACACCGAGAAGATAAAGCAGCTCGACAAGGACATCGCCGAACTGCGCGACCAGGAGAAGGCGTTCCGCGCCAAGTGGGAGAGCGAGAAGAGCTTGGTGAACAAGATTCAGCAAGACAAGCAGCAGATGGAGCAGCTGAAGTTCGAGGCTGAGCGCGCCGAGCGCGAGGGCAACTACGAGCTTGTGGCTGAGATACGCTACGGCAGGCTGAAGGCTCTCGAAGAGGACATACGACAGATACAGAACCAGCTGAAGTCGACGCAGGGCGGCAACGCCATGATACGCGAGGAGGTGACAGCCGACGACATAGCCGAGGTTGTGAGCCGCTGGACGGGCATACCCGTAACGCGCATGATGCAGAGCGAACGCGAGAAGCTGCTGCACCTTGAGGAGGAGCTTCACCGCCGCGTAATCGGACAGGACGAGGCTATCAGAGCCGTGAGCGACGCCGTAAGACGTTCGCGTGCCGGACTGCAGGATCCGAAGCGTCCTATCGCTTCGTTCATCTTCCTCGGCACGACGGGTGTCGGCAAGACCGAGCTGGCGAAGGCTCTCGCCGAGTATCTGTTCAACGACGAGACGATGATGACGCGTATCGACATGAGCGAGTACCAGGAGAAGTTCAGCGTGTCTCGACTCATCGGTGCGCCTCCAGGATACGTAGGCTACGACGAGGGCGGTCAGCTCACCGAGGCTGTACGCCGCAAACCCTACTCCGTAGTGCTCTTCGACGAGATTGAGAAGGCTCACCCCGACGTCTTCAACATCCTCTTGCAGGTGCTCGACGACGGACGCCTCACCGACAACAAGGGCCGCACCGTCAACTTCAAGAACACCATCATCATTATGACTTCCAACCTCGGCAGCCAGTACATACAGGCTCAGTTCGCAGGCATCACGCCCGAGAATCGCGACCATGTCATCGGCGACACTAAGGAGAAAGTGATGGAGATGCTGAAGAAGACCATACGCCCCGAGTTCCTCAACCGTATCGACGAGACCATCATGTTCCTGCCGCTCACGAAGGAGGAGATTGCCGAGGTCGTTACGCTGCAGATGAACGCCGTGAAGAAGATGCTGGAGCCGCAGGGCTTCACGCTCAACGTCACGCCGGCAGCCATCGGCTACCTCGCCGACGAGGGCTTCGACCCGGAGTTCGGCGCACGTCCGGTAAAGCGCGCCATACAGCGCTGCGTGCTCAACGACCTTTCGAAGAAGATTCTTTCGGACGAAGTGTCGCGTGAGAAGCCGATTACGATCGACGCCGACAGCAACGGATTGGTATTCCGCAACTAAAACGCTTGTTACCGACACCTGGTAAGCATATTACCAAGGCGCGGTAACGATATTACAGAAGTGAGGTAACAGTATTTTCGCTATGCGGTAATGCTGTTACCTCGCTTTGTTTTATACCTAATAGCATAATTAATTTGTGTGTTTCGCTAAAAAACTATACCTTTGTTCGTGGAATATATTCAACATACAAAAAATGGAAAACGGAACTATTTGGCTCAAACCTAAACCCACACATATAGACGAATACTTTGAGGACTTTCTCAACTACCTCAAGTCGTCGGGCAATGCCTACGATACGCTGTACACCGAGTCGCTGCGACTGCTGAAGGAGCGTGTAGCCCTTCTTGTCGAAGCACGAACCGGTGCGCCCATGTACAGACAGGACAAGGCGCAGGAGGTGCTCACATTCAACACAAGGCTCTGCGGCGCATGGCTGCTGGCAGTGAAGGACGCCAGCCGTCAGGAACGCAAGCTGGTGCTGCTCACGATGATCAACAATCTGGTGTGCCTCTGCATGCAGAACACCACCACGGCTCTTAACCGCAGCACCTTCGCCTATAGAAGTGTGCCCGAGCTTATCGGCATGGCTATGCGACTGATGACGCACGACATGCCCAACGTGCTCACCTTCTCGTGGAACGACCTCATAGGTTTCTCGCTCGATATGTTCGTTAGCAACTTCCTCAAGATGAAGTTCGCTACCGAGTCGGAGGCTTGCTACGAGGGCAAGGGCCTGATAGCCGTGACGAACGCTGAGATAATGCTTGCCACCTACAATAAGGACGTGCACGAGAAGAAGTACATGCCGAAATCGACTACCCATCTGCTGCCCGAGTACGGCTTCGATGTGAGTTCTACGCAAGACCTGCAACTGAAGGAGTCGAAGAAAGACGACGTGGAGGCTATAGAGGAGTTCATAGACGACATTCTGCAGGCTATGAAAGGCTGCAAGAAGGAGGCCAGCGCAAAGCGACTTCTGAATTATACCGAGGGCGATCTCGTGCCTGTGGAGGTGACGGAGGTGACGCCGCTGCGCATTGCGGTGAAGACCATCGACCAGAGCTATGCTCAGATTGAGGGGCAACTGGTGTTCGAGCAGAATCTGAAGATTTTCTCTAAGATATACCGCCCCGAGGTGTGGGCGAAGGTGCTGAATGTGGGCGACCGCTTCAACGTAAATGTCAACCCGGCTAACAGCACGTTCAGCCTTACCGACCTGTTTGTTGAATATATAGAAGACAACGCACAGCCTGGTTACGGCTTCGACGCTCATAACCACAAGGCGGTGGGCGGCGAAAAAGTACTGAAGCTGCGTGAGTTCTGGACCGACGAGGGCTTCATGGTATATGTCGATCTCACTGAAGAGCAGGACGAGGATCTTGACGCCAACGGTCGCAATGCCGGCGTCGAGATTGAGAAAATCAATACTTACGGCGAATTCAAAGGCTGTCTCTATGGTTCCATCTCCGATTATGACGTTGAGAAAACAGACATCTCGCGAGACGACGTGTGCCCGAGAATGCTCAGACGCTTCATCGACTCGCTCTCTCATATATCTATAACCGAGAAGAAGGAGGAGCAGGAGGCGATTCAGCCGGAGTTCGTAAAGGAATACCTCAACACGCTGAACGTATTGCAGAGTCATGAGGCAAACCCTATGCTGCGCTACCGCATACTCAGCGTAATACGCATACTGTGCACACTGATTGAGAGCGAGAAGGACGAGAAATACTGCAACTACATAGCCAAGTATATCAAGACGCTCATACTCTTCGCCAAGGCTGACAGCGACGAGTGGAACACCATCGACGTCATCGACACGCCCGAGGACCTGAAGGACGAGGAGACCGTCACAAACGGTGCCGACATCCTGAAGATTCTCTCGTGCTTTGCCAAGGGATACGACGCCACAAGCGACACTCTCGACCGCTACATCGAGAGCGAAAACGAGACGCTGAGCAAGACGGCCTCGCTCGTGCAGTCGTACAACCGCCTGTGCGGCATCCTTGAGAACAAGACGCTCAGAGGCATAAAGAAACAGATACTCAACCAGCTGTCGGTTGTGACCGACGGCGACTCTACGCTCGAACTCTCTAACGAGCTGGAGGGCATCTTCGGCGAAGAAGACGACATGAAGGAGTTCAAGACTTCGTTCTTCGAAGCGCCTACCAACGCCAAGGTGCAGCTGCAGTCGTACAACATCTTCCGCGGCATCTGCGCCATGATGAACAATCGCGGCGGCGTGCTCTATCTGGGCGTTGACGACAAGGGCATACCTGTCGGCTTGAAGAACGACCTCGACACACTTGCACGTAAATTCGGCATGAGCCCCACTCTCGATGCCTATATGATACAAATCAACCGACAGGGCGAGGAGTGGTTCGGCGAAACGTACTGGAAATACGTGACGCTGAAACCTATCAACGAGCACAACGTGGTGAGCATCGTCGTGGAGCCGTATCCGTACGACGTGGTCTATCTGAAAGACGGAACAACATATCTCAGAAAGAACAACTCGTCGGCGCAGATAACAGACGAGTCGACAATCGAGGACATACGCCGACGCCGACAGGAGGCTCTGCGCAAGACCGACGACAAGATAATCATTCTGAAGGACGCTATACAGAAGAAGCGCAGAGTGCGGTTTGTGGGATACAAGTCGATAAACAGCGGCACTATCAAGAACCGCATCGTAGAACCGTTCCATATCGACGACAACGAGTATGTTCATTGCTACGAGGCTGAACAGGACAAGGTGAAGATATTCCGCATCTCGCGCGCCGAAAAGATAGTAATGACCGACGAACCGTGGAAGTTCAAGGAGAAGCACAAGCTACTGAGCATCGACCCGTTCCACATGTCGGGCGAGAAGAAGATAGACGTCAGACTCCGCCTGAAACTGCAGGCTATGACTGCTCTTAAGGAGTATTATCCAGGAACATCGCGCTACATCAGACAAGACGGCAGCGACACGTGGATGTTAGAGACTTTCACCTACAACCTCTACCCGCTCATGGTGTTCTATCTGAGCCACGCCCAATACGTGGAGATTGTAGACGTGAAGGGACTGAAGGAAGCTGTTGCCGATTACGTAAAACAGTATCTGCACATTTGATTGATGACACTTCACATTGACCGATAATACAAACAATAGAAAAGGGGATATGGCGTTTTGCCATATCCCCTTAATTGTTTTTACGTATAATGATGTTTCACTTGCTGTGCGTCGCTTCGCACATACAGTTACTTTATATTGCTGTCCGGTAAAACTTTTTCAAACAAAATAAATTAGGGCTGACACTTCTC
>OBAI01001494.1_pt1 | contig 17659 bp, 16 predicted proteins | sample 1517461 | NCBI WGS metagenome assembly OBAI01 (sample SAMN04571696, study PRJEB22368) | human gut metagenome | biome: human gut; material: stool | host: Homo sapiens | place: Luxembourg | collected 2012-06-29
AAATTTATTTGCAATTGCCGAGGCGGAGTATCTAAGGCGTCAGCCAAAGATACGATTAAGCGAGGGCAATGCAAATTTATTTGCTTTTTGCCGAGGCGGAGTATCTAAGTCGCGAAGACGAAGATACGAAATCCTCGATGAGTGCGGAGGGTGTTCCGGATTTTTTCGTACCTTTGTCTTACTATCTTTTTGTACCTGTCTGAAAACGTAAACACGCGCTAAATTGGTATGTTGCGATGCGTTATTTTGTCGAACTGAGTTACAACGGAAGCCGTTATTGCGGCTGGCAGCGTCAGCGTGACGCCGCTTCGGTGCAGGAGACGCTCGAACGGGCGCTTTCGACGCTGCTGCGCGAGCCTGTCGAGGTGACCGGCGCAGGCCGTACCGACACGGGCGTGCACGCCGCCTATGCCGTGGCGCATTTCGACGTAGCGGCGCCGTTGACCGATCCGGAGCATACGGCCTACAAACTCAATTGCCTGCTGCCCGACGACGTCGCCGTCTTCGGCGTGGCACCGGTCGCGGACGATGCGCACGCCCGTTTCAGTGCGGCGGAGCGCGAGTACCGCTATTTCATCGAGTCGCGCAAGAACCCCTTTACCCGCAGGGCCGCATGGCACTATTACCGGCCGCTGGATGTGGAGCGGATGGATCGCGCTGCGGCATCGCTTTTGGAGTACGACGATTTTACCTCCTTTGCCAAACTGAACTCCAACAACAAGACCAATATTTGCCGCATCGTGCGGGCCGGTTGGGAGGAGTCGCCCGAAGGAGTGTATCGCTTTACGATCCGTGCCGACCGTTTTCTGCGCAATATGGTGCGGGCGCTGGTGGGGACGCTGGTCGACGTGGGGCGCGGGCGTTACGATGTGGAGGAGTTCCGCGCGATCGTCGAGAGCCGCGACTTGTCGCGCGCGAGCGGCGGAAGGACTTTATCTTTGGGATGTCGCCTACCCTGCCGGAGTGTTCCGGCGCGGGGAACGGACGCGAAACCTGTTGTTTAACTAAAAATATTCCGAACTATGGGAACGATTCTCTATCTGGTGGGTTTGGTCTGCGCCGTACTGGCGGTGCTCGACATCTTCAAGAAAAACATTTCGACCGTCGGCAAGGTGATCGCCTCGGTGCTCGTATTGCTGACGAGCTGGGTGGGGCTGCTGGTTTACTATTTCTACGCGAAGGATCATCTCGAAGAGTGGTTCAAGTAGGCGGTTCGACGGAAAATGGAAACGGTGCATCGCACCGGCCCGTTTCGTCGGGAAGCGCTACCCTATTGGATTTCCGAGAGCGACGGTGTGGCGCGGGGCGTGAAGTCGTTGGTCGAATTATTCGTGTCGACCAGCTTGCCGTCGGCTGCGACCTTGCGGCGTACGCTCAGACCGTAGCTCGTCTGGTCGGAGCTCGTCTCGCAGGCATAGGTGTAACCGGCGTCGAGCTCGGTATCCCACGGATTCGTCAGATACTCGGACGAAACGCCCAGATTGACGGCGTCGACGATCCACGAATTGGGTACCTTGAAGCAGTTCTTGAAGGTCATGTCGTAGTCCTTTCCGTTGGGCGAATGGAAGATATAGCTGCCCGTGAAAGCGTAATCGGCGAGGAACCTGTCTCGGGTCATTCCGATGGGAGGGATAGCCAGTGCGCAAGAGCGTTTACCCGCAGCGTCGAGCATGATGACGCTCTTGGTGTAGGTGTACCAGATGTCGAGATTGTCCACTTCGGGGTTGTCGATATCGAGCATGGATTCGACTGTCGACTCGTTGTACCACTCGAAATCGGCCGAGGTCAGATCGAAGGAGTTGGGGTTGGTCGCCTTGTGGTTCTGGGCGTTGTTGCAGATCAGGAGCGACTCGCCGGCCTTGACCAGGACGTCGTCGCCGTCGCCCGGAATGCAGAGAATCTCGTCGACGATGCAGTAATTCGGCCGGGGATCTTCGCCCTCGTTGAACGAGATGTTCTGGACGGAGGTGATCTTCGACGACGTGATAATCAGCAGCCCGTCGGCGTAGAGATCCTGGTCGGTGTTGTTGCGGATCTTGATGTATTGGTCGCCGTGAGCCTTGTCGACCTTGCCCGTCGCGGGGAGGGGACAGGAGGTGAAGAACGACTCTTCGATCAGGAAATCGCCGCTGTAAAGGCTGTTCTCGGACTGCTTGATATTCATGTAGGCCAGCGTCGTACCGGTCGTTTTCTCCGCGAGTGTGACGGTCGTCGAACGTTCGGCGCCCGTCGTGTTGGGTTTTACCGAGAGGACGACTACCTCGCCCTGGCTCTGTTCGCTCAGGCCGATCCAGTCCGCGTCGGCGGCGGGAATGTCGATCGTGTAGTCCGAAGTAGTCAGCGTGACCATCACGTTGCCGCCGCGTGCGCGGAGGTTGAAGTTCGTCGTGGTGGGATCTTTCGGCGTCTCCCTTCCGTCGTCGTCGGAGCAGGCGGTCATGCCGGTCGCCAGCGCGACGACCGTCAGCATTGCAAAGAGTTTTCTCATCGTTTTACAGTATTAGAAATTAAACATAAATATCGTTTCAAAAACAGATTCCGCAGGCGATCGTGGCCAAGTGGACACGCACGCCGTCCATGTAGATGCCCGGACGCCACGAGGCGTCGACGAAGAGCGCCAGCGAACGGCGCAGCTCCCGTTCGGCGCGCAGGGCCGCCGTGAGTTCGACGGCGTCGGCCGTCATGCGGTCGACGCTGTCGAAGAGTATGGCGCCGATGTCGGGATCGAGACGGCTGTCGGTCAACAGCGTGTGGCGGGTCAGGTTGACCGCGTAGCGGCCGCCGACCGTCGCGCGCAGCGTACCGCGCTGTCCGTGACGGGTCAGATGCAGGTCGCAGCCCGCGCTGGCCGTCGACAGGGCGATTTCCCGCTTCGGGTAGGGATAATCGGCCGACGTGCGGAAGTACCCGACCGACGGTGCGAGCGTGTAGTCCGTCTGCGGGCGATTCCAGGTCACCATTCCCCCGGCAGCGAGTCGCAGCGTGCGGTTGCGGTACATTGCGAACTCGCCCAATATCCGGTAGTCCGCCGTCTCGCCGTTGTCGACGACGTTTTCGAATCCCTGCCTCAATTCGTAGGAGCCCTCCACTGCGAAACCTCCCCGCTCGTAGCGGCGTGCGACGCTGCCCGACAGGGTTTGCGTCACGAGTCGGCCTGCCGGGGCGTAATTGAGTTCGCTGAAAATGTTGCGATTCGAGAAACGCTCGTATTGCAGGAGGGCCGACCAGCCGCAGGTGCGGCTCGGGACTGCTGTCAGCGAAAGCGCGTATCCCTTGCCTTTGTAGAAGAGGGACTGGTCTTCGCCTCCGACGTAACGTGCGAAATAGTTGCCCAGTCCCGTCATGAGGAATTCGACGGTGTTGGCGCCCCGTTCGTCGAAGAATCCGACCTCCTGCGACTGTTTGTAAATGCGTCCGCGCGCAGTCAGGGCGATGAGGGATCGATCCGTCGAGAATCCGGCGCCGATCGTGCCCGTCAGATCGTTGACGATGTTGTGGGGACGGGGATCGACCTGTCGGAATTCGTGGCGGGCGCGGTAATTGATGCCGATCCCGTAATTGATCCGCCCGTCGCGGCGCACGTATGCGCCTCGAAAGGCGTACTCTTCGGTCGAAAGGTCGCCGCCCACCGAATCGGCCAGGACGAAGGGGCGCAGCAGACGGTAGTCGGCCGTGGAGTTCCAGCGGACGTTGTCCGTGCGTCCCCGTTCGTAGGAGGCGCCGGCCGTGACGACCGACCGCTCGTCGAGTCGCAGATAGGAGTCGGCGCGGAACGTCCCGACGAGTGCGCCGTCGCCCTCGGGTTGCAGGATCGGCCGGCTCTCGCTGCGCAGGTCGCCCTGCAATCTCAGCGTGGAGTACGAGACCGGATAGCGGTAGAGCATCGCTGCGGGAGAACTTTCGTAGGCCGAAGCATCCAGCGTCGCGAGCGGGGCGTTGTGGAACTCCGCACGGCGGAGTATGCCGAGCGAGTCGCGCACGGCTGCGGTTTGCGCTTCACAAAGGCAGCGGCAACAGACAGAGCAACAGGAGGCGCAGCGGTTTCATGGTCAGTTGACGTATTTTAACAACAATACGATCGAACTCCGGTCGTCCATCCAGGCGAGCGCTTCGGACGGGGTGTTGTGGTCGGCGTTGCGGACGTATTGCACCGTTCCGTCGGTGTAGTGCAGGTTGGCCTCGACGATGAGGGTGTAGACCCCCTTTTGCAGCGTGAGGGTCGCCGACCGTCCGTCGAGGACGGTGAAGAAGACTCGTTCCTTCGTGTTGATGTTCTCGCAATAGGAGATGTCGGAGAGGAGCTCGATGCGTTCGACCGGACGGTCGTCGGGCAGAATGAAGCGGACGGAAAGTTGCGTGAACAACTCCCGGCCGTCCGATTCGCAGGCGGTCGAGCAGAGGCTCAGGAGCGGAAACAAGAGTAGAAGACGTCGCATGTCGGGGTCGTTATAGCTTAATATTCAGCTCCATGCCGAAGTAAGGCGTGACTTCGCGGCGGATATGGCGGCCGTCGGATGTGTGATAATCGGGGGTGTAATCGAGCAGTTTGTTGACGAACAGAGCCACGGCCATCTTGTCGCGATAGAGCTTTTTCGTGATTTTGAGGTTGACATTCATGCTGAACGGAGTGGTTACATAGCGCCACAGCGTGGGGTCGCTGTCGCGTACGAGTGCCGACAGCAGACCGTCGGCAGCCGATTCGGCCGTGAACGGGTGCGAGACGAGATTCTCGTCGAGATACGAGATCGGCCAGGCCGAAACCGGCGTATTGCGGCTTCCGAGGAACCACATGCACTGGAACGATGTGGAGAGGATGAGTTTCAGGCGGGGAATCTGCGTGTCGAGCAGAAAATTGGTATTGCACATTTCGCGCAGGTAACCGTCCGTCGAAAAGTAGTATCCGACGTAAGGGTAGGTCTGTCCTCCGGGGGCGGAGGTCGGCAGTAGGTACTCGGGGTGCATGTTGGAGTAGTTCGTCCGGAAATAGGCGCCTGTGACGGTAATTCGCGTAGCGATCGCGCGGATGCGCTGCGAGGTGAAGGCGAATTCGATGCCCGACTTTTCCGTGCGGCTGCCGTTGGTCGAGCGGGAGTACCCGCCCAACCGCCTCTCTTCCGTATAGGGGATGCCGTCGAGCGACGGGGGACCGTCCAACTGTTCCATGTCGATCGCCGTTTCGTCGTAATCCCGGAAGGTGAAGCTCCGATAGTCCGACGTCGTGCGGAATCCCGACGTCATGTCTTCGCGGAAATAAGTCACCGACAGCTGGTTGTCGTTCCAGCCGGCGTCGAGGCGAACCTCCCATTTGAAATTGCGTGCGGCACGCAGGTCGTAATTCGTCGGATCGAGCGTGTAGAGTCGCAGGTTGATCCGCCGGAGTGCGGGATTCGCAGGCCAGTAGTTGAGCTGGGTGAAATCGAAATACTCCGTGTCGGGATAGAGGCTGTCCATCGTCGGGAATTTGGTGTGCCAGCCGACACCTCCGCCCAATCGCAGGGTGAGATTCCGGCCGGCGACATGGAATCGCGGCAGTGCGACGACGACGTTGGCGCGCGGATCGAAATAGAATTTCCCCTGAATCGTATAGCGGCGTCCCAGATTGAACATCGAGGCGGCGCGCACGCCTCCCGTAGCCTCCACGCGGAAGTCTCCGAGAGCGAGCGTCGTGGCGTCTTCGAGGAAAAGCGAGAGTTTGTGCAGGGCGGGGATCGCGTCGTAGGCGCGGGGCCGCGAATCCATCTGCGGGCTGAACGGCCGGGCGACGTCGAAGACCAGCCCGCGGCCGTAGTTCTTGTCCATCGACCAGTCGGCCCCGACGCGCAGCGTGTTGCGCGAACGTTCGGTGTCGGCGTTGAAGGTCGCTACGGCCTTGGCATAGCCGTAGAACGGTTTGCCGTCGACGAGCAGCGTGGCGTCGTAGGAGGCGGGGATGATGACGGCGTCGTACTCCCCCGGCTCGGTGCCCCACGTCTTGGCGAAATCGGAACCGGTCTCCACGAACCTCCAACGGTCGATACGGTCGAATTCGGCGCTGAACGATGCCGTGAGGTCGAGACTGTGGAAAAATTGCCGATGCCGCGCCTCTACGGCGAACGTCGCGGCGAACTGCGTGCGGTTGTAATTCGACTTGTAGCGCTCGACGGGGCCTCCCAGACCGTTGTCGAGGTCCTGATCGGATTTCTTGTCGTCGAACGAACCCGTATAGTCGAGACTGCCGCCCGCCGAGTAGCGGTAGGCGCTACCCTGCCAGTGGCGGCCGAAGCGGACGGAACCGGTCAGTCGTTGGTAGCTCTGACGCGGGTTGCGGGGATCGGAGGCGGCCGTCAGGTAGTCGGCGTTGATATTCAGCGTCGTGCGTTCGGCGTCACCCCCCCCCTTCCGTTCGAATCCCTTTCCGACGGAGAAGAGTTTGCTGCTCATGTCGGCCTTGAAGCGGGCGGTGAGGTCGCGGCCGCCCTCGCGGCGCTTGACCTTGACCAGTCCGCTCGTCAGGTCGCCGTATTCGACCGAAGGGATGCCCCGCACGATTTCGACCGATTCGATGTCGTCGGTCGAGATCGCTCGTGTATCGACGCCGCGATTGACGTTGGCGTACTCTTGGATCGATCCGTAAGAGGTCGAATATTGCAGGTTGGCGTCATTACTTATGGGGATGCCGTCTACCTGAATCTGGGTACCCAATGCCGACGTAGCGTAATTGGCGGAGCTCGAAGGATCGGCTTCGCGCAGGCGGATCTCCTGCGGCGCTCCGAACGAGGGGTCGGTGGCGCGGCCGCCGGGGATCAGCTCCATGAGGTCGGCGATGCTCGACGGCTGGATGTGAGCGATGGCCTCGCGGCCGATCTTCGACGACGACGTGGGCCCTTTGGATTCGGCGGCCGTCACCAGCACCTCGCCGATGGCCACCGGATCGATGTCGAGCCGGATTCGGCGGCGGGTCAGTCCGGCGGGAAGTTGCAGTTCGCCTTGCAGAAATACGTGTCCCATGTATAATAGACGGAGTTCGAAACGTCCCGGTTTCAGCCCTTCCAGCAGACATACGCCCCGGGCGTCGGCCGCCGCGGCCCGTTCCTTCCCGTTTCCTTCCTTCGGACGGAGCGAACAGACGGCGTATCCCAACGCTTCGCCCGAAGCGGCGTCGGTCACGGTTACTTCCAGTCGCGCTTCGTCCGTAGTCTGTGCCTCGGCGGCGGAAGCGAGAAGGAGTCCCAGCAACAGAAGAGTATATGGTTTCATGCGTTTCGCGTACGTCCTCTTTGATTTATTTACGCAGCAAAAGTAACCTGCATCCGTCGGGCGGGCAATACCGTTTTATTGGGGTTTCCCCGTTGCTTAAATACCTGATTTTCGGTATGGGGGTGTCGGCGGATTTGCCCTACCTTTGCCCGTACAAATGACTAAAATTCGCAAAGTGATGAAAACGAACAAATTGATGATGTCGGCGACCGCTTTCCTGTTGCTTCTGGCAGGTGTCGGGTGCGGCAATCGTACGACGAAGGCGGAATCTGCCGTCGCTGCCGCAGAGACCGCGGTCGGCGAGGCGTTGCAGATCGACGACCTGCTGGCCGGGGCCGATTCGCTGGCCGGAAAAGAGGTGTGGATCGAGGGGGTATGCACCCATGCCTGCAAGCACGGCGCACGCAAGATCTTCCTCATGGGCAGCGACGATACGCAGACGATTCGCGTCGAGAGCGGCAAGCTGGGAAAATTCGATCCGCAGTGCGTGGGCAGCATCGTCCGCGTGAAGGGAATCCTGCGCGAACAGCGTGTGGATGAAGACTATCTGCGCAGCTGGGAGGAGCAGGTTCGCACGCAGGCGGGCGAACAGCACGGAACGACTGCGGCCGGCTGCGATTCGGAGAAGAAGGCCCGCGGCGAAACGGCTGCGACCGTCGAGGGCCGTATCGCCGACTTCCGCCGTAAGATCGCCGAACGGAATGCGGCCGAGGGGAAACCCTATCTGTCGTTCTATTTCGTAGAGGCGCAGTCGTATGAATTCGACCGCTAACCGGCTGCGTCGTTGGAGCCGGAATGTGCACCGCGAGCTGTCGTTCTTCTTTTCGGGAATGCTGCTTATCTACGCCGTTTCGGGGCTGGTGATGAACCACCGCGATACGATCAATCCCAACTATTCGGTCGAGCAGCGGCGCTACGTCGTCGGGGAGCCGCTTCCCGCACGGGATCGGCTGACGCGCGACGACGTCGTCCGTCTGCTCGCGCCGCTGGACGAGGCCGACAACTACACCAAACACTATTTTCCGGAATCGGACGTGCTCAAAGTCTTCCTCAAAGGCGGTTCGAGCCTCACCGTACGGCTATCGGACGGCGAGGCGTTCTACGAGAAGCTGACGCGCCGTCCCGTGCTGGGGGCCATGACGCGCCTGCATTACAATCCCGGGCGGTGGTGGACGTGGTTCTCGGATATGTTCGCCGTGGGACTCGTGGCGATCGTCGCAAGCGGCTTGTTGCTGCTCAAAGGGCCGAAGGGGCTTCGGGGGCGCGGAGGCGTGGAACTGGCCGCCGGTATCGCCGTTCCATTGTTGTTCCTGATTTTCTTTTAAATGTTTTCGATAAGCCGGGCGCAGGCTGCGCTTGTGCAAGCTATGCCGAGGCGAGAGAACGAAGAATGAGATTCAACGTATGAGTGCAATCATCGAGTGTCGCAATCTGACACATTATTACGGGCGGCGTCTGATCTACCGCGACCTGAGCTTCGACGTGCCGCAGGGGCGGATTCTGGGGCTGCTGGGGAAGAACGGTACGGGCAAGACCACGACCATCAACATCCTGAGCGGCTACCTGAAACCCCGCAGCGGCGAATGCCGCATCTTCGGACAGGAGGTGCAGAACCTCGATCCCGTGCTGCGGCGCAATATCGGCCTGCTGATCGAGGGACACGTGCAGTACCAGTTCATGACCATCGAACAGATCGAGAAGTTCTACTCGGTCTTCTACCCCGCCTGGCGCCGCGACGCCTACTACGAGTTGATGCGCAAGCTGAAAGTCGCACCCGGGCAGCGGATTTCGCGCATGTCGTGCGGCCAGCGTTCGCAGGTGGCGCTGGGGCTCATTCTGGCGCAGAATCCCGAACTGCTCGTGCTCGACGACTTCTCGCTGGGGCTTGATCCGGGCTATCGCCGGCTCTTCGTCGACTACCTGCGCGAATATGCCCGCGCCGAGTCGAAGACCGTCTTTCTGACCTCGCATATCATTCAGGATATGGAGCGCTTGGTCGACGACTGTATCATCATGGACTACGGCAGCATCCTGACGCAGCGCCCTGTCGCGGAGCTGCTGGCCGAAGTGCGGCGTTACGGCTTCGCCGTGCCCGAGGGCTACGAGATTCCCGACGCGAAGGAGTTTTACCACCCGTCGGTGATCCGCAACCGGGCCGAACTCTTTTCGTTCCTGCCGCCCGCCGAGGTCGAGCGGACGCTGCGGCGGTTGCAGGTGCCTTACGGCGAATTTACCTCCGAGCAGGTGACGTCGCTCGAAGACGCCTTTATCGGTCTGACCGGAAAATATTGATGAATTATGTTACGTGCTATTTTTTACAAGGAGTGGCTGAAAACGCGCTGGTACTATCTGGTCGCCGTGCTTCTCTCGCTCGGTTTTGTCGGTTATGTGCTGTTGAATTTCTTCCGTGCGGCGGGGTTGAAGGGCATCGCCCACTTGTGGGAGGTGATGCTGTTGCGCGACGCGGTGTTCGTCGACCTGCTGCAATTCGTGCCGCTGGTCGTGGGGCTGCTTTTCGCTGTGGTGCAGTTCGTGCCCGAAATGCAGCGCAAGTGCCTGAAACTGACGCTTCACCTGCCCTGTCCGGAATTAAGGATGATCGGTGCGATGCTGCTCTACGGCGGGCTGCTGCTGGGGGTGCTGTTCGCCGTGTCGCTCGGCGTGCTGTTCGTCGCCTTTCGGGCGGTGCTGGCGCCCGAACTGGTACGGCATATCCTGCTGACGGCCGCACCGTGGTATGCGGCGGGGATCGCCGCCTATCTGCTCGCGGCGTGGATCTGTCTGGAACCGACGTGGCGGCGCCGGCTGCTCTACGGTGCGGTCGCGGCGTGCGTGCTGAGGCTCTTCTTTCTGGCGCCTGCTCCCGAAGCTTACGACGGCTTCCTGCCGTGGTTGACGCTCTGCACCCTGTGCACCGCCTCCTGGTCGTGGTGGTCGGTCGTCCGGTTCAAGGAGGGACGGCAGGATTAACGAATAACAGTGTGGATATATGATACGTTTCAGCAAACTATTTTTCGGCTTCACCGTGTTCGTGCTGCTTCTGTGGCTGCTGCCGTGGGCCTATAATTTCGCCTTCTACAAACCCGAACGGACGCCCTTCACGCTGTGGAGCTGCGTAGTCGGCGATTTCGCCGTGGTCGATTTCGCGGGCGACGGGATCGTGCGCCGCGACCGCGGCGGCCGCACCTACACCGACCGGGAGTTCGACAGCATCCTGCCGACCTTCTATGCGCGTCAGCTGCTCAACGACGAGCGGTTTCCCGATTCGCTGTGCGGCGTGGCCGTCACGCCCCGCCTGCTGCAAAGCGAGAACTTCATGTTCCGCTCGACGCCGGCGGAGATCAACAAACCCCGTACGGGGCTCTATCCGCTGTTGGAATCGATGTCGGGGCGCGTCGATCTGGAGATGCCCGACGACGTCTTCCGCATCACGTCCTCGGGTATCGAGTTCGTCGTCATGGCGACCAACCGCATCGACCGCGGAAAGAGCGACCGTTTCACCGAGGCGATGACCCGCAAGGGCTTCCGCTTTCCGGCGCTTGCGGTGGCGGGCAATCCGTCGACGCGCAAGGAGTACGACGAAGGCTATCTGCTGCTCGACGCTTCGCGGCAGTTGTTCCACCTCAAACAGGTCAAGGGGCGTCCCTATGTCCGTGCGATCGATCTGCCCGAAGGGGTGCAGCCCGAGCATCTCTTCGTGACGGAGTTCCCGTCGCGCCGTACGCTGGGATTCCTGACCGATACGGAGAACGGGTTCCATGTATTGTCGAAACCCTCCTACGAGATCGTCCGCGTGGGGATTCCGGGCTGGAACCCCGAGAGCGAGTCGCTGACCGTCATCGGGAATATGTTCGACTGGACGGTGCGGGTCACGGGTGCCGGAGCCGACCGCTACTATGCGGTCGACGCCCGACGGGAGTATCGGCTGATCGATTCGATGGTCTACGGGTCGGAGCGGACTCCCCTGCCCGGGCTGGTCTTCACGTCGTATGACGACGGCTATGTGAAACCCCGTTTCGAGTAGTGCGGCGTCCTTTGTGAAAGAGGACTGATCCAATTATATTCATCGGCAGGATAATCGAATTCGATTATCCTGCCGATTTTTGGTCTCTTATTCCGATTGGAGCGAAGAGGCGATGCCGTGTCGCATGGCGGTCATTTCATGATTCTCGGTATCTAAATGATGGTTATCTTAACGTCGATCGCGCTTCCGGGAAGTTTGGAGTATAGTCCCCAAACGTAAAACGTAGTTATGACCGTCGGAGAGGCTCCTCCCATTCTACTGTATACCAGATTTAAGGTCATTTTACCGGATTCGGTGTCGGTGTCGACAGCCTGCTTCTCGAAAGAGTATCCGGGGTCGCCCAACAGATGTTGTCCGATGATGAGCGTGTATTTTTCGAAGTCGATGACCGGCAGGACAACCGAAGGCGGCGCAATGGCCTCGAACTCTTCCGTGCTGTTGATCAGGAAACATTCCGTTTCACCGAAATCGATTTCGGAGAAGTTAAATTTTACTTCGGAGCAGTTGTAGGAACTCTCCGGCAGATGTGTCGTGAAAAAAGCCGTTACCTCCTCGGAGGCGGCGACGGGAGGCGTGCCGACGACTTCGGGTTCTTTCGAGTCGTCGCACGCAACGAGGTTTACGCCCAGCAGGAGCAGGACTGCTTTCAGAATCAGAACGTTGGATTTCATGTCGTGATGGTTTTAGGTTTGAAATGAATCGTCGGATGTTTTTCCGTGAATCTTGTGAATTATGATACAGAAAACCGGAATGTTTAAAAACGTTTCATCGTTTCAATACAAAGTTATTGAATTCAGCCGTCTATTCAATGATTTTTGCAAAAAAAATGATGCAGACTGAAAAGGTCGCGATGTCGAAAGGATGTGTTTGCAATTCTGTAATACGTCGTTGGTTTGCAGCGTGCAAGAGAAAAATATTCCGGTATTTGAAAAACCGAAGCGCTCTCCCTTTTGGTATCATTGCCAAGGAACGAACGCCTGCTTCCTTATCGGAAGCAGGCGTTCGCCTTTTATCGTCGGACCGTGGCTACCGTACGCGCAGCGAGCGGCCGATGCGCAGCGTCGTGGTGCGCGAAATGCCGTTGAGCTGGCAGAGCCGCGAAACGGTCGTGCCGTAACGCACCGCGATGCCGCCCAGCGTGTCGCCCGAACGGATCCTGTGGTATTGCGCCGAAGCGAGCGCTTTGCGCGCCTCCTCGGCTCTCTTTTCGTCGTTGGCTTCGGCCTCCTCGTCTTCGAAGTCCTGCGAGGCGCTCGAATGGATATCCAGATAGCTCTTTTTGAGCAGGAAGGTTTCGCGCCGCAGGTTGCCGCTCTGGAAGTCGATCAGTCGTTCGGGGTCGAACGACTGTCCGCAGTAGCGCGTCTCGAAGTGGAGATGCGGGCCGGTGCTGCGTCCCGTGCTGCCGCCGTAGCCGATGATCTGCCCCGCCTCGACCCATTCGTCGGCGTGGACGATCCGCTCCGAGAGGTGGCCGTAGAAGGTTTCCAGTCCGTTGTCGTGGCGGATGACGATCAGGTTGCCGTAGCCGCCGGATTTGGACGACGGGATCGAGATGCGCACCTTGCCGTTGAAGGTGGCGTAGATCGGGTCGCCCGTTTTCAGCGGCAGGTCTACGCCCTGATGCTTGCGCCGGCGGCGCATACCGAACTTCGAACGGATGGCGGCCTTGTAGGGATAGTGGTAGCATTTGAGCGAGTCGACCAGCTCGATGTCCACCGAACGCGGCAGGTCGGCGAGCTTCACCACGTCGCGGTAGGGAAAGAGTTTGGTCGTGTCCCAGCAGCGGGTGTAGATTTCGCTGTCCTTGACGTAGTCGCGGTTGCGGAGGTATTTCCATGTGTTGTCGTTGAACAGGACGATCATCACTGCGTCGTTGCCCGAAGGGAGCGTGTCGACGGCGATCCCCGTCGACGTATTCGGTCGATTCGACCGGCTGCGGCTCTTTCCGCGGTTTGAGCGTCTCGGCCTGCTCCTTTTCGAGGCAGTCGATCTCCTGCTGGATCTCTTGCAGGAGTTTGCGCATGTGGTCGATGCTCTGGGCTTGCAGGGGCGCGGCCGCGCCGGTGAAAAGAAGGGCGGTGAAAAGATAACGCAATTTCATCGAGTGTGTGTTTTAGTTTCGCTGAATCAAAATTAAGGTCTTCGCTCCTGTTCGCGCAGGAACTCTTCGGCCGCTTCGAGCGCCCGGTAGAACTCTTCGCCGAAACGCCGCACGATCGGCTCCCGAAGGGCCTTGTAGACGGGGATGCCCAGCCGGCGGCCGCACTCCACCGCGGGCCGGCAAACCTCCCAGCGGTGATAGTTGAGGCCCAGCGTACCGTTCGAGAAGCGCACGACGCGGATCGGATAGAGGTGGCACGAGATCGGCTTGCGGAACGAGCACCGTCCTTCGCGGAAGGCCCGTTCGACGGCGCAGAGCGTCACGCCGTTTTCGGTGTAGGAGTAGGCGCACTCGGCGTCGCCGACCAGCGGCGTGGTGTAGTCGCCCTCGTCGTCCACGACCATGAAGCCCTGCCGCTCGACGGCGGCGATGCCCTCTGGGGTCATGTAGGGCTTGTAGGTCTCGTACTGGGCTTCGAGCGTTGCGACCTCCTCGATTTCGAGCGGTGCGCCGGCGTTGCCCTCGACGCAGCAGATGCCCTTGCAGCGGCTCAGATCGCAGGCGAAGCACTCGCGCAGCAGGTCGAGGCTTACGATCTTGTCGTCGATTTCGATCATGGCTTGCGGCCGCACGTGTCGGCGATGATGAGGTCGTAGAGTTCGCCCAGCGTCATGCCGGCGGCGCGCACCTGCTTGGGTACGATGCTGCCGGCGCTCATGCCGGGAATGGTGTTGATCTCGATCAGGTAGGGACGGCCTTCGGGCGTGACGATGAAATCCACGCGCACGATGCCCCGGCAGCGGCAGGCCTTGTAGGCCGCCAGCGCGAGACGGTGGAGTTCGGCCGCGGTCTGCGGTGCGATCTCGGCCGGCGTGATCTCGTCCGAATAGCCCGCCTCGTATTTGGCCTGGAAATCGAAGAACTCCTTTTTCGGCCGGATCTCCGTGATCGGGAGCAGGTATTCCCTGCCGCCGGCGATCAGTACGCCGCAGCCCATTTCGCGGCCGCGGATGCACTCCTCGACGAGCACTTCGTCGCTCTCGGCGAAGGCGCGTTCGACGGCGGCGGGAATTTCGCCGGCTCGTTCGACGCGCGTCACGCCGAAGCTGCTGCCCGAGGCGTTGGGCTTGACGAAGAGCGGCAGTCCCAGTTCGGCCGCGAGTGCGTCGGGATCGACGGCGTCGCCGCGGCGGATGAAGCGTTCGCGGGCCAGCCCCACGCCCGTGGCGGCGACGGCGCGCTTGGTCGAGACCTTGTCGAAGGTGATGACCGACGAAGTCATCGAGCACGACGAATAGGGAATGCCCATGATGTCGAGGTAGCCCTGCAACTTGCCGTCCTCGCCCGGCGTGCCGTGGATGAGAATCAGGGCGTAGTCGAATTCGCGGCGGCATCCGTCGACCGTGAGCGAGAAATCGTTGCGGTCGAGCTGCCACCGGCGTCCGTCGGGGGCCGTGTAGTGCCAGTCGCGGCCGCGGACGTCGATCACCGTCACGTCGTATTTTCCGGGGTCGAGCGCCGCTTCGATCTGGGCTGCGCTCTGCAATGCGATTTCCCGTTCCGAAGAGTCGCCTCCGGCCAGAAACGCTATCTTCAATCTGTTCATATCGTAAGTTACGGGTTGTAGATGTCTTTGTAACGGAAAGCGAGGATTTCCTCGATCTGTTCGGCGTATTGGCGCGCTTCGTCGCGTGCGGGATCGATCCTGAGCGCGCGGTTGAAATCGTTGAGCGCCTTGCCCCACTCCTGGCGGCGGTAGTACCACCGTCCGCGTTCGACGAGCAGCGCGGCGTTGCACGGCTCCTCGCCGATGCGTTCGGTGAGCCGTTCGGCGTAGCGGACGGGGTCCCAGAGCCGTTTCTCGCGGATGTAGGCCAGCACTTCGGGCGTGAGCATCGCCGATGCGTCGTCGCCCTGTTCCAATGCGCGGCGCACCTCGGTCGAGGAGAAGTCGCACAGCGGCGCTTCGTTCAGAAGGGTGATCCGGTCGAGGTATTGCGTCGTCTCGAAGCCCCTGCGCGGGTAGACCAGCAACGGATAGCCGTCGAGGATCTCGCGGTAGTCTCGCCAGCGTTCGAGCTGCGGGACGAGGTCGGCGCCCAGCAGTACCGAAAAACGCATTTGTCCGCCGTAGTTCCGCGAGAGGTACCGCAGCGTGTCGATCGTGTAGGAGGGTTTTTCGAGCAGGAATTCGATGACCGAGGGTTTGATCCGTTCGGGGAAACGCGAGCGGGCGCAGGCCAGTTCGGCCATTTCGAAACGGTTCAGCTCGGGTGCGAGCGAATCGTCCGCTTTGAGCGGGTTCTTCGGCGAGACGACCAGCACCACCTCGTCGCAGCCGACATGCTCGGCTACCCACTCGGCCAGTGCGATATGCCCCCGATGGACGGGATTGAACGAACCGAAATAGAGAACGACGTGTTTCACGACTCGATCGGTTTAGCTGAGAAAGTCGCGCACGATGCGTTCGACCTCCGCCACGGCCGTGTCCAGCACGTCGTTGACGACGACGTGGTCGAATTCGGGCGCCTTGGTCAGTTCGAACTCCGCTTTGGCGACCCGTTTGGCGATCACTTCGGGAGCATCGGTGCCGCGGAGTTCGAGCCGGCGTTCCAGCTCCTCGATCGACGGCGGCATGATGAAGACGGAGCAGGCGTCGGCGCCGAAGATGCGTTTGAGGTTGATCCCTCCCAGCACGTCGACGTCGAACAGAATGGTATGCCCTTTCCCCCAGATGCGGTCGAGTTCGCTGCGCAGCGTGCCGTAGCAGGTGCCGGCATAGACCTCCTCCCATTCGACGAAACGCTCTTCGTCGACCGCCCGGCGGAATTCGTCGGGCGAGAGGAAATAGTAGTCCACGCCGTCGCGCTCCGTACCGCGCGGTGCGCGCGAAGTGGCCGAGATCGAGAATTCCAGCTGGGGAATCCGTCGGAGCAACTCGCGCACGATGGTCGTCTTGCCCGAACCGCTCGGAGCCGAAAAGATGATGAGTTTTCCCATGAGACCGGATATTAAGCTCTGCTTCGGGTTGACCGTTATAAAATATTGAGTACTTGCTCTTTGATTTTTTCGAGCTCGTCCTTCATCTTTACCACGAGAATCTGGATGTTGCTCTCGTTGGCCTTCGAGCCCATCGTATTGATTTCGCGCCCCATCTCCTGAGCGATGAAACCGAGTTTGCGCCCGGGCGTCTCCTCGTCGGCAGCCACTTCGCGGAAATAGCGGCAGTGGTTTTGCAAGCGTACCTTCTCCTCGGTGATGTCGAGCTTTTCAAGGTAGAAGATCATCTCCTGTTCCAGCCGGTTCGAATCGACCTCGACGTCGAGCTGCGCCAGATTCTCGCGGATGCGGGCCTTGATCGTCTCGGTGCGCGCCTTTTCGTAGGGGACTACCTCCTCCTTGTAGCCTTCGATCTTGTCTACGCGCCGCAGCAGGTCGGCGATCAGCGTGGCGCCCTCCTGCAAGCGGAAGTCGTCGAGCCGGGCGACGGCCTCCCCCGCCGCCGCCAGCAGCGCGGCGTGCTCCTCTTCGGGTACCGTTTCGTTAGGCGTCGAAACCACGTCGGGCATTCGCAGCACCGACTGCATCATGGCGTCGAACGAAGCCTCCATACCTGCATAGGTGAGCGCATCGCTCAACTGGCGGACGTAGGCGCGGAACTGCTCCTTATTTATATGGGCCGAAGTCTCGACGGCCGTACTCTCGGCCGTGACGAAAATTTCGACCTTGCCGCGCTGCAACGCCTTTGTCGCCAGCGTGCGGATTTCGGGTTCGAGCGAACGGTACGCCGAGGGCATTTTGATGCTCAGGTCGAGCTGTTTGGAGTTGAGCGAGCGGATTTCGACGCTGAATTTCTTATTCGGGGCGAGCCTTTCGGCCTTGCCGAAACCGGTCATGGATCTGATCATTGGTCGAGGTAAATTTTTGCAAAAATAGTAAACAAATGCGAAACGGGGAAGGATTCCGTTCGAAAAATGGCTGCCGGCGAATTATCTGAAAATATTTGGGCCGTCGTGGTTGCGGATTCTCATTTTTTGCTTACCTTTGTGTTATCGGAGTAACAGTTATCTAAATCATCAGACTATGAAAAAGCACAATTTTAACGCAGGACCTTCGATCCTGCCTGAAGTCGTTTATGAGAAGACGGCCCGGGCGATCCTCGATTTCAACGGGACGGGGTTGTCGATTCTCTCGATTTCACACCGCTCGAAGGAGTTCGACGAGGTGATGGCTCAGGCGGATTCGCTGCTGCGCGAATTGCTCGATATTCCCGATAACTACAAGATCATCTTCAT
>OBAI01001505.1_pt1 | contig 17523 bp, 8 predicted proteins | sample 1517461 | NCBI WGS metagenome assembly OBAI01 (sample SAMN04571696, study PRJEB22368) | human gut metagenome | biome: human gut; material: stool | host: Homo sapiens | place: Luxembourg | collected 2012-06-29
CGGGTGGATATACAAATGTTCCGCATAATTGCGAATGGAAACTTCTCTTAATTTTGCATGAACCGGAAAGCGGAATGAAAATGAGCCGTCTTCTTGTATGGGGGTACGATATTGATTTTCCATTTTCCAAAAAAATGGAATGATGAGAGTTAATTTCTTTTCTTGAGGATAAAAATCCCGGTTCAACACTTTTCCTGTGATAACAGCTTCTTTAATATATTCTTTTGCTAACGAATAACTTTCTTCTGTCTGTACAGATGATTCGAATTGAGATTTTGCCCGGTCTTTTTGCCCGCATCCGGCTAATAACAAAGAGGTTATTATCAGAAAGGAATAATAGTGTTTCATCGTGCCTGAATATTAAAAAGTTTGCAAATCTAAATATATAAGAGTTCTTGCTCCTAAATATATGAAATTAATTTTAGGGGCAAAAACTCTTGACAGACAATTCGTCTCAATTTTAAATCTTTTACAATATATACATTTAATTTGCGAGATAAACAGACAAAGCTATAACCAGCGCACAAACTTCCTGATATACCAGTTCTTCACGATCTGCGTCAAAATGCAATAAGAGAGTAAAATTCCAATCAGCCAGGGGAAATAGCTCAAAGGAAGAGCTGTCAATCCGATGGAACGCCCGAAAGCGGTGAAAGGAATAAGAATACCTATTGCCATGATTAAGAAGGTCAGTCCCATCACAGGCCATGTGGCACGGCTTTGTATGAACGGTATCTTGCGGGTACGTATCATGTGGACAATCAATGTCTGTGATAACAAACCTTCCACAAACCATCCGGTTTGAAACAGTGTCTGGTGTTCGGGGCTGTTGCAGCTAAATACGTACCACATAACCAGATACGTGATAATATCAAAGATAGAACTGATGGGACCTACATAAATCATAAAACGACTTAGATCGGACGCATCCCATTTACGGGGTTTCTTCAGGAACTCCGGGTCCATACGGTCAAAAGGAATGGTGGTCTGCGATATGTCATACAATAAGTTCTGGATCAATAGATGTATCGGCATCATGGGCAGAAACGGCAGGAATGCACTGGCAAACATCACACTGAACATATTACCAAAATTGGAACTGGCAGTCATCTTGATGTACTTATTGATATTGCCGAATGTCTTTCTTCCTTCGAGCACTCCGTCTTCCAATACCATCAAATCTTTTTCCAACAAGATAATATCTGCGCTTTCTTTGGCTATATCCACAGCAGAATCGACTGATATACCAATGTCCGACTGACGCAATGCACCTGCATCATTGATTCCATCTCCCAAGAACCCTACCGTATTGCCTTGTTCCTGCAACAGAGAGATGATTTGCGTCTTTTGTAATGGAGTCAGTTTTGAAAATAAAGTGGTATCCTTTACCGCTTCTTTCAATGTTGTTTCGTCCATATTCTCTATTTCTATCCCAGTAAGAAAATGACTGGTATCAATTCCTACCTGCCGGGCAATCGCTTTCACTACGACATCATTATCTCCCGATAGAATTTTCACTGCTACTCCATGCGCATATAACTGTTCAATGGCTTCGGCAGCAGAAGGTTTCGGAGGATCAAGAAAAGCAAGATACCCGATCAGTACCATTTCTTTTTCATCTTCGATGGCAAAATTACAGTCCTTCTCGATGAAACTTTTCTGGGAAACCGCCAATACCCTCATCCCCTGCTGATTCATTTCTTCACTAATCATCTGTGCTTTGATTTTCAAGGCATCAGTCAAGGGATGAATCTGCCCGTTGAACTCGGCATAGGAACAGACATCGAGAACCTCTTCTACCGCTCCTTTGGTGATGATTTGCCGCTTTCCCTGCCTGTCTTCTATTACAACAGACATTCTTCTGCGCGTAAAGTCGAAAGGTATTTCATCCACTTTGGTATAGTCATCCTTCAGATGTTCCAGGCTCAAATCTCTTACATGGGAAAGAATCGCTTTATCCATCAGGTTCCTTAAACCGGTTTGGAAATAACTGTTGAAGTAAGCATGACGAAGAATACGTTTACTGTTGTCGTCACTGCCATCTGCATTGATATATTTTTCCAACACGATTTTATCGCAGGTCAATGTACCGGTTTTGTCAGTACAGAGTATGTCCATCGCTCCAAAATTCTGAATGGCATTGAGATTCTTTACGATTGTTTTCTTTTTGGACATGGCTATCGCTCCTTTGGAAAGGTTGGCAGTCACAATCATCGGTAACATTTCCGGAGTAAGGCCAACCGCAACGGATATGGCGAATATGAAAGCTTCAAACCAATCCCCTTTCGTAAAGCCATTTACGAAAAATACAAATGGAACCATAACCAGCATGAAGCGAATCAACAAAAAGCTAACTTTACTAATGCCTTTGTCAAAAGCTGTAGTGGCACGATGTCCGACCAGGCTCTTTGCAATAGTACCCAGATAGGTTTTGTTCCCCGTTTCAAAAACGATTCCTTTTGCCGCACCACTTATCACATTGGAACCCATATAGCAAATATTGTCCAATTCAATGACACTTCCTTTTCGGAACTGCTGTCCCCGTACCTCCGGAAACTTTTCTATCGGTTCGGACTCTCCTGTTAATGAAGCCTGGCTGATAAACAAGTCTTTAGAATCGATGATCCGAATATCAGCGGGAACCATGTCCCCAGCTGCCAAATACACGATATCCCCCGGGACGAGTTCCGTAATCTCGATCTCTTCTTCCTGTTCACCGGCACGTTTGGCAAGACATGTGTTTTTTACCATTTTCATTAAAGAATCCGTAGCCTCACTTGCTCGCCATTCCTGCCAAAAACGCAGGATAGCACTGAACAGCACCATGGATGAGATGATAATGACTCCCGTCCATTCCTGCTCTCCGGGATCGGCCATCAATACATCCAAAAATAAGGATATAATGGCGAGCCCGGTCAGAACACCAATGAAAGGATTGATAAACGTTTTGATAAACAGGATAAACGGATTCTTTTTCTGTTCATGTACCACTTCGTTTCTTCCATAAATGGATTGTCGCTCTTGCACTTCTCCCTGTGTTAATCCAAGCTTGGTTGTCTGCAAGTATGAATAGATTGACTTACCGGGTTGTGTGGCAACCAAAAATACTTTCTCTGAATTGAATGTGTACTGTGATGAACGCAGTTTTTTCTTCCATACCATAATCTCTAATTTTTTTTAGTTACTAACTGCATTTATTAATTCGATGCAAAAGTAAGGAGGACTTCACCGGGAAGCTGTTAGAGAATGATTAGAGTGGTATTAGAAAACGATTAGAATTTCTTAGATATGCGGGAGCTTCACCACAAAGGTAGTGCCCTCATCCTTATGGGAAGATACGGTAAGTTCGCCTTTGTGAAGGTGGATGATCTTTTGTGTCAAGGCCATACCTATACCATTTCCGGGAGCAATATTCTTGTTTTCTCCGCGATAAAACAGTGTAAACAGGTTTTCTTTATCCGTATCAGACATGCCTACACCGGTATCTGACAGGCGGATGATTGCCCATTGCTCCCAATAGGCTATCAAGACTGACGAAGTTCGGTTGGAAGAATATTTGCAGTTATTCTCTATTAAATTCACAAAAGCGGTAGTCAGCAAATAGCTATTCCCGATTACCGTCAACACATTATCTTCTTCGGCTTCCTGCTCAAATACTAATTCGATGTGATAATCCGGATGGGCTTTTAATACCAGCTCTCTGGCGTCCAGCAACAACTCGTCTAAACGAACCTCTTCCATTGTGATCTGTTCCGATTGATAGTCGGCTTTTGCCAAATTCAACAATCCGTCGATCAGGTTTACAATCCTGTGAGAATCCTGCAGTGCATTGCCGATAGCCATCTGATATTGTTCGGAACTCCGTTCTTTCAATAAAGCTAAATCCAGTTCAGCTGTAAGGGCTGCCATGGGGGTACGCAATTCATGAGATACATTACTGACAAACATCTTCTGTGAATTGAAAGACTTTTCCAAGCGTTCCAGTAAAGCATTAAATGTCGTACTCAATTCTCCCAGTTCATCCTGTTCATTCTTTACGGGCAATCTTTTATCAATATGCGATGCCGTGATTTTCTCCGCTTCTTTCACGATGTTACGTATCGGTTTTAAAGTGCTTCGAGACAGGATATAGCCCACAACCACTAATACACTCAATCCTCCGATAAATAAGAGAATGAGCATATTCCTTAGCGCATCCCGGTTAGCGTACCCGTAACCGTCATAAGCTGCGGCAGTAACCACATAGTCTTTGCCTTCAAACGGATATACCAGTCCTATAGCCTGATATTCGTCCACATAGAAATTGATGTTCTTCCGCTGCAAAATACGCTTTATCATTTCCGGAGTTTCTTTGACAATATCGTTTTGCAGAGCATCATGATATAATATTTTAAAATCTGTTGTATAGACGGCAACCTCTACTTCATTAATAAACTTCAGATTATTCAGGTAAATAGACTGCATGGTTTTGGCATCTACTTGATCCTTAAGGAATAAATGTGCTTTGGTTATAGCTTCACTTTGAAGATTACGAAAGAAAGCATTACTACGCGAATGTTCACTGACATAGTAGACCGCCATGACAAATACGAAAAATACCGCAGCTGTAAGCCCTGCATATTGTAAAGTCAACGTTGTTCTGATTTTCATAATTTATCGGTCAGTATGAATCCCATTCCGGCTTTGGTATGAATAAGTTTCGGTTCAAAGTCCCTGTCTATCTTTTTGCGGAGATAGTTGATATATACATCTATGAAATTCGTTCCTGTATCAAAATGGGTGTTCCATACTTTTTCTGCTATTTCAACCCTGCTCAATACTCTTTCGGCATTTTCTACCATATATAACAGTAAGTTGTATTCCTTAGGAGAAAGTTTTATGGATATGCTGTTTCGTTCTACGTCTTTACGTTGAAGGTCAATACGCAAATCTGCATAGACAAGTTCCTGCGGCAATTCCTGTGCATTACCCGCCACACGTTTCAACAGCACTTTGATTCTGGCATTTAACTCTCTGAAATCAAAAGGTTTCACCATGTAATCGTCTGCACCGGCATCGAAACCGTCCAGTTTATCGTTCGTCGATCCTAATGCCGTCAACATCAATATAGGGATATGGGGATTGGTTTTGCGAATTTCTTTCGCCAGTTCAAATCCGTCCATCTTAGGCAAAACGATGTCAGATATAACCAGATCGAATGTGTGCGTCTGGAAAAGCCGTAACCCCATTAGTCCGTCATAAGCCACCATTGTCTGATAGCCATTTTCCTCCAGTCCGTTCATCAGCAAACTTGCAACCCGGGGTTCATCTTCTATAATTAGTATTGTGTACATAGGAAAGAATTCATTAATCTGAATGTATAAAACGAAACAAAAATAATGATTATTCCCCACTTATAGCCTTTTTCCTTGAAAAATCGATGAGAAGGCCAAATAAAAAAGGTATCCAACGCAATGTGGATACCTTTATATGATTCATTTACATAAACCGGAAAATGACTCGTCCGGTTTGTGGACCATTTACCCATTTGGGTTGTGAAGAGGGACCACACAAATCGGTGGAGTTTACTTTATTACGTACCGGAGGAATCACGTTCAGGACAGAGATTCCGCTTTCGGGGAGAGTATAAAGCAAACGGTCGCGGCCATCACGAGGCTGATATACTCCTATATACGTGTCGGGAGTTTCGTTTGTCAGACTGATAGTGCCTTCTTTCGTTTGGATATTCATCCAGGAAACATCACCAAAGTATCCTTTGAATTCGGGATATGTGAAGGTCTCACCCGGAATAGGATCGTTATAGTCGTTTTCCCATACATCGTATTGCGTTCCGTGAATACGGTTTTGCCATACACGGTAAGGTCCGGCACCCAGCCAGCGTTTGCTGATTACCTGATCTTCAGGATAGTCGAAACGAATACCCATCAAGTCTACGACACCGGAGAAATTGTAGGTGTAATCCAAAGCCAAATCCCCACTCGGGTTAATTGTCCATTGGGATTTATCCAGATTGCCCAGTTTATAATTGGCGGTAACAACCAGATTACCTCCGTCTTCTTTCACATCCAGTTTCGTAAATACGGCAGCATCCGGGAATTCGCTGTATGTGCGGTCTTTTTCTTTTGCTTTCTCATCATCATGGTTATAGAACTGATCCAATGAGCGGTCTGCACGACGGGCTCCGATGAAACGGGGACCATTGGCGAAGTTAATCTTACGGTTATCTACAGATACCCCTTTCAGTTGTCCGTCTTTCTTTGAGAAGATGAATGTACGCTTATTCGCTTTCACAGTAAGATCATTTTCTGTCTCTGTATAAGTAGGACGACTGGACAAGGGAGAAAGCTGTTCTGTCTGCTGATTCAGTTTGTTGACCGGGAAAGTCCAGCGCCAAAGTTCATGGCCGTATGGATCGATTGCTGTCAGGAAGAGGGCGTCTGCATTGGGGAGGATATTTGTTTTTATATCCAAAATGCCTGCCGAGTGAGCAACCACGTCACTGCCTTGCACTTCACCTTCTTTCAGTACTTGAACAGCGGCATTGGAAGCATCTGTTGCCAACGGGAATTTTACTTGCTTCCAAAGGAAACGGCAAGTATTCAGATTCAGATAATCATAACGGTTTTCTACGGAGAACTTACCGTCAAACTTCTTGTCGACAGAAGTATTCATGATTTGCACCGGACTCCATAACTGCTTGATAGTGTAGTAGCTACCCTCCTTTTCGTGATGTGGCCCTACAATACCGTCTGCTCCAAAGTTTCCTTGATTGTCGATGAATCCGTCCATATCTACACGCTTCACGCCTTCGTCTGCCAATACCCAAAGGAATCCACCGATACAACGGGGATGCTTGCGCATCATTTCCCAATAATCGTATAATCCGGCACCATGGCCGCCATCGTATAAACCATGCAAGAATTCCGTAGGCATAAAGATTTCCGGTAAGCGCATGTAGTTCTGGCTTTCTCCGTAAGAGCGGTAATGCATGGTTTCAAAACCGGAGAAGTTACCTTGCGGGTGAATAACCGGACGTTTCTGCGGATCGTATTTATGAAACTCTCCATCTAGTTCGGTATTCCATCCTTTTTCATTACCATTACTCCACCAAATAATAGACGGATGATTCACGTCACGTTCTATCATGCCTTCAATCAGACGTACTCCGGTGGGGGTATCATACTTGCCATGCCAGCCTCCCAATTCGTCCATCACATAAAGTCCGAGAGAATCACAGGCTTCCAAAAATTCCGGGTCAGCCGGATAATGGCTCAAACGGACAGAATTCATATTCATGCTTTTCATCAAAAGAACATCTTCTATATTCTTCTCTTTACTCAACGTACGGCCACTTTCAGGACGGAAACTATGGCGATTGACACCACGTACATTGATACGTACTCCGTTTATATAAAGTCCGTCGCTTTCGCGTACTTCAATCGTGCGGAAACCAAAATTTTCCGTTTCACTATGCAAAACCTTACCGGCCTTATCCAATAGAGAGAATTGTGCTTGATAAAGATTCGGAGTTTCCGCTGTCCATAATGCGGGGTTAGATACATTCAGTTGCAGGGAAGTCCAGTCACCTCCAGCTTTTACGGGTACGGTGGTTTCCGTTATCTTTTTTCCTTTTTTATCTAAAATCTGTGTACGGATGCTCATTCCGTCATTAGAAATATTTGTGTAGCAGTTGGCACGGAAAGTTCCATCCATCTTTGCGTCAATGGCAATGTGCCGCAGGTTTACGGCTGGTTTCACCTCCAGGAACACCGGACGGAAGATACCGCCAAAATTCCAATAATCAGCACGACGTTCGGCAAGGTTCACACTAGCATTTTCACTCTCTTTGGCAACAGTGACTTCCAGTAAATTCTTTTTGCCATATTTCAGAAAATCCGTGATGTTGTATGAAAAACGATAGAAGGCCCCCTGATGTTTGGAACCAACTTTACGTCCGTTCACTTTTACTTCCGTATCTGTCATTGAAGCTTCAAATACAAGACTGACCTGTTTGCCGCGAAACTTTTCCGGGACTTCAAATTCGTACTTATACATACCTTTTTCATCGGCAACACCTTCAGGAAATGCTTTTCCATAGAAAGTGATCCCATACTGATAAGTGCCGAAGCCTTGCAATTCCCAGCAGGAAGGTACGCCTATTTTTGTCCATTTGCCAGAATTGCGTCCGTCGGTACAAAAGAAGTCCCATTCAACCATATCGTCGCATCCGTGACCGGAGAGATATTGCCTTTCCGTTTGTGGAAGGTTTTGAGCAGCCAGGGTAGTTGCCAACGCTAAGGTCGATAATAAAGTGGTTACTTTTTTCATTGTTACTTTTATAATTGTGTTAGTTATTTATTGCTATCATTGTTTACTACTGATGCGGATATGCAGCGTATGTTCTTTTTTCTCTATGGCATATTTCTTCAATACACCCGGTCCGCAACTACTGTTTCCTAATCCAAGTACGGCAGCATCCATACTAAGAATGATTTCCGCACGTGGTTTTAAATTACAATCGTGAGTTTCTTCATAGATGTCCTGTACGGTGTAATGCAGGGCAGATGCAGAAAATACGTTTTCTACCGCGTCAACACGAATACCTTTATTCTGTTTGTCGGTCAGGGTCAGATAATGCACTTCCTCTTTGTTCCCACTATCCTGCGGACGTGGATAATGTACGTACTGTTCTGCAACGCTTCCTTTCCAAAGCCCTATCATAGCAGATGTTTTGCGGTCAGGATAGTTATCCTGCGGTCCTCTGCCATACCAGGTAAATGTATCATAAGCAGGCGCCAGACAGAATGCGATACCTAAACGGGGAATTTCAGGAAGAACTCCTTGTGGCAAGAAAGTTGTTTTCAGATCAATCGTTCCATCTGAAAAGACTGTATAGACAGAAGTAGTCACCACTTTTCCTTCTTTATATAAATTACTAGTTTGAATCCGGACAATGACCGCCCCGTCTGCACGTTTTTCATGGTGGAAAGATTCCAGATTTATCTGCGGATGATCCATTCCATGCAATTTCCAGTCTTTAGCCAACCAGTTTCCGAAGCTCTTGTCATTATCTGTCGGAGCACGGAAAACTTGAGTGACAGGCTGAACCGGAAAATCATCGGAGTGAGCCAGCTTTTCTTTGTTCTTATATATAAGGGAGGTCATACTTCCGTTCACTTTCTTTTCCCACTGAACAGAAAAACCGCGTCCGCTAATCAATAAAGATTTATCATCCTCTTCCACTTGAAGCGTTCCTTTATTAATTAAATCAGCAGAAGCTAAATCTCCTTTTTGCAAACAGAATTGTTCCCAGGCCACTTCATGTCCTGCCTTTGCCCAAAGAGCATCCGATTTCAAAACAATGCTTACTTTCAGTTGGCAATCGGAAAGAGGATTCAATGAACGGAAAGTCGGCAAATCTATTGTTCCACTTTCTCCTGGAGCTATTTCCGGCAATGTAATTTCTCCTTGTTCTTTCTGTTTACCATCCACAGACAATGTCCATAAGCAGTGATAAGATGATAAATCGATATGATGATTCCGGTTCGTCACTTTCAGCTTTCCATTTTCCATTTTCAGTTCAACCGGTTCATATACCTTTTTTACCTCCCAATATTTAGGTGTAGTTTCACGGTCACTCATCAGCAATCCATTAAAGCAGAAAGCTTTTAAATTCGGCTTATCGCCAAAGTCACCGCCGTAAGCCACCATGGTACGGCCATCGGGTAATATCTTGTAGATTCCCTGATCTACCCAATCCCATATAAAACCACCCAGCATACGGGGATTGCTATATATCTCATCCCAATATTCCTTGAAATTTCCTAATGCATTCCCCATGGAATGTGCATATTCACTCGTCATCACCGGACGGTCATCATTGGTACGCTCCGCAATCTCCAGCAACCGTTCCCAACGTGCATTTTCAGCGCGTTCTTTATCCTCTCCTTCTGCAATACCGGGATTTAAATATTCTTGTTTCACCCGGGTATAAAAGCGGCTGATAACATCGACCGTCTTCGGGTCAGGATTTCCATCCACTCCCTGTGCCCCCTCATAGTGTACAGGGCGAGTGGGATCGAAATCATGCAGCCATGCCGAAATAGCAGCGAAGTTCGGTCCGTAACCGCTTTCGTTTCCCATGCTCCACATTACAATACATGGATAATTCTTATCACGTTCCGCCATACGGACTGCACGGTCCATAAATGCCGCATGCCAGTCGGGGGTACTTGCGAGTGTTCCACGCAATCCGTGTTCTTCTATATCCGCTTCATCCATCACGTACAATCCCAAGCTGTCGCATAGCTCGTACCAACGGCTGACATTGGGGTAATGGCTGGTGCGTACGGCATTTATATTCGCCTGCTTCATTAAAAGAATATCCTGAAGCATCCGTTCTTCGCTCATGACACGTGCCGTCCGTGGATCATGTTCGTGGCGGTTCACTCCACGAAAACGAACCGGATTACCATTCACTAACAGTTGTCCTTTTTTGATTTCTACAGAGCGGAAGCCCACGGCCTGTTCTATCTGTTCTACGACTCTTCTTTCTTCATTTTGGAGAGTTAAGTGTAATTTATAGAGATAGGGCGTTTCTGCCGTCCATCTTTCCGGTGATTTTATAATAGCTGACAAACGTCCCATCTTACGCGGGCCACGCTGCGGATACCATTCATTCATCCGGCTTGCTTTATGTTCCAAATCAAGCATATCTTCCACATCACCTTTCAATGTGGCAACTTCTTTGCCTGAAGCATCCTTCAGTACTCCCTGTAAAATATACCCTTTTCCGGTCATCCCTCGATATACACTGAATTGCGGATCAATCTGCAAAATAAAGTCTTTATAATCACTCACAGATGCGGGAAGAGTGCGTACCGTATAATCACGGACATGAATATCCGGCGTATGTATCAGATGAATACTACGATGAATACCACCAAAACGCCAGAAATCCTGATCTTCCAGATAAGAACCGTCACTATATCGGTAGACTTCCAGTGAAATCTGATTTTCTCCGGATTTCAGATACTTCGTGACATTAAATTCGCTCGGTTCCATACTGCCTTGGCTATACCCTACCCGCTCACCGTTGATCCAAACATAAAAGGCGCTCATTACACCTTCAAAGCGTAGAAAAGTCTGTCCATTCACTTCCCATCCGGTCGGCAATACAAAAGTGCGGCGATATTGTCCTACCGGATTCCGTTCTTTATACGTGGTATAGTCAGTTTTCGGTTCTCCCATCACCCGTGGAGGATCTATTTTAAACGGATAACCAGCCGAAACATAGATAGGCGTACCATATCCGTTCACTTCCCAATTGGCGGGAACAGGAAAATTCGTCCAATCTTTATCATCAAAATTTATCTGATAGAAATTCATGACTCTTTCATTGGGAACGGGAGTCCAACGGAATTTCCAGGTTCCGTCTAAAGAGATTGAGCCGTCTCCTTTCTGTACAGAGAAAGGGGTAAAAGCGGCTCTTGCCGGTTCACGATTGATCTGGAGAACATGATGATTCTCCCAATCATGCATTGTTTGTGCCTGTGTAGGACTTACAAACAATGCGCCAAGCAGTAAAGTATATATTTTCATTCGTTCTTTTTTCTTCATATCAAGTAGACGGACGAAAGGGCATTTTGTACCCCTTTCTTTTACAGAAATATTAAAGAACAATAAAAGGAGTAACACTCTATAAAGAAAAGCTTTACCTTGTGGCGTATAATTACTTCTAATATTATGATGATGAAAAAACTACTATTTAGCAGCCTCTTTTTATTAGGCAGTCTCGTTTCACAAGCACAACACGAGTATACGATTGAAGGTAAAGTGGAAGGTGTAAAGGATGGAACTCTTGTTTCTCTTTTTCTACTTGACGGAAATGTAGGAAGTACAGTAGCCATGGATACCATACAAAACGGTACTTTCTTCTTCAAACGAAATGCCGGAGAAGATGGTTTAGACAAATTATCTCTAATGTGTACCCGTAATGATGATTTTCCTTCCATGTCGCTGGAGATTTATGCAACTCCTAATGCAAGAATCAAAGTAACCGGAACGAATACCTTGATACATACGTGGACAGTAGACAGCCCTGTAAAGGAACAAATAGAATATAATAGGTTTATTGAAGATTCACACGATTTATGGGATGAGTATCAACGTTTGTCTATCAAAGCAAGAAGTCTGCGTTCTGCCCCGGAAGCCGAACGGAAGGCTCTACGTGCGAAAGAAGACAGTATTTCAGCTTTAATCAGCAAACGTGAAATGAAACTGATGCAGGAACTTCCTGTATCAAACATTTGGATGGACAGGCTATATAAATTGAGCATGTCGGTGAAGTACAATCCAAATTTCTCTTATAAAGATGAAACACTGGCTTTGTATAATAGAATGAATGAAGCACAAAAAACTTCTATAACAGGACAGGAAATTACAGTTAATCTTTTCCCACCTACAGTTGTGAAAGAGGGAGATAAAATGGCAGATACCGAACTTTTCGATTTGGATGGAAAGATTCATCATCTGACTGATTTCAATGGAAAATATATATTGCTTGATTTCTGGAGTAGCGGTTGCGGTCCTTGCATTATGGCTTTACCAGAGATGAAAGAGATTCAAGAACAATATAAAGAGCGTCTTACTATCATTAGTCTAAGCCCCGATACGAAAAGCAGGTGGAAGGCAGCTTCGGCAAAACATGAAATGACCTGGCAGAATTTAAGTGACTTAAAACAAACAGCCGGATTATACGCTAAATATGGAGTTCGAGGTATTCCCAACTATGTCCTTATCTCTCCCGAAGGCAAAATCATGAAAATGTGGTCGGGTTATGGCAAAGGTAGTTTGAAACTAAAAATGCGCAGGTATCTGGATGCTGTCAAACATGAAATGAGTATTACATGGCAAGGAAATACAAAAGTCGTTAACTATCCGGTGTCGGAATCAACCAATACCGATATTCTTGAAGTCAAGCAAGTGGTACTGACAGACACCGCTACCATCGTACATTTCAACGCTTATTATATTCCCAAATACTGGATACGAGTCAGCCCGAATTGTAGATTGGTAGATGAGAAAGGTGAAACGTATACCTTAAAGAAAGCAGATGGGATTAAACCCGGTGAGCACTTTTATTTGCCTGAAAGCGGCGAAGCAGAATTTTCACTCACATTCGAACCGTTGTCTTCTTCTGTGCAATCATTCAATTTCACTGAAGGAACAGAAAAAAATGACTGGCAAATAAACGGAGTGAGGCTTAATAAATGAGTATCGAATCTTAAAAAAGGAATATCGTATTAACATTCAATGTGTTGCAAATTAAAATAGCTATATAAACAGGTACAAAAGGTTTGTTGAAATAATGTTTTCTTCAGTAAAATGGCTTTCTTTGTTATGAATTTAATTATTATCTTGTACATTGAACGAAAAATAACAAAATATGGAAGCGAACGGACAAACACTCTACAATGATGATTTGCTGAATATCCTACCTGACGGAGTTATCATATTGGATATAAATAGAGAAGTCATACAACTGAATCAGCAAGCTTTTACGGAACTTCATGTACATTCGTCAGTCAATGCGATGATGCCTCTTCCGACCAACAAGATATTCAAGCTGTTAAATAAGAAAGAAGATATACTCTCGACCATTTTGGAAGAAATCCGTCAGGGCAAAAAAGTATACTCGCTGCCTGAACATACATTTATGCAGGAACAAGTTGACTATACACAATTCCCGATAAGAGGAGAATTTGCTACAATGGAAAATGAAGAGGGCGAAAAAAACATCTTGTTCTTTTTCCGTAATATTACTGTGGAACTGACACAAGAATATATATTAAATACAGCCTTGCAAAGAACTAGGATATATCCCTGGTATTATGACATAAGCCGTAGTGAATTTACTCTTGATGATCGTTATTTTGAACATTTAGGTATTCCAGCCGGAGAGAATAATACTTTGACAATGGAGGAATATGTGAATATGATTCATCCGGACGATCGGCAAACTATGGCTGACGCCTTTGTTGTACAACTTAGTGGTAATACAACTTTTGACAAAACAGTTCCATTCCGTTTGCGCCGGGGGGATGGTACTTGGGAATGGTTTGAAGGCCAGTCTACTTATATTGCAAACATATCCGGTCATCCCTATCGGTTAGTGGGAATCTGCTTGAGTATTCAGGAATATAAAGACATAGAAAACACCTTAATCGAGGCACGTAAAAAAGCAGAAGAAAGCGATCGTCTTAAAATGGCATTTTTAGCCAATATGAGTCATGAAATCCGTACGCCGCTGAATGCAATAGTCGGCTTTTCTGATGTTATAGGTTCTACTTATGATGAGTTAAGTGAAGAGGAACGTGCCGATTTCGTGCGACTAATCAGCATCAATAGCGAACATTTAGTACGATTGATTGACGATATACTTGATTTGTCCAAGATTGAATCAAACACTATCAAGTTTACTTATTCCAATTATTCCCTCAAATCCATAATGAAGGATATAGAGAAAGAGCAGGTCGTGAAAAATGTGCCGGAAATCGAAATAAAAGCAATCTTGCCGGATGATGATATTTACATAACTACTGACGCTACACGCTTGAAACAAGTAATATGCAATTTCATAAATAATGCCCGGAAATTTACAGAAGAAGGATATATTCATTTCGGTTTTATGGTTAATCCGGAAAATGACGATTCAGTTTGTCTGTTTGTGGAGGACACGGGGGAAGGTATTCCCCAAGAATGCCAGAAAGAAATATTCGACCGTTTTTATAAAGTCAATACTTTCAAGCAGGGTACGGGGTTGGGACTCTCTATCTGCAAAACGATTGTAGAACATCTGCAAGGGAGTATTTCTGTTGTATCGGAAGTAGGAAGAGGCAGCCGTTTTACCGTTACATTACCACTCGAAAAACAGCCGGTGGAAGCTTAATGTCCTCTGTATTCCTGTGGGGTAACACCCGTATGTTGCTTAAAAAACTTATTGAAGAAAGAGATATTATTAAATCCCAAAGATAAGGCAATATTCTTCACCGGTTCATTGGTTGACTTCAGCCGGGATTTGGCATCCATCAGAATGATGGAAGCTATGACTTCTAAAGGAGTGTTTCCTGCAACCTTTTTTATTGTTGAACAGAAATGCGGCAAGCTAAGTCCTAGATGTTCGGCATAAAAAGAGGTTCCGTGATGAATAGTATAATATTTCATGACCAATTGCAAAAATTCCTGATAAATCTCGTACTTTCTTGACTGGGAAGATAAATACAAGTTATTTTGCATTTTATAGATTTCAGTGGCTCCCTGAAGGAACATGGTAAGAACCGCCTTTACTATTTCCTTGTTTGCCAATGTTTTTGGAGAAGCATACGAAAGAATTGACGATTCATAGAACATTTTATAACTGCAAGCCTGCAATGGAGATAATCTTATTATCGGATTTTCCATAATTATAGGGAGAAGATGTTCTGTAGACTTCATTAGATTTATACCCTCTATGAATCCGGATGAGAACCCGGCATAATAGATATGAATATCCGGTGAAAAATCAAGAATTTCCATAAAATATCCGGGCGGTAAGGTTATCAAATCATTTTCACCAATATTTTGAAGATTCCCATTGATTGTCGTTTGCATTATCCCTTTTACACAAAGAATGAAAAAACCGGCTTTTACCCTGCAAGGAAAGTTTTTATACCTTTTTAATAAATTTATCCCATACCCTTCTCCAACCATATAATCAGACGGCAAATCAAAATTAGGTAAATCGCTCTCCATTGTGTTATTTTGTTTTTGATTTCAAATATAGGGATTATTTGAAGTTTCTCCCTCGAATAATTAAAATCAGAACATCGAATCTTAAAAAAATAACATCTATATTTTATTTATAAGAAAGTATCAGAATATGAAAAGCAGGACACCGGAAGTATATTCAAACTTCTTAATGTCCCGCTTCTATTTTTCTGTTTATATGTGTGTTTTTCTAAAAAACTTATTGAACATCCAATGCATCGAATGCCAGACCGTCCATATTTTCTGCCGAAAGTAATACTTTGTAATGTCCGGCATTGATAAAGGTTCCGGTAGTGGTGCTCATCATCTTCCATTTATCCGGTGTTTCCGGGAAGTTCAATACGTCCTCTTTCAATACTACTCCTTTTGAATCAATGAATTTCATCAAGACAGGTATTGGTTTTCCGGTAGTGTTCATATATTTAAAGCGAAGGGCGTACACTTGTGCCAACCCGGTAGAAACATTCCATTCAATGCTGTTGCTTTTTCCTTTACCAAAAAACACTCCGAACTGTTTGCGATGTTCTTTCTTTTGGAATTTGCCTTTCAGTACAGCCATTTCCGCTCCGTATGATATACTGACACGAGTATTTTTATCTTCCGGAAGTAACTCTTTCAGAGTCTTTTCCATCACTTCTTTATCCGCCTTTTCCCAACTCCAACCGGATGCAGGGAATATCTTCGGTTTCAGTTCCTGATCTGTGCTGGCGATAGCAATGCCTGAAATCAAGGCTTGTCCTGCTTTCACTTCCGGGAAATGAATTTTCAACATCCCACCTTTCACTGTGGCATATACCACTTTCTTACAAACTCCATCGTGACCGCTTTCAGCCCAAATATCCAAGTCATCTAATACAACAGAATCATTCACGGCAACATCGAATATGCGCAGTCCTTCACAGTCGGCAGAAGCGCTTCCGCCCGTGCCATGCCAAGGCTCTGTGAAATACAGTTCAATACGATATGTTCCGTCTGCCACAGGGAAACGATATTCCAGCTGATGACGTCCGAAGCGGAAATGTTGGAATAACGTCCAGTCACGAGTGCCATGAATCGGATCATTGGTGGTACGTTGACTGGCAAGATAAGGATTCAGATCCTTGAAATTCTCCGCCCATGAACGGGAATAATTCGTATTGTCCTGCAACCAGAGCTGTCCGAAACTATCTGTATAATCATCCCCTCCACAGTTGAGACGATACAGATAATTATATCCTACCTCTCCTTTCAATATCTTTTTATCATCCTGATAAAGAAGTTCGAAGTTAGGGGCTTGCTCCAGACCATTCAATAGGATCAGGTCTTCTGCTACCGGTTTACCTTTATAATATCCTACAGCACGAAGTACGTTATAACGAATATCCCGGTTTTCCCACATAAAATGAGTGCCTGTTCCGTTGTTCTTTTTACGTCCGAGGAAGGTTGCCTTTTCATTTGTCAGATCGTTGTATAGCAATACAGAATCACAATTGCTATAAGCCCCGATAGTGGCACGACGGCGTCCTTTTTCAAAACGGTTGGCCCATGTATGTGATACCAGGTAAACCATCGGATCTTTTGCAGCCGGAACATAGTTGGCGCGATACATATAATATACGTCTAACGGTTCTTCCCACGGAGTAACCAATCCTTTATAATTGAACGGACCTACTTTATCTATCTTGCGATACGCTTCATCCGGTTGGCGGCGTCCGGGATTGTCATGACTGCTGTATA
>OBAI01001511.1_pt1 | contig 17419 bp, 9 predicted proteins | sample 1517461 | NCBI WGS metagenome assembly OBAI01 (sample SAMN04571696, study PRJEB22368) | human gut metagenome | biome: human gut; material: stool | host: Homo sapiens | place: Luxembourg | collected 2012-06-29
TTTATTTAATTTAAGTTTGCAAATATACCACTTTCGCCTAAATCCTCTTACCTTTGTGACTTAAAAGAATCAAAACCTGACATGATGAGCTCCATATTGATCGTTGAAGATGATATCACTTTTGGAATGATGCTAAAAACCTGGCTAGGCAAAAAGGGCTTTGAAGTATCATCAGTGAGTAATATTGCCCGCGCCCGAAAACATATCGAAAGCCAAAACGTCGATCTGATTTTATCAGACCTGCGACTACCCGACCACGAAGGTATCGATCTGCTGAAATGGATGAATGAACAAGGCATGGACATTCCTTTAATCATCATGACTGGCTATGCGGATATACAATCCGCCGTACAGGCAATGAAACTGGGAGCACGTGATTATATAGCCAAACCGGTAAATCCGGAAGAATTACTGAAGAAAATTTCTGAATGTCTGCAGTCTGAAAAGAGTCTTGCTACTCATAACGTTGCTAAATCTTCTTCTAAAAAAGGTGCTTCTACTTCATCTAAAGATTCAACAGAAAATCATCGTGCTTATCTGGAAGGAGAAAGTGATGCAGCCAAACAACTCTACAATTATGTAGGTCTGGTAGCTCCGACCAATATGTCCGTACTTATCAACGGTTCCAGCGGAACAGGAAAAGAGTATGTGGCGCACCGTATTCATCAACTTAGCAAACGAAACGATAAACCGTTTATTGCCGTAGATTGTGGATCTATCCCCAAAGAACTGGCTGCTTCCGAATTTTTCGGTCATGTGAAAGGTTCGTTTACAGGTGCTCTGACAGATAAAACGGGTGCTTTCGTTGCAGCCAACGGTGGTACTATCTTTCTGGATGAGATCGGAAACCTTAGTTATGAAGTGCAGATACAACTGCTTCGTGCCTTGCAAGAGAGAAAAATACGTCCGGTAGGTTCTACACAGGAGATATCGGTAGATATTCGTCTGGTATCTGCCACCAATGAGAATCTGGAACAAGCCATTGAAAAAGGTACTTTCCGTGAAGACCTTTATCATCGTATCAATGAATTTACCCTCCGTATGCCCGATCTGAAAGAACGGAAAGAAGATATTCTGCTCTTTGCCAATTTCTTCCTCGATCAGGCAAACAAGGAACTGGATAAACACCTGATTGGTTTCGATGCAAAAGCATCGCAAGCTTTAATGAATTATCATTGGCCGGGAAACTTGCGCCAAATGAAGAACATCGTCAAAAGAGCAACGTTATTGGCACAAAGCAGTTTCATTACTTTATTGGAATTGGGGACCGAGCTTTTAGAAACTCCTGCATCCAGCAATACGAGCATTGCATTACGCAATGAAGAGACTGAAAAAGAGCATATTTTGGAGGCGCTACGCCAAACAGGAAACAATAAGAGTAAAGCAGCGCAATTACTGAATATTGATCGAAAGACTTTATATAATAAATTGAAATTATACAATATTGATTTGTAACAAGTTACGTTCTTGCATTTTCTCAAGTGTTCTCATGCCTATGAGAAAATTTTCTCAATGCGATGAGAAAAAGTTCTCATTACTATGAGTATTTATTCTCATCACGGTGAGAAATGATTCCTTTTTGTAGTGCTCGAACTTATCTTTAACCGAATCTATCGCATTACCAGATATTATTAATTTTAATGCATATTCCATAGAATAAAATGACCCCCATGAATAAAAAAACATTATTACCCCTTGCATTTGTGCCACTCGCAGTAACCAATCTGCAAGCACAAAGCAATATGCAAATAGAACGCGCGGACAAACGTCCGAATATCATTCTCTTTATGGTAGACGATATGGGATGGCAGGATACTTCACTCCCATTCTGGACACAGAAGACACACTATAACGAATTGTACGAGACTCCCAATATGGAGCGGTTAGCAAAACAGGGAATGATGTTTACTCAAGCGTATGCCAACAGTATCAGTTCTCCTACCCGGTGCAGCCTCATCACCGGAACCAACGCCGCACGTCACCGAGTAACTAACTGGACGCTGCAAAAGAATACAATGACAGACCGTAAAGATAGCATTCTGGCAGTCCCTGACTGGAATTACAATGGAGTAAGTCAAGTGTCCGGCACTAATCATACTTCCGTAGGAACCTCCTTCGTGCAACTGCTAAAGAACAGCGGTTATCATACTATACATTGTGGAAAAGCCCATTTCGGAGCGATAGATACTCCAGGGGAAGATCCGCATCATTGGGGATTCGAGGTAAATATTGCCGGACATGCGGCCGGTGGACTTGCCAGTTACCTGGGAGAAGAGAACTACGGACATACCAAAGATGGGAAAGCGGTATCACTGATGTCTGTTCCCGGATTAGAGAAATATTGGGGAACGGAAACCTTTGTAACTGAAGCATTGACGTTGGAAGCCATTAAAGCACTGGATAAAGCGAAAAAGTATAATCAGCCTTTCTATTTGTATATGTCGCAATATGCCATCCACATTCCTTTGAACAAAGATATGCGCTTCTATGAGAAGTACAAGAAAAAAGGAATGACAGACCATGAAGCTGCTTATGCCACACTGATTGAAGGAATGGATAAAAGTTTAGGTGATTTAATGAACTGGCTGGAAAAGAATGGAGAAGCCAACAACACTATTATCATTTTTATGAGTGATAACGGAGGACTTGCATCCGAATCCGGATGGCGTGACGGCAAGCTGCATACACAGAATTATCCATTGAACAGTGGTAAAGGTTCTACTTATGAAGGCGGTATCCGCGAACCGATGATTGTCAGTTGGCCGGGAGTAGTAGCTCCGGGAAGCAAATGCAACAACTACTTGTTGATAGAAGACTTCTACCCTACTATTCTTGAAATGGCAGGTGTCAAGAACTACCAGACAGTTCAACCGATAGACGGTATCAGTTTCATCCCTCTGCTGAAACAGACAGGCAACCCAGCTAAGGGTCGGAGTCTTTTCTGGAATATGCCTAACAACTGGGGAAATGACGGTCCCGGAATCAACTTTAATTGTGCCGTTCGAAACGGTGACTGGAAATTGATTTATTACTATGGAACAGGAAAGAAAGAGTTATTCAACATACCTGATGATATAGGAGAAAGCAACGACCTTAGTGCACAGCATCCGGACATCGTGAAGAAACTTTCTAAAGAGCTGGGCAACTTTCTAAGAAAAGTAGATGCACAACGACCGACTTTCAAAGCGACAGGTAAACCTTGTCCCTGGCCGGATGAAATTAAGTAAATAGATTACCTAAATAAAAGAACTGTGGCTCCCCGCCACAGTTTCCACACACTCCACACATACTTCCCCACTATCCTAATTGGCATCATCTTCCTCATTCCCTTATTTATCAATCACTTATCATACATTATCTAATTTTGGCACGCGCTTTGATCTTTAATTAAACGTTAGCGAAAAGCAATAACCGATTCCTTAACACAAAGGTAGAGAATTGAAAACATATGTCTAATAATCATTAAAGCAAACGATTATGAAAAAATTAGTATTAGTAGTAGCAATGTTTATGTTTGTTTGTGGTGGTTCATTCCTTGTAAAGGCTCAGAGTTCTGCAGAAGCTGTGACAGCCCCGACAGAAATCAATGCAACAGTTGTCAATGATACAGTAGTAAAAGATACTGTAACTAAAGAAGACGCGCCTGCAAAGGCATCACTGGTTGCACTCGCCGCCAATGTCAATGATACAGTTGTCACAGACACTACATCAAAAGACAAACCGGCTGAGCCTGTCAAGGAATAACCTTGCCAACAACATGCAGGACATAGTCTGCCGAAGAATAGTAAGCACACTACAAAAAAAGCCATCCCTACTTTCGTCTATTCCGGGGATGGCTTTTTTATTATCCTATCTTCTTACAATTATTCTGTAGGAGTACTTGTTTCCAATATCGGATCTGTTTTCCAACTTGAAACAATATTTGCCGCCTCTGCTTCGAAGCTCTTTCCTGCCAAGGACACAAATGTCTTGGTATTACCATTTCCATTATTGAATAACCAATTAGCTACCATTCCATCCTTATCCTCACTCAACAACTTGCCGCTCTGCTCGGAGATCTGTTGATCCGACAAGGCTTTTGTCCAAATACGGGCATAACTGATAGCTCCGTTCAACCGGCGTTTACCATCAGACTGGCCGATGTAGAAATCAGAAGTAAGATTGATCTCTTTCAAATCATCCGGCGTACCGTTTGATAATTGAAGCGTTTCTCTGACACCATTTACATACAATGCAATCCGTTCGCTTCCGCTCTTACTATTATCCAATACCACAGCCACATCATACCACTTATTGGTTTCTATCTTAGTAGAGCCCTCATAGCGAATACTACCTTTATCATCTGCAGCAAGCTGAAGGAAACGTTCTTCATCATTGCTTCCTCCCTTATGCACGTCGACACGCAGCAGGAATTTCTTCTCTATACCCATCACCGTATTAATCCGGGCATTTCCATTGTCATTGCCATTCAACGACTCAATATTGAAACGAGCCTCAAATGTGATCGTACTCAAATTCTTTAGCGATTCATCTGCCGTACCATTATATTCAAACGGTACTTTAAAGTAATTACCGCTACCTAGGTTCGCTACTTTATCTGCCTGTACCACCGTAACGGTCAGACTTAATTCCTGTTCCGCTTCGTCTCTGACAAACACGGTAGTGATACCCGCTTTTTTACCTATTAAATTGAAACGAGTGTCATCCACCTGCTGAATAGCTACAATCTCTTCATCCTCTGCTGTCAGACTATAACCTCCGTTCCCTTTTTCTACCGTAATCATGATCTTATTGTTGACTCCCACTCTCGGTGTCAGGTTGGAGACATCGATAGAAATCGGATTTACCGTCACCTGAACCACTGCCTGTTTTCCTTTATGGTCTGTAAAAGTCACTGTTGTATGTCCGTTCTTCAAACCTGTCAAAGTATAGAAAGGACGGAACTGATCTGTATTAACCATGCTGACAACCGTTTCATCCTCCACCTCATAAGACAATTCATCATTGCTGGAAAAGTTTCCCATGCTAACAATCAGTTGCTTTTCACCGGCAACTTCCAAGATCACCTCCGGTTCATTCACTTCCAATTCAAATACACCTACATTCACAGAAATATTGGCAACTACTCCTTCTCCATCCATTACTTCGACGGTAGTGGCCCCATTCTGTGAGCCACTTTTTACAGTTATCAATTCGCCGGAAACGGTAGCCGTTGCAATGGCAGTGTTGAAACTTCTCACGGTATAGTTTCCGTTTCCAACCACTACATTCACTTTGGCTTCCTCATTCTGCCCGATACGTATTACCGGTTTGTTCACAATCAACTCTATCAAGTCTTTAGCCACATCGTCGTCATCATCGTCATCACAACCTGTAACGGCAAACGATAATACCGACAAAAGCAACAGACACATATATGTATAGATTCGTTTCATCTGATTTTCTTTTTAAAGTTATACATTCCTACCGGTTTACCATCCGGGATTTTGTTCAATGGTCGGTGTCTTCTGCAACTCACTCTGGCGAATCGGGAACAGATAATGCTGAATAGAGAACGTACGTTCTTCCACGCAGAAACGCTCCATTCTATATTTCACACCGTCAACCGTAATGGCCCCATTCTCATCCTGCACCGGACGCATTCCGTTAATCATTCGCTGGCAACGGGGCAATGCACCGTTATTGGCAGCCCAGTATTTCTGTGTACGTTTTGAATTGTCACTCCCGCTCGATTTCCAAAGGCTTTCCTTTGCTAGCTCTTCCTTACTGGTGGGTTCCAGATACAAGCGGCAAGTCCACGGACGTTTTCCTTCATAAAAAAGTTCCACGCGACGTTCGCGCTGAATGTATTCACGCATCAACTGTTGATTAGTCTTTACTTCCGGCGGCATCGGTTTCATAAAAGAACGTTCACGAACCGTATTCACCAATTTATAAGCTTCATCGATATCCTCGCCCAATTCATTACAAGCCTCTGCATAAATATAAATAAACTCCGGAAGACGCCAGATGGCGGGCGCATTGATACTGAAGTTACCGGATTTGTTCCATGACTCCTGTTGGAATTTACGTAAATAATAACCGGTAGTAGTTGCATTGGTAGCACCAATCTTATCGGAACCACTCGCCGTATTGATCGTTTTCGACTCGTTCTTATTATTACGGTAAGGAGCTCCGTGATAAATTACATCACGATAGAAACGCGGGTCACGAGTACCTTTCACATACGGATTAGTATCATCATAGCCACCTTTGCGGGCTTCTGCCGAATATACCGGATAGCCACAATCACCTACGATATATTCGTATTCATCCACTTGTTCCTGTACCGGTTGCTGGCGCGAACTTCCCTCACGGCTGGGCGGATAAATATCACCCTGCCATGCCTGATCCTTGCTCTTCGTCATAAAGAACACATACTCATTGGCAAAGGCATCCATATCATAAAACATATCCCACAAACGAGCATATACACGGCTGTCATTCAGATTACCGTCAGCCGGATCCTTGAAATCATTTGCATCATGTTTCGTATAGAGAGAATAACGCTTGGTTCCGCCGACTTCGAAATCCAGAACGGCTTTAGCCGCTTCTTTGGCTTTTCTCCAACGAGTAGCATCATAAGCATACTCATTTTCAAACACACGACGCAAGTTGTATCCATATTGAGAAGCACCGTTCCACAACGGAGTAGCCGCTACCCAGCGAACAAAAGAAATCAATCCCAGACAGGCTCCCTTATCCACACGCCCAAAATTCTCGGAAGTTTTCACATATTTATTAGGAACCATGCCATAAGCAGTTTGCGCATCCGTCACAATCTTTTCAACCATCGAATGAACAGATTCTTTCTTGAAGTCCATATTATCTCCGGCATTAATCACACGGTCAATATAAGGAGCTTCGCCATACATACGCAATAACAGCATGTGGAAATAACCACGCATGAAATACATCTCACCGATACGGTTGCGAAGATCACCATCCTGCTGTGGGTTGTCGGGCGTATTATACTTCTGTACATTTTCTATAATCAGGTTCGCTTTACGGATTCCTTCATAAAGAGCTTCCCAATATTGCCCTACACTACCGGGCAAAGAATTCGGGTTCCAGGCACCGTTATTGAAGTTATTCGTAATGTTTCCCTCTACGTTGGTTCCTTCACATTCGTCCGTAATGGCACTGTTGCTGAAGTGCTCGAAGAACACCAGCGGACGGTCTGCTTTCTTTGCAGCCGCATATACGTCGGAAACCAGTCCGTTCACTTTTTCGTAACGGGCAAAAACGTCCGCTTCCGTAATATTATCATCATCGTCCCGATCCAGGTAATCGCTACATGAAGTAAAGACCAACGGCAGGACCAATAAAGCAATTGCTGAAAATCTATATAACTTTTTCATATTTCTATCTTATTTAGAATGTTATATCAATACCAAAATTGAATACCTTTTGAATAGGATACCAGGAAGCTCCGTCTCCGGATTTCGTTTCCGGATCTATATCCACATCACCCAGTTTATCAAAAGTCAACAGATTCAGACCTTGTACATAGATACGTGCCTGTTGCACATGGAATTTACGTAATAATTTGGGTGATACATTGTAACCAATTTCCACATTCTTAAGACGCAGGTAGGAAGCATCATACAAAAACAAACTACTGTTTCCATTCTTGTTGTTATCATGTGTTCCATAATGCAATGCCGGATATTTGGCAGTAGCAGCCGTTTCCGGTGTCCAACGGTCCAGATGCATTTTCTTCACACGTCCGATCTTATCTTGTTCAAATTGCGGGAAGTCAAATACAGCAGCCCCATTCAACAGAATAGATGATTTTGTCGCACCTTGCAATAATACACTAAAATCAAAGTTCTTATACTGGAAACCGAAAGGAATACCGAACATCAGTTCCGGACTACGCGGATTTCCCATTGCTGTACGGTCTTCATCATCAATCACTCCGTTACGATCCAAATCCTTATAAACAACATCTCCCGGAATTAATTGTCCCCACGGCTGATAACCGATCTTGTTCAAACGGTCAGCCTCTTCCTGATCGGCTACAAAATGATCGAACACATAAACGAAGTTTTCGTATAAACGTTTACCGGTTTCTTTACGCCAGGAGTTCTTGCGGGCAACTTCCGCTTTATATTCCAAACGGTTGCGGGAGAAAGTCAGGTTCGGACGAATATAGTAACGGAAATCCTTTCCAATCTTATCATTCCAGCTCAATTCGATATCCACACCGCGGTTGCTTACTTCACCCAGATTCTGTAAAGCTGCATCTTTACCTACAATATCCGGATATCCCATGATACCGTCACTATTCATATCTGTAATAATGTCAAAACGATATTCATAAAATGCATCTATCGTCAATGCCAAACGTTGGTTCAGGGTAGTAAAGTCAATACCGACATTCAGTTTACGGGCTTTCTCCCAAGTCAGATTCGCATTAGCCAGATTACCTTCGGAAGTACCGCCTACATTCGTACCAAAGTTATTACCGAAATCATAACCACTGCCACCACCGTAGAAAGCCAGATATGGGAAACGGCTGCTGACATTGTCACTACCTACCAAACCATAGGAGGCTCTTACTTTCAGGAAGTCAATCCAGGAAGCCTTTTTCATAAATTCCTCTTCAGAGACTACCCAACCGATTGAACCAGCTGGGAAGAACCCGTAACGTTTGCCCGGAGCGAAGTTTTCGGAACCATTGTAACCGAAGTTAAATTCCATCAGATACTTCTGATTATAATAATAAGCAAAGCGTCCGGTGATACCCTGGCTATGATAAGCCAGTTCATTGTTAACAGTACGGTTACCACGGTTTGCCAATAACATGGCGGTCACTTCGTGGCGGTTGCTAAACAAACGGTTGTAATCCAAACGTGCCTGTATATAAGTACGTCCGTCAGAAGCGTTATGACTGAATCCGTTGCCAATAGTCTGGTCAATATCATATTTGTTACCCGTTTTGTAAGCACCCGCCTGCCATATAAGCATCCGAACCTTCGATCGGCATAAACGTCGCATATTTCGGATATTCACGATAACCGTCTTTGTAAGTATCCAGTTTACGATTAATCCAGCGTCCTTCAGAAGCATCATAAGAGAACATCACTTCCGCTTTTAATCCTTTCGTCAGAAATTCCATATCCAGATTCATGGCAAAACTACCATTCAGATACGTGTTCTTTTCATTCAGATAACCGGTACGGCTCAATTCACCCAGAAGATTGTAACGGTAGATATTGTCACCATAAAGCATTCCACGAGGATTTTGCTGAATGTATTCCTCATTCTGCGGATGCGCATTTTCTTCCACCAGGATGGGCAGATATGGAGGCTGGGTAGCACAGATGGTCATCAGGCGACCGGCTGTTGTACCCGGTGCATTACGGTCGGTAATACGGGCCCCCAAATCCAAACGGGTACTCAAATAACGATTAATGTTGATATCGATGTTCGAACGGAAGTTGTAACGGGTGAACTTGGTTTGCGAGTCATATTCACCGGCATTCGAATATTTGTAGTTACCGCCTTGTGAAAAGTAATTGGCCAATACATAATAACGTACCTTGTCCGTACCTCCACGGATGGAGAGGCTGACATCTTCCTGCAAACCGGGTTTGAAGGCAAAATCATAATAATCCCAGTCATATCCCAAACCATCGGAGTTGTCTCCTTTCGCACGGCGGAAATTGTCAATCGCCTGTTGAGAGAAAAGGTTCAAACTGCTGATGTCTGCGCCCGTCATCTTGGCATCGTTCAATCTGGCTTCATTATATAAAGTTGCATAATCGGCAGAGCCTAAATATTCGGGGAAACCGATCGGCTGGTTAATACCGATAGAGGCTTTCAGGTTCACGGTTGCCTTTTCCGCTGCCTTACCACGTTTGGTAGTAATAACGATTACACCATTTGCACCACGGATACCATAAGCGGCAGTGGCCGAAGCATCTTTCAGGATAGTGAATGTTTCAATTTCATCCGGTGCGAGGTAACTCATGTCACGTTCGATTCCATCGACAATGACAATGGCACTCTGGTTACCGTAAGTTGCCTTACCACGGATAAACAATTCACTTTGATCCACACCCGGTTCACCACCCGCATACTGGTTTACAATCAACCCCGGCAGACGTCCGGCAAGCGCATTGTTGATATTGGCAGTAGGACTTTGCGTCAGATCTTTTGTCGTGATGGTAGCAACAGAACCGATCATCGTTTCTTTACGTTGTTTGGTATAACCTACCACAACCACTTCCTGCAAGGCTTTCGTATCTTCCTGTAGTAAGACAGTCAGTTCCTTCTTTGCACCGGGAACAATTTCCTGTGGCTGGTAACCCAGGTAAGAAAACACCAACGGAGCTTCCGCATAAGGCAGCTTCAATGTAAACTTACCATCCATATCGGTAATCGTACCTGCATTGGCCACCCCTTTCACGACAACAGACACACCGATCAACGGGTCATTTGTCGTCTTGTCCAATACCGTACCCGACACTGTTATTTTATTACTTTGTGTGGCCTGCACCTTTGCCGTTCTTCCCGTTTGCGCCACACCCTGCAAAGGTATACCTGCAAGAAGAGTGCAAGAAACAGCCACCAGACAAATATTTCTTTTTATATGTATCATCTTTCTTTTCGATTTTCTATGTGTAATAAATCAATCTTATTCCTCTGCTTTCTTACCGAAATCCGGTCCGACCCAGTTGGCCTTTTCCGTTGCTTTACCTTGTACCCAGTCTTCATAACGAGCACGGATTTCAATCATTGTTGCTCCCGGGACTTCCGCATTCAAGGAGATTGTCAGGCGATCTTCCCTGTTGTCACGATTACCGAAGGTCGGTGCTTTTGCCCAGTCGTACTCCCACACATAATAGCCTTCGGGATGAGCCAACGTCCAAAGCACATCAGAACAGCTGCGCAATGCAGCGATAAACTTATTCTTGGTCTTTTCCGGATAAAGGCTGTTAGTCGGCTGTTTCACCATATCCAGGAAGTAACGGACAAATATTCCACGGAATAAAAGATTATCTCCCGAATTTCCTTCACCACTGAATACCGGATAGTTGGAATCCATTTTCTTATTCACCTGGTAAGAGCCGAAAGCAACCGCATTACGAAGATATTCATCCTCACCTGTAGCGTTGTACAGCTCCAGGGCAGCCGCCATAAATGTTCCCTGATTATAAGACAAGGCTACTTTATCAGGATCTCCCGGTGTTCCGTCATCTTTAATACTAAGATTATCATATACCTGTCCGGTGGAAATATCACACAGATAAGCCGTCATCCAGTTGTATACCTCTTTGGCGAAGTTCAGGTAATAAGCAGCCTGCTCTTCCCAGCCGTCTTTAGCCTCCTTAACGGTAAGTTGATACAATTTCATAGCCAGAAGGCAACCGGGACCATTGGAACAAGACATACGTGAAGCCGGCGCATCCGTTTTCCATGCCATTCCTCCTACCCCTTTATAGTCATTCTTCGCTCCCTTGATATGGTTCCACATCTTCATCAACGCACTGTAGTAATCCTGATCGCCAGTCAATTCATAAACCCGCAGACAAGACAGTGCCATCCATTCCATATCATCATAGAAGTTATTCCAGAAGTCTTTGCCACCATAACCGCAATGTTCATTCCAGTCATCAAAAGCCGGCAGGAAAGGTTTCATGATGTTTTCATACAAATGAGCTTGATATTCGGGATTGTTTGCGTGACGGATATAAGCATCGATCACGATGTCCAATGCATGTCCCTGCGACCATCCGCCGCTACCGCCCGTGCTTGCCGGTTCTCCGGTTTCCGGTGTATTCGGTTTTTCCCAGTAAATGCTTCCGCAAAAGGTATCCCGTCCGCTGGCATTCTCATAGAAATATTTGATATAAGTTCCCGTACTTTTGTCGGCTGCATCTGTCCAGTTCACATCCGACACATATTCACCGGATGAATTACCTTTGTAGATGTCTCCCAGATCGCCGTCGTCACAAGCTGTAAATATTGCCAGTGCACCACTTAACAACAAAGCTCTTTTTGATAATGATACTATATAGTTCTTCATATTATTATTCAGTTTTAATCTTCATTCGTTTCCGAAGCTACCCAACGGTGGGTGTACGTTCCAAACTCAGCATTGAAATAGAGGGTTACATCGGTTTTCACCGTAGCATAATAGACATTTCCCTGCTTTTCGCCCCATTGCAGTAATTCGTCGCAGAAACGGAAACTGTAATCCCATGGATCTGTGCCCAATGCCAGTTGATATAAATTATAATAGCTGTTGTCGGTAGTCAGATTCGGTTGCCCTTTATCTTTCTCCTTATGTCCCCAACGGTAGGTTGTTCCGTTGATTTCCATCTTAAAGCTATGACGGGTTTCACCGCTTCCTGCCCAACTTTCCGTTTGTTTCCGGGCAGTATAATTCTTCACACCCCATTTGCCATATCCCAGATAGTTGAAATCCTGTCTATACCCACCCGAATGGTTATAAAGATATACAGCTCCTATTTCATCGTAACTGATCGTTTGTTCACCCATATTGATGGTAATCCGGTAGATGCCTGATTGAGGAACCGTAACTGTATAGTCTTCACCATCATTACGCTCACGCAACACTCCGTTGTCGTCTACATAATAATAGCATTTGCGACCTTCTACAGTAGACATAAATATAAATGGCTGGTCGGCTTTCAATTGAGTGAAAGTCTGATAGATTCCTTCATTCTGACGGAGCATTTGTTGTGCTTCCGCTTCATCACCATCATCTTCCGTGCCCACGCCAGTGATATAAACCGGCTCGTTTTCAGAAGGCATATCATCAATGCCGTCCATCATAAAAATTACGAAATAACCTTCCAGACTACTAAGAGCCTGATCCAATCCGCAATAAGCACGCACCTTCCAACGCAGTGTGCCGTTGGTATTGCAACGGAATTTAGCCAGTTTACCTATTGTGTTTGCCTGATAATGGGTTAAAGTCAACTGCGATTCCAAACCGTTATTGTCAGAAAAGATCGTTTCTACCGGTTTGGTAAAGTCTCCCCCGATCGTATCAATCAATACTTCATAACGATATACTGTATTTCCGTGTTTCTCGGTAGGCGTCCATTTCAGAACAATATCCGTCAACGAAGCACCCGAAAGTACTACTCGCTCGCCACTAGCCATTGCATCCATTGTTCTAACAGGTTCAGGCGGAACAATCGGTTCATAATCATCCGGATCAAATCCCGGATTCAGTTTATTGTCACAAGCCGTCAGTCCGATAAGAAAAAACAGCAGGGCAAATTTGATTAGTTTTTTTGTTATCATATTGTTTCTCATATTATTATATTCCTAGTTTTAGTATGAATGAGGACATTCAATTGGTTCAAAGCGGCTCTTATCTCCATTATAAGTTGCAGGAAGTTCCGCTCCCCAGGCAGGTTTATTTTCGCTTATATTCTGCAAACAAACTTGCGCATCCAATCCGCTGCCGCCATTTCCCCAATTTTCAAAAACTGTAGTACCTCCGACACCTTTCGAGAATACCCAATATCCCATCAAGTCAGAGTGTTCTTCTGCATTAAGGATTTTGCACATATTCGCTTTAATTTCACTTTCGTCCAACGCTCTCTTCCACATCCGTGCCTGATAAACTTTGCAATATCCTACCCGATATGAATCTCCGGAACGTCCAATCAACAGTGCTTTATCATTTCCACCTACATCTGTCAGATTGAGAGATGAATTAGGGGCACAATCCTCATAAGAGTTATCTGCAGGAGTCAACGTTTCTCTCACCCCGTTTATATACATTTTATAAGCCTCTTTAGTACTTGATTTCGTTCCATCATATACAATGGCTATATGATACCATTTACCCGGAGTCTTACGTCCACCTTCCGAATCATCGCAATAAATAGTTTGCTGACTACGGAAACGGGGATCACTCTTACCATTAATTTTAGTGGCTATTTCAAAACGCGGATTCACATCCTTAGCTTCTGCACGAAGCAGGAATACACTTTCCAAACCTATAAACGATTGCATAGAACGAGTATAAGTCGGGTAGAACACAACCTCAAAAGTAAGCTGATTCATACTTTTCACCTCTGAATGTGATTCGGCATACTTTTTAATATCAATTTTAAAGCATACGTCATATTCCATACGATAACATACCGGATTCACATAAACTGGTAACGTCAATTTCTGGCCTGCCGCATCAGACAGTTCCAGTGTGGTAGCCCCGAGCTTCTTTCCTGTTAGTTTTAACTTGGTAGCCCCGTCTTCCGTAATCAATTCTGCGGTTTTCAAATAGGTTTTATTATCATCTGTGAGTTGTGCCAACTTATAATCACCATTCTTATCTGTTATCGTAATATTTACCGGATCGGCTCCAGTCTCGAACTTGGCAGTCAACGGAATAACTTGTCCGGATAGTTCACCCACTTCCAAAAACTTATCAGCACCTTCCGGTATGGAAATCTGATAATCTCCGTTACCGGTCAAAATCTTCACCAGTCTCTTTTCACCGATAAAAAGGTCAAAACCTTCTTCCGGTGCATCTACCGTCAAATCCCAGAGTTTTGCTACCCGAACCAGCACTCTAGCCACTTTCTTACGTCCATCTACTATTAATATAGTAGTTTCCGTACGGTTATTTTCTTCCAACTGGCTATTTTCGGTAGCTTTAATAGTCACCTTATTACCATTGATTGTAGCCGTCGCCACGTTTTCATCAAATGGCTTCACATAATAATCGCCATTACCGGAGGTGATACTCACCGTAATTTCGTCTCCTTGTAGTAGTGTCACCGAATTATTATCGACAACCAGATCTGTTGCCGGTTTCACTTCCTGTTCTTCTTTATCATCACTGCACGATACCATAAAAAATGGAATGGTCAATGCTGAAAGAAATAAAAAACTAAGTTTCCTTTTCATTAGATTAAAGATTAATAAATTAATACTTTTCAAGTTTATCTACTTAAAAACTTCGATGAGACAAAGATAAAATCACTAAACTCTACCAAAAGAAAATTAACTATCCTTTTTTACCTTTTGGCACGGATATTTACTATATTAACACGGATATTTACTTCTTCTTTTTCTTTAAAAATTCCCGCCACAGGCTACTGCTGAACCTCTTCCAAATGTTTCATCCGAAACTCTTTTGGCGTGCACTCATACTTTTCACGGAACACCTTAAAGAAAGTAACTTTGTTCGAGAATCCCGAATCGAATACAATTTCATCAATCGTCTTTTTAGTGGTCAGCAATAAATCTTTCGCTATGTGCAAACGACATTCCTTAATCAGATCGGTCGGGCTATCCTCTCCTATCTCTTCCATCTTCCGATAAAGACTCCGGGGACTGATTGCCAGTCGATCGGCGATATAACGCGGAGTCAAATCTTTGTTCGTTATATTATCATTGATAATCTTCAAAACCGACTGAAGGAACTTCTTCGACTCTTTATGCGTCAACTTCCCGTCCGACTTTTCAAAAGAACTGATCGGCGAACTGAAATAATTTTTCAACACCTCTTTCCGTTCTATCACCTGACAGACAGAGATACGAAGATACTCCGCACTAAACGGTTTTGTGATATACATTTCCGCACCGGCAGAAAGGGCTTCCATCTGTTGTTCCATCTCGTGTCGTCCGGAAACCACAATAATAGGAATATGCGCCGTCTCTTTCACCGATTTAATCCGCCTGGTCAGTTCAATGCCACCCATTCCCGGCATCATGACATCACAGATAATCACATTCGGATAAACCTCATTCATCACCTGATCCAGCCGTTCAGGATCTTGCAAGGTTACCACATTGAAGTCAGCCGAGAAGATTTCTCCAATAAACCATAGCATTTCGATTTCATCATCGACAACCAAAAGCGTAGGACGCATCTTATCAAACTCATACTGGGGAAGTTTCAGTATCGATTGAGTATCTATCTTAGGGATGTATTCCGCTGTGAGCCGCTTGGTTTCCGACACTCCGGTAGTCAGTTTCACGACCGGCAAGGTTAGTGTAAACATCACCCATCCGTCAGGAGTATTTTCCACTTTCAACGTACCATTCAGCAACTTTGCCATATTATAAGAGATGGCTAGCCCCAGTCCGTTCCGTGAAAAGTTCTTTTCATCCTGATTCTCGAAATTATCCAAAATGGCATACCGATTAAAAATATACTGAAAATCCTTTTCCTTGATGGTACTTCCTTCATTTGCTACACGAAGAGCCAGCATATTTTCCCGGCTCGTATCCACTTCAATCTTGATACTCTGTCCGTCGGGAGTATATTTAAAGGCATTAGAAATCAGATTAATAATAATTGTATTCAGGAATCCTTTGTCCGAGTTCCACATCACCTGCTCGGGTATCTTGCTCAAGAAAGTGATGTTTCTGGATTTAGCCATTTCAACAAACGTTTTGGCTATTCCTTTCACAATGGAAGACACATTCAATGACTCAACCCGCACTTCCCTGTTTCCCGTTTCAATCCGACGGAATTCGATCAACTCATGAATCAGGTTGTTGAGACGCTCCGCATTCGTCTGAATCATCTGTACGTAGTCCACGACAAATTTACTAAGTCCCTTCGATGAAAGGATTCGTCCGCAAGGACCATAAATCAAAGTCAGCGGAGTACAAAATTCATGTGCGATATTAGTAAAGAAACGAAGTTTGGACTCAAAGACATTCTTTTGATGGCGTTTCTCTATCTCGTTCAGCAATTCCTGCTTTTTACGTTTGGAGCGCAGGATAAAGGAACGTATCAGCAAGGCTGCCAGTAAAAGCAGACACAGGGCATAAATCAAATAAGCCCACCAGGAAGCATACCACGGATCACCTATACGAATCACCAGAGAATAGACATCACTCTCTTTATCAAAGACACTATTGTAATATTTCACCAGTAAGGTATATTCGCCGGGAGCCATATTCGTAAAAGAGACTCCGCTTTCCGAACCATTGTTTACCCATTGGTCACTCAATCCTTTCAGTTTATAAAAATAGGTACAGTTATTACCATTCAGATAATCCACAGAGGCAAATGAAACAGAAAAGAAATTCTGGTCATACTGCAAATTCAAGACTTCAGTTTCTTTTTTCCGGGTGAGAAATTCGCCCAGATTGTATTGTTCACCGAAGATAGACAGCTTATCAAAATAAACAGGAGGCATATAAAGCTGCTCCGGACGGCCATCCGCCCGGATAGCTACGACTCCATTGATTCCGCCAAAGAACAGAGTACCAGTCCGGGAATCCCGAAAAGCGGCACCGTCACTAAACTCTACCACTTTTAAACCATCTCCAAAGCCATACGAACGAAAGACATTCCTTTTCGTATCGAAATTGATTAATCCGAGATTGGTGCTCAACCAGAAGTTGTCGGACGAGTTTCTAAGAA
>OBAI01001530.1_pt1 | contig 17275 bp, 7 predicted proteins | sample 1517461 | NCBI WGS metagenome assembly OBAI01 (sample SAMN04571696, study PRJEB22368) | human gut metagenome | biome: human gut; material: stool | host: Homo sapiens | place: Luxembourg | collected 2012-06-29
ACGGGGGCGCGCTGGAGCTCGCGTGGGGCGAGATCGCGGAGGGATGAGCAAAGAAAAAAGCTGCAAGCGGTGCTTGCAGCTTTTTTTGTGCGAATGGGGTCAGTCGAGGCTGTTTTTAAGGGCTTCGACCGTGCGGCGGAGCTCGTCGAGGTTCGCAAGGCAGGTATCGAGCTTGCGCTTGGCGGTCGCCTTGTCCGCGTCGTCGAGCTTCAGGGTGCGAAGCTGCGCGGTGGAGCGGCGGATGGCGCGGCCGAAGGAATCGACGCTGCGAAGCGCGTTCGGCGCAGCCTTGGGCGGCGCGGGGGGCAGCTCCGCGGCCTTGGCGTAGGCGATGGCGCGATGGACGAGGACGGGGAAGTCGTCCGTTTCGCCCGCCTTGGCGACGAAGTCCTCGACGACGGGGTAGAGGTGGGCGTTGCTCCTGCGCGCCAGCTCGTAGGCGTCGGTCATGGTCATTTTGCCGCTCTCCGCCCAGGCGGTGAGCGTTTCGTCGAGGTTCAGGAGGTCCAGATAGCGCTCGACCGTCGCGCGGGAGAGGTCGGTCTGCTCGGCCATGAGCTCAGACTGCTCCTTGATGTTCGCGGGGAGTTTATTCTCGCTTCTGAGCACCTCGCGCAGCGTTTCGAGCTGGCGCGCCATGTCAAACGGCGAGAGATTGCGCCGGTGCAGGTTCGCGCCCATGAGCGCGCGCAGCTCGGCGAGGGAATCCTCGTAATGGCGCACCTTGCACGGCACGGTCGTCTTGCCGAGCTTTCGCGCGGCGGCGACGCGGCGGTGTCCGCTGACGATGCGGTATCTGCCCTCGGCCGCGGCGGGGGTGACGATGATGTCCTCAAGGAAGCCGTCCTTTTTCACGCTCTCGACGGTGGAGAGGAACTGCTCGTCCTCCGCCATGGAGAAGCGGTTCATGGGGTTATCCTCGAGGTCGGAAACGCGCAGCTGGCGGACAAACTCGCCGTTGACGGCGCTGGCGGCCTCGGTGGTCTTTTGCAGCGTCCCGAAGATGGACGGAGATTTCTTGCTCGCCATGCTCAGCCCTCCATTCGTTCCAGCATTTCGTCGCACAGCGCGGCGTAGTCCGCCGTCGCGGCGCAGCGGGGGGAGAAGAAGCACAGCGGCTGGAGCGCCAGCGGCGCCTTCTTCACGTCGATGTTCTTGCGGATGTAGCTGCGGAACGCCAGCTCCGGCAGCATCTGCGGGAAGGAGACGATCATCTCCTTATCGAGCGTTGAGCCGGACTCGACGGCGGTCATGAAGATGCCGAGGACGCGGATGTCCGGATTGACCAGCTCGCGCACATTCTGCACCGTCTCGAGCATGACGTTGTAGCCCTCGATGGAGTTTTTATCGACCTTGATGGGGATGAGAATGTACTGCACGGCGACGAGAACATTGATGTTGAACAGGCTCTCGAGCGAGGGCGAGCAGTCGAAGAACACGAAGTCGTAGTCCTGCGGGATCTGCGGGAGCAGGCGGCGGAGCGTCATGTCGCGGCCGAAGGGCAGCTCCTGCATGGCGGTGAGCGCGGGGGCGAGCAGCGCGCCGCCGCGGATCACATCGAGGTTTTCGACGCTCGTATGGCAGATGGCGTCGGGAATGCGGCGATCCTTATCGCAGATGACGTCCGCGAGCGTGGTGGCGGGGATGTCGGTCAGCTCGAGGTTGCTCGTGGCGTTGCCCTGCGTGTCCATGTCCATGATGAGGACCTTTTTGCCGCGGCGGACCAGCTCGCCCGCTAAGTTGATGGCGGAGGTCGTCTTGCCCGTGCCGCCCTTCTGATTCATGATGGCGACGGTCTTCATTTGCTCTCCGCCCCCTTTCGCTCCAGCTCCTCGACGCTTACGACCTGCTCCATAATGGTGTCGAGCATGAACTGCGTCATGCTCATGCCGAGCTTGGTCGCGGCCAGCTTGATGCGCGTGCGCTCGTCCGGCGTGGCGTAGACGAGCAGCTTGACCTTGGCTTCTTCCACCGAAATTCCCCCTTTTCACAGGCAAACCGCGCGTTTCGACGCGATTTGACATTATGATGTCATTTCATAAAAAACATTATGACATCATCGCGGCGGCTTGTCAAGAGTAAGCCGGATGTTTTGATGTCAAAAACGGCGCGGGGGCGGCGGAGCGACGCATTTCGGGGTGCTGATTCATACATTTCGGGCCGTCCGCAGTCATTTTTTTGCAAAAGAAGGTATACTTTTCCGCGTAAAATCACCGGGAAACCACGGCAAAGTCCCCGGGGACTTTGCTTCTCCCCTGATGGGGAGAAGCAATTACATTGTCAGCAGACGTATCCACACAGAGTTCAGAAGGGAGAAACAGTATGAAGAAACGGATCGTCAGCCTGCTGCTGGTCTTCTGCATGGTCATCACGCTCGTACCCGCCAATGTTCTGGCGGACGAGGTGAAGGGCCTTGCGGAGACGACGGCGGGCCAAACCCAGACGGCGGGCACGACGGCGGCAAAGCCGGAGAACCCGTTCGCCGACGTCAAGAGCGGAAGCTGGTACGAGGCGGCAGTTTTGTACGCCCGCGCCAACGGCTTCTTTGACGGGACCAGCGCGACGACCTTCGAGCCGGACGGCCCGATGACGCGCGCGATGTTCGTCACGGTGCTCGGCCGCATGGCGGGCGTTGAGGCGGCGGACTACGCCGGCGCGACGGACTTCATCGACGTCGCGGAGGGAACCTGGTACGCGCCCTTTGTCAAGTGGGCGGCGCGCTACGGCATCACCACCGGCACCGGAAACGGGAAGTTCTCGCCGGACGGCAGGATCACCCGCGAGGAGATGGCGGTCTTCTTCGTGCGCTATTTTGAGACCTTTGACGCGATGCCGAAGGCCGATACGACGGTCACGACAAAGCCTGCCGACCTTGACAAGGTGTCCTCGTGGGCGCAGGACGCGGTGGGCAAGCTGTGGGCGCTGGGTCTGCTTAACGGCGACGGCGTGAATTTCGCGCCCAAGGATAAGGCGACCCGCGCCCAGACCGCCGCGCTCTGCCAGCGCACGGACAAGGCCGTGGAGACCTGGTACTCCGAGCCGGGCGTGAAGAGCGAGCGCGTGAGCGTCGAGCCGGGCAGCGGACAGGAGAGCGGCGATAAGAAGCCCGAGGAGCAGAAGCCCTCGGGCGGCGGCAGCTCCGGCGGCGGCACGACCGTCACGACCTATTATACGGTCAGCTTCGAGGTCGAGGGCGCACCGATGTCTCCGGCGACCGTCGCCGCGGGTACGCGCATTTCCTCGCTGTCCACCCCAACGGTGGAGGGCAAGGTGTTCCTCGGCTGGTACTACGACAGCGCTCTGACCCGCGCGGCCGGGACGAACGACACCGTGAACGGGAACACGACCCTCTACGCCAAGCTGGGCGAGGTCATGGCGGTCAACGCCAACGAGGCGGAGACGCCCAACTATGTGACCGTGACCGTTCCGGCGGCGAATGTGAGCGGCTACACCTTCGGCATCAGCGGCTATACCGCGGGCTGCATCGATTCCTTCATCAATGTGACGGCGAACAACGAGACGGTTTCGTGCAACGTTTCAAACGGCGTGGTGAGCTTTGCGCCGCAGCAGGGCCAGACCTACCGCGTGGAGCTGACGGCGGATTCCGACGCGCGCTTCGTGGTGGACGGCGCGGAGCAGGCGCCGAGCGTGCGCGTGCTGAACATCGTCACGGAGAAGGTCGAGGTGGACAATCTCACGCTCTCCGGCGGCGTGAAGTACATTCCCAAGAAGGACGTGACGGGGATGTCCACGAGCCTTGACGGCCTGTTCCGTACCTCGCTCAATCAGGACGAAAACGGCAACACCCAGCCCGTCACCCCTGTGGCGCAGACCGGCAGCTTCACCTATGCCGCAGGCGGCCTTGCCGTGGGCGACACCGTAGCGATCTACGAGGGCGTGAGCCCGGCTGACCGCAGCATCCGCACGGATAACGACGGCGCGGTGGCCTACGTGCAGATCACGGCGGCCAGCGGCACGACCTATACCTATAAGACGGCGGATTCCGCGGACGTGCTCTTCACGCCCGACGTGCTGCCGTTCCCGACCGATCAGGGCTGGGACACCGACGGCGTTGCGGACAATGACGCCGCCACCGTCCGTGTGGAGAACATGACCTACACGGACGACAAGTACGCCGAGATGGGGCTGGATTCCCAGACGACCATCGACGTGGGTGACTTCCTCGCTTTCTACTCCGGGGCATGGGGCAGTAACAGCGCTCAGGCCCAGGGCTATGCGAGGATCACCCGTGTGGATACCCTTACCACGCAGGACGGCGAGGAATACTATGTCCTCACCTATGAGGACGCGGAGGAAGCCGACGTTTTCGCGGCGATGGACCTCTACAGCACCCGCGACGAGGAGATCGAGCTGACCGCCGCGCAGAGGGCGGAGATCGAGGACGACATGGTGCGTCAGGCACGCGAGAGCGGCTTCGCCGAGCAGGCGGCGCAGTATCTCACCGAGCTGGCGCTGGAGACGGACGGCTTCCAGGAGCTGAGCGACATGGGCCTTTCGTCCTACTCCATCACCGACGCGGACGGCGCGCTGGTGCAGAGCTGCGACCTGACGCTGTACAGCGCGGTCTCGCGCCCGCTGCTCGATAAGGATCACATCAACATCAGCGCGACCGTCAACGTCGGCTCGCTCAAGCATTTTGCCGACCGCTACGGCATCCGCGCCGAGCTGTCCATCGAGTTCTCCACCACCGTGGAGGGCAAGAACGGCAATTCCATCGAGATCAATATGACCGCCGTGTTCGAGCAGGAGGTCCTGCTCACCGTCAACACCAGCGGCGGCGCGATCTGGAAGTGGAAGTGGATCTTCCCCTACATCTACGATTACCGCCTCAACGCCAACATCGACGTGGGCACCTACACCGGCATCGCCATCACCGCCACCGCCAAGACGGCCGGCGAGGACGACGACGGCTTCGACTGGAAGAGCGTGACCGGTCTTGCGCCCGAGGAAAAGATCATCAACATCGGCCAGCAGATCAAGGATCTGATGGAACAGAAGGAATCCTTCTTCGGCGAGGATGTGGACTGGAAGGCCGGTGAGGGCGGCGGCCTTGCGGATAAATACTCCGCGATGATGGAGGACGCCGACGAGAGCTGGATCGACCTCGTCCGCAAGGAGATCTTCGCGCAGGAGGGCAATGTGGACCCGTTCCACATCCTCTGCTACGGCATCAGCGCCGACTTTGTCGTGAAGGCGAACCTCTACGTCACGATGGGCATGAGCTTCGAGTTCGGCGTGGCCAGACGCTACAATTTCTCCATCCTGCTCTTCCACAAGCAGTCCACCAACGAGACCATCGATCTGGAGGAGGCGCACTACAACTTCGACTTCTACGTCATGGGTACGCTTGGCGTGCGCGTGGGCGTGGAGTTCGAGATCGCGGTCGGCCTGTTCTCACTCAAGCTGGACTCCATCGGCATCACGGCCGAGGCAGGCGCTTACGCGCAGCTCTGGGGCTACTTCTACTACCATTTGAGCTGGACGCAGAGCGGCGGCAAGGATTCCAACGCCGCGGGCGCGATGTATGTGGAGATCGGACTGTATCTGACCATCACGTTCAAGGCGCAGCTTTTCTCGAGCGACAAGCTGACCTATCAGCCGGTGCTCTACGACGGACAGTGGCCGCTGTGGAGCGCGGGCGCACAGGAGAACGTCTACGACTTCGCGTATGACGAGGACGACGACCGGCTCGGCATCGACCTCAAGAGCGTACGCAGCGTCACGCTGCCCTCCTCGCTGTTCGACATGAGCTATATGGACATGAAGACCGGCGAGCTCTACGACGGGGACGAGAATCCCGCCGCCAACTACGACGACGCGTCCGAGAGCCACTTCACCATCGAACTGAGCAACGGCGCGTTCCGCTACGATCCTGCCGGCAACACAGTCACCATCACGCCCGACGCAAGCTCCATCAAGGAGAGCTGCGACGTGACGATCCGCTGGAGGAACGGCGCGCTGGCGTTCACCTCCGAGCCGATCGAGCGCACGCTGCACATTGAATGGAGCGATCCCGCCAACGTGCAGTATTACGCCTTTGATTCCAACGGCGGCAGTTATGTGCCGATGATCGTGACCGGCAAGGGCGCGGCCATCACCGCGCCTGCCGCGCCCGTCAAGCAGGGCTATACCTTCGCCGGCTGGTACAGCGACAGCGCCCTGCGGCAGAGCTACACGATCCCCGCGGCGATGCCCGCCTTCAGCGGCATGAAGGGCATGATGCTCTACGCCAAGTGGGAGCCGGCGCACGATACGCCGTATCGGGTCGAACACTATTTGCAGGAGCTCAACGGCACCTACACCAAGGCGAACGACGACCTTTGCACCGGCACGACATTAGAGCGGACGGCTGTTTCTCCGCGCACCGGCACGGTGGACGGCGTGAACTACGATAATTATGCCTGCGCGGGCGTGACGCAGCAGACCATCAAGGCGGACGGCAGCGCCGTGGTGCGGGTCTATTACGAGAGAAAGTCCTACGACGTGACCTTCACCTACGGCACATTCCGGAGCGCGGAGCTGCCCGACATCGTTTACACCATCAAGTACGGCGGCACGGCCTACGCGCCCGCGTTTGCCCTGCAGGGCTACACCTTTAAGGGCTTCGAGGGCTTCGCCGCCGATGCGCAGAGCGGCGGCGTGACGGTCACGGGCGACATGAGCTTTGCGGCGCAGTGGTTGCCGCGCGACGACACGCCTTACCGCATCGAGCGCTACGCGCAGCGTGTGGACGGCGTGGCGGGCTATCTGCTCATCGACGACGAGCAGGCCATCGAGAGCCGGACCGGCATGACCGGATCCGCGATCGACTTCGGCGCGTGGAGCAAGGACGGCTTCACCTACGATCACGCGGAGGTGAATGGCAGCACCGTGTCCTCGGCGGCGATCGGCGCGGACGGCAAGACCGTCGTGAAGCTGTACTACGACCGCGCACGCTGCGACCTCCGGTTTGAGACGAACGGCGGAACGCTGCCGGAGGGCAGCGGGGAGACGGAGCAGGTGTACTTCGGCGCGCGCGTGCGCCTCGCCGCGCTGCCGCAGCCGGTCAAGGCCGGCTATGTGTTCCGCGGCTGGCACACCGACGCGGCGTGTGAGAACGCCTTTGCCGGCGGCACGATGCCGGTGGGCGGCCTGACCCTCTATGCCAAGTGGGAGGCCGGACAGAACACGGCGTACAAGGTCGAACACTACCTCCAGAACGCGGACGGCAGCTATCCCGACGCCGCCTCGCAGACCGAGAACCTGGCCGGCGTGACCGGCGCGGCCGTTGAAGCGGTCGTGCAGACCACTACGGGCTACCATGAGGATACGGAGAACGGGAGCGCGGTCAAGAGCGGCACCATCGCCGCGGACGGCTCGCTCGTGCTGCGCGTCTACTACGTGCGCGATACCTATATCCTGACCTTTAAGAACGCGGGCGAGGCGGACTTCGTTTCCACCCGGCGCTGGGGCGAGCGCGTCAGCGAGCCCGCGCTGACGGTGACGAAGCCGGGCTACGCGCTCAGCTGGTCGCCCGCGCTGCCCGAGACGATGCCGCAGAGCGACAGCACCTACACGGCGGTCTGGACGGCGAAGGGCGACATTGCCTACAGGGTCGAGCACTACCAGCAGAACGCGGACGACGACGGCTACACGCTCCGCGACACCGACCCGCTCACCGGCGCGACCGACGCGGAGGTGACCGCGGCGGCAAGGCACTACGACCACTTCGCGCTCAACGAGAGCGCGGCGGGGACGGTTTCCTCCGGCGTGATCGCGGCGGACGGCTCACTCGTGCTCCGGCTGTACTACGACCGCGAGACGCTGCGCGTGACCTTTAACGCGGGCGAGGGCGGTACGCTTACGGACGAGGCGGAAAAGACCTTCCGCTACGGGCAGCGCTTCTCCGTGGCGAACCCGGAGCGCGCGGACTACGGCTTTACCGGCTGGTATCTGCCGGACGGCAGCGAGTTCAACGCGCAGACCGTCACCGCGAGCATGACCCTGACCGCGCGCTGGGGCGCGCAGCCCGTGGACTTCACGGTGGAGCACTACTACATGGATACGACCGGCAATATGCCGTCTGCGGCGAGCGAATCCGACCAGACGCGCAAGGACGTGGACACGGACATCGAGGTCGGGACGCTGAAAAAGAGCGGCCTGAGCGAGGCCTTCACCTGCGTGAAGGCAAAGGTGAGCGGCGTATACGGCCTTGCGGACGACACCGAGATCAGCCTGAACGATACGGTTCGCGTCACCAAGGATATGACCGTGAAGCTCTACTACGACCGCGCGCAGTATGCGCTCGAATGGGTGTTTAACGGCGGCACGGCGAGCAACGACTACACCGGCCGCGGCGGCGCGTATGAGATCTACTACGACACCGCGCTTATCCTGCCCGAGCCCGCCAAGCGCGGCCACGACTTCGGCGGCTGGTTCGACAACGAGACGTTCAACGAAAGCGGCAAGCTCGCGGCGGGCGCGAAGATGCCCGCGGCGGCGCAGACCTACTACGCGAAGTGGTCGCCGAGCGTGTACGGCATCACCTATGGCAATATGGTGAACGGCACCTTTGCCGCGGCGCAGCCCGAGAAGCACACCTACGGCACGGCGACCGAGATTCCCAACCTGACCAGAACGGGCTACGTCTTTAACGGCTGGGTCGTGAACGGCGTCGGCGCGGCGCAGACGGGTCTGACGCTGGGCGCGGAGGACTACACCGGCGCGATCGCGCTGACGGCGGCGTGGACGGCGGAGCGCTATGCCATCACCTATGAGGGCATGGACGGCGCGCAGTACGGCGAAGCGCATCCCGACTGGTACGCCTACGATACGGACACGGTGATCTCCAACCCGACGAAGGCGGGGTACACCTTCCTCGGCTGGCTCGTGAACGGCGAGAGCACGGCGTGGAAGGCCTTGACGCTGGCGAAGGAGAGCTGCACCGGCGCGATCACGCTGACGGCGACATGGAAGCAGAACCCGTACACCATCACATGGATGGTCAACGAGGGCGGCACGATCAACGAGACGCTCGAATACAGCAAGACCGCGTTCTTTTGGGGAGCCATCACCGCGCCGACGGTGACGGCAAAGGACGGCTACGCGTTCGGTGGCTGGTACACGGACGGCAGCAATTTTGCTGAGCATACCAAGTTTAACAACGGCGACAAGATGCCAGAGGGCGATGTGACCTACTACGCGAAGTGGACGCTGATCGAGTACACAATCACCTATAACTTGGACGGCGGCACGAACGCGGAGGGGAATCCCAAGAGATTCACGGTCGAGACGCAGAAGATCACGCTGCTCGACCCGACCAAGACGGGCTACCGCTTCGACGGCTGGTACACCGACGACACCTACAGCACGAAGGTCACGGAGATCGCTGCGGGCAGCGTGGGCGATGTGACGCTCTGGGCCAAGTGGACGGTCAAGCAGTACACCGTCACGTGGGACACCGACGGCGGCAATGCTTTGACCGGTAACTACACCACCACGGCGGACTACGGCACGGCCATTGTCCGGCCGGACGACCCGACGAAGGAGGCCGACGCGCAGTATACCTACACCTTTGGCGGCTGGTACACGGACCGGGCCCTCACGCAGCCGCTGGACGACAACGCCACCGTGCCCGCGGAGAACCTGACGGTCTACGCCAAGTGGAACACGACGGCGCAGACCTACACGGTCAAGTGGTACGGCGTGAACAATCCGTGGTGGGGCAGCGCCGCAAAGAAAGAGCCGTACGTGCTGCTGAGAACGGAGACCTATGACTACGGCACGCTGCTGCTGGAGAACGCGCCCGAGGCGACCAAGGACGCCTATGACGCGTACTACTACGAGCTGGAGGGCTGGCGCACCGGCCCGGAGACGGGTGAGCTGCTGACCGAGGCGAGCATTGTCACCGGCGACGCGGAATACTATCCCAGCTTCCTCCAGAAGAAAAAGATGTGCACCATTACCTTCGACCTCGGCGACGCGGGGGGGACCATCGATCCGGTGACGGTCGAGTATGGAACCTTCAGCAGCTCGGTCTTCAACAATATCCAGAAGCCCGACACCATGGCGCGGTACGGCCAGTTCAAGGGCTGGTACGAAGAGGGTACAAGCCACATGGGTCAGGCCTACAGCGGGCTGATCGTCGAAACGATGACGGTGGAGGCGGGCTGGTCGGAGCTGTACGCCTACGACGAGAGCCAGCTCCGGGCGGCTCTGTCGGAGGACGCGTACCAGACGTCGACGGTGCGCCTGCGCGCGGACATCGCGCTGGCCGATGAGGTCCCGATCACCAAAAGCATCACGGTCACCGGCGAGCCCCTGACGACGGACAACAAGGATACGAACTACACGCTCAGCGCCGCGGGGGGCAAGACCGCGTTCCGCATCGGTAAGACGACCGTGACGGACATAACGGCGCGTCCCACGGTGACGATCAAGAATCTTACGATCGACGGCGGCGCGCGCGGCCTGCTGGTCTACATCGCGGACGTGAAGCTGGAGAACGTGACCATTGAGAACTGCGACGCCACGACGGACACCCATTCGACCAAGATCTCCAACGGCGGCGCGATTTACATGGACACCAAGAATAGCTTCGGAACGGTCACGAGCAGACTCTGTACGTTCCGGAACAACAAGGCCTACAACGGCGGCGCGATCTACATCAAGAAAGGGGCGCTGGAAACGAACGGCTGCAAGTTCCTCGGCAACACCGCGACGAGCGACGGCGGTGCGGTGATGCTGACGGACAACGCGCAGCAGTCGGGCATCGGCGCCGGTACGTTCCAGAACAACCATGCGGGAGGGTACGGCGGTGCGCTCTACGTTGGCCGCGTGCGGGTCAGCCTGAGTCTGGTCACGTTTGACACGGGGAATACCGCGGGCCAAAAGGGCAATCTCATCGCGATCTACACCTATCTGGACAATAACAAAAACCAGTATGTGAGTTACACCGACTGCTGGGACAAGACGCAGAGCAGCGATGAGAGTGTGAAGCACAGCAACAACCTCTACTCGAGCAAGGGGGCTTATGTGACGCGCGACAAGCTGTGATTTGCGCGGACAACGGTCCGGCGGCATGATGACCGTGACCGCCAGACTAACGGTGAAGGGCGAACCGGACAAAAGGGCTTTCCCTTTTCCGAAGGGCGTGCATCAGGAAAAATAAGAGCGAAAACCGACAGACGGACGGCCATAAGGCCGTCCGTCTGCTGTTTTTATGGATAAGGCGGGGGAGACGCTTGAACGCGAAGGAACCCGCAAGGCCGGCGAAAATGCCCGCTGCCGCGCCGATGGCCAACGCCAGAAGCACCATTTTCGCGGAGCATTAATTCGGTTCGTCTGCCGTGCGGCGTTCGAATGCGGCGAGCGCGAGCGCGAAAAATACATAACATGAACGGGTAAACCGATATAAGTAAGATGCTGGTGATATGTTGACAGCCGTCGGTGCCATGTGATAAGATAGGCATAGACAGGTTTGCATCACAAGAAGCCGAAGCAGGTGCGATACGCCTGTGTGGCGCGCGGGCTTGCCACAGTAGCCAATGCGAAACGGAAAGCGTGCCATGGACCCGGCAGGAGTAATCTCGTTGAAAGTGCCGGTAAGTAAAAAGTATCATGTTCCTATCCACCCTGTGATAGCAGCCGGAATGCTGTAGATTTTCCGGAGAGCGCGCCCTCTGCAATGGCGCCGACAGGCCCTGACTGCCGTGGAAGTTAAGAAACAGGGCTGCACACATAAGCAGAAAAAAGTGTCGGGGGCGACCCCAAAACGGTCACACACAAGACCTTAAAAAGTGTATTTGCCGATCGCCGAGTCTCCGCGCGGAGCTGGCAGGAGGCGGCGCAGCTTGAACATAAATGGACAGACAAACGGACAGGAGGGAGCCGGATGGGGCGGAAGAACAAAACCTATTACAAGGATCTGCACCAGCAGGCCTATGATCGGCTGACCGAGATGCTGGCTTTCGGCGAGAGCAAAAAGGAAGCCGTGGCTGCCGGCACGGAAAAGGATAAGATCTTCTCGGTAAATACATATAAAAGCTACTGGAAGCACATCAAATATTTCCTTCGCTTTATCAAGCAGAAGCATCCGGAGTGTACGACGCTCAAAGGCGCGAAAAAATATGTCAACGAATGGCTTCAGAGCAGAGCGGATGAGGAGCTTTCCGCGTGGACGGTGCAGCTGGAGGCGAAGGCGCTCGGCAAGCTTTACGGGATCGAGCCGGACGACGAGGACTATTTCAAGCCGCCCAAGCGGAATCGTGAGGACATCAAGCGCAGCCGCAGCGACTGCGTGCGCGACGAACACTTTTCGAAGACGAACAACGACGAGCTGATCAAGTTCTGCCGCGGGACGGGGCTGCGCCGCCGCGAGCTGGGAGAGCTTCGCGGAAAGGACCTCGTGCGCTGTGAGCAGATCGCGGCGGATGCCGCGCAGCTGGAGCAGATTCCGGAGGAGGAGCGCGCGCCGAGCGTCACAAAGCGGCTGGAAATGCTGCGGGACGCGATGCTTTTCCCGCAGGAGTGGTTCGTTCATGTCCGCAACGGCAAGGGCGGACGGGAGCGGCTCAGCCCGATCATCGGGAAAAACGCGGCGCAGATCGTGGAGCGGATCGCCGACACGCCCGCGGAGGAGAAGGTGTGGCAGCACATCCATACGAGCGCCGACATTCACGCCTACCGTGCGGAATACGCCACGGCGATCTATAAGGCCTACGCCCGGCCGATCGGGGAGATCCCCTACGACCGGGTGAACAAGGGGACGGAAAAGCGGTTTCAGGGCGATGTCTACACCTGCCGGAAGGACGAGGCGGGGAAGAAGCTGGACAAGGCGGCGATGCTCTTGTGCAGCAAGGCGCTGGGGCATAACCGCATCAGCGTGGTGGCGGATAACTACATCCGCGGACTGTAGGGGAGGCTTGAAATGACCCAATTTGTGCGGAAAACGCTGCTGGGCGGATTTGCCGAGGTCCCGGGAGGACAGAACGATCCGGAGTGCAGCCATGTGCTGATGGAGCGAGCGGATTACGACGGCTTGTGCCGCTGTGTCTCTGACGCGAGGCAGGAAGCCATGCGGATAAGAAACGAGGGAGACAACGCGCTTGCGATGGCAAACCGGAGCGCGCGGGAGGCGCTGGCACAGGCGGAAAAAGAGGCCGGGGAACGCCTGCAGGCGCTCCGGCAGGAGCTGGAGGCAGAGAAGGACGAGAGCGCGTATCAGCGGGCGCTGAATGCCAACCTGCTGCGGATCAACCGCGAGCGCGCCAACGCGGAGCGCGGTTTGAGGCCGAAAAAGACGAGGCCGGGGTACATCGTACTCTATTCGGAGGAAAAGGACTATCCGTATCGGGACGGAAAGAGGCTCATTAAGGTGAAAATGTGGGAGACCACTTTGCAGAGTCCGTATCCGACCGGACTTGCGGAGGCGGCAGCGAGGCGGCAGCTTGAGGAGGATCTGTTTTCGGAGGAGAACGAGTGGCTGAGCGCGGCGATCGGCATCACGGGCCGGTATTTGGACGATTATGAGAAAATGCGGGCGGAAAAGCACCTGAACCCCAACGATCCCTTCTTTCAGGGGAACATCGCCCTTGCCACGCTGCAGCGGCTGAAGAGGAATTTCCGCTCCGGCTACTGGGAGGTGTCGCTCCTGCACACGAAGCCGCTGGGCGACATTCCGGAGGAGCTGCTGCCGGAACGGAAGAAGACCGCGCGGGAGACGTGAAAAAGCTCCCCGCGCCATTCGGCGCGGGGAGCTTTTGTGCTGCCTTCTAACGAAGAACCGTTATCAGATGCTCTGCGAGTGATCAGGCACCCAACACGACAGCGGTCTTACCGGCGCAGGTGACCTGATAATAGGTACCAGCGTTCACAGCAAAGGTGCCGGTCAGCGCAGTCGCGGAAGAGTAGGAAGCGGTAAACGTACCAACGGTCACATAGGTGCCCGTGGCGCCGTTCAGCATCTTGACCTCATACGTGGCGGTAGTGCCGGAAGTGAAGTTGGTACCGGCCACAGTGACAGTCGCAGTACCGCTGGCAGCAGTCGCGGAAACACCGGTGACCTTGGCAGCCACAGTGTCGTCGACGCCTTCGGCAGTATCAACGACCTTGATATACAGGTCGGTCACGATATCGTCGTCATTGAGCTTGAACCAAACCAGATCGTTGGCATCCTCGCCAATGGAGGTGACGTCGATCGCGTTCACGTCGCCCTCGACGTTGATCATGTAGACCTTAACATCCTTGCCATAAGCATAGACGGAGCCGCCGAGCTTGACAACGCTGTTCTTGGTGTCGCCGGTCGTCGTAGCGTAGAGGACGTCCATAGCGCTTGCACTGCTGTTGGCCTTCTGCTCGAAGCTGGTCAGGATGCCCTTGTCGTTGTACTGAGGACCGTAGCCGAGCGTCCACTCGGTGATGGCGTTCTCAGACTTCAGCTCGAACTTCTCGCCATCAAGATAAGCGGTGTAGGCAAAGTAGTAACCAAGATCCTTGGTGTAGGACTTGCCGTCGCTGTTGCCCTTGACGAAGATGACGTCCTTGTTGCCGGAGGACATCTGAACTTTATCGTTGTTCAGCAGGAACACGACCGTGTAGGCGCTGTCGCCGGCCTTCTTGTACGCGGCGTACCAGGTCTCGTCATCGCTCAGCATCTTCGCGGTAGGAACGTTCGCAATGCCTTCATAGACGCTGTAGGTGGTGTTGGAGGTGCTGCTCTTCTTGGTCTCAGTCAGGAAGATGGTCTCGCCGTCAGCGGGCAGAGTCGTGCCAGCGAACTTCATAGCGGGCGAACCGTTGGTGATCACCTTGTCGTTCGCGGAAGTGGAGGTCTGCGCGGCGTCCGCGACCAGAGTCAGCTTATAGCCGTCGCTGCTGATGGTGTAGGACACGATGTCGTACTTGCTCACCTCGTTAGCAGCAGTGCTCGTGCCCGAAACGATGGTAGCGAGCTTCTCGGTGGTGCCGTCCATGTAAACGGCCTTGTCCAGATCGACCTTCTTGGTGGTGCCGTCGGTGAAGAGGAGCTTCACGCGGGCGGGATCAAGACGGGAACCCGCACCGTAGTCGAGAACGACGGCGTACTGCTTGCTGGTGTTCGCCTTCAGGTAGAGGACATAGCCATAGGCATCGAGATAAGCGGTCACTTCGGTGCCGTTATCCACGTCGCCGTTGAGGGTCTCCTTCACGGTGGCAACGGACTTGGCATTGGCATCATACTTGGTGCCGCCGACCGTCACGGAGCCGGCAGTGGTGAAGGTGCTCATCTTGCCGGTGACCTTTTCGGCCAGAGCCATGGACTGGATGCCGTCGTCGCCGGACTTCTTGGAATAGGTGTAGGCAACGATGTCTCCCTTGGCGAACGCATCGGTCTTATATTCGCTCTTGATGGTAGTTGCAGGCTTGGTATAGCCATCGCCGGTCTTGATGGTCACATAAGCGTCCTTGGTGCTGCTCTGCTTGTAGACAGCGCCGACCTCACCAACGTAGGTGTTGATCAGAACGAGGGTGATGGTCTCCGCATCGTTGTCGTAATAGACATTCAGCAGGGAGCCGTCCGCACCGACCTTGGTGGTCTCGCCCTTGACGAAGTTCTTGGTGCTGGAATCGGTCGCGTAGTTCACGTCTTCACCGTCAACGTACATGGTGACCTTGGACTTGGAGATACCGTCGGACAGGCCGAGGTCGGCATAGATGGCGCTGATCTTGGTCGCGGCGGTGTAGGTAGCGTCAGCCTTATCGGCGTAGGTGCCGATGGAGGCGGCCTTCAGCTTCCACTCGGTGGCGGAGCGCATGAAAGCGTCGGTGGTGCCGAGCTTCTTGAGATCCTTGTAGAGCTTCTCGCCGAGCTCGACGGTGTACTCACCGGAGGTGAGCTTCTGGGAAGAGATGTTCTGATCCTTGGCGATGGTGGAGGTCTCATACTTGGCGACGGAAGCGCCGAAGTTGATGTCCGCGCCGTTGACGATGATGCTGGAGCCCTTGGTCTCATAGGTGACCATGGGAGCCTCGAGAGCGTTCAGGCACATCTGAGCGGCCTTCTCGCGGGTGAGGACCTGGTTGACGGAGCCGTCGATGCCGTCCATCAGCTTGGTCTTTGCCATGAGCTTGCTGGTGTTGATGGCCCAGTCGGTGCCGACCATCTTCTCGGCCTTGGCATCGTAGCCGAGCTCAACGAGCAGCATCTTGCCGAACTGCAGGGCAGTCAGCTGACCGGCGGGGGCGAACTTGCCGTCGCCGACACCGGAGACGATACCGGCCTGCGCGCAGTAGGCGATGAAGCCGGCGGACCAACGGGAGGAAGCCACGTCGGTGAAGGTGTTGCCGCCAACCATGGCGTCAGCAGCCTTGGAGCCGAGCTCGAGGTACGCGATGATCTTCGCGGCCTGCTCACGGGTCAGGTTTTCCTTGGCATTGAAATTGCCCTTTTCATCGCCAACGAACACACCAACGGCGTTCATGACGTCAACGGCTTCCTTATAGTCGATGCTGTCCGCATCCTTGAAAGCCGCGTTGCTGATGGTGACGAGGGACATGGACATGACCAGCGCCAGCACCAGAGCGAGTAACTTTTTCATATAGTGTTACTCTCCTTTCTGAAATTTCCGCTCGCCGGTTCCATTTTTTCGCTGTCGCAGCGCCGTTTCCAGCGGTTTCGGCGTGGCCCTCGCGAAAGGGAAGCCCTTTCCGCTTTGTGCAGCGAGCTGAAAAAACCGAAAAATGCGCCGTTTCGGCGATACCATATCCCCATTGAGTCGGATTTGTATTGCAAACTCGGATGTTTCGGGCATTTCTCGATCCACTTACCGTGGCATGCCGTTCCCGTAACTGAACCGGGAACCTACCCTGCCCACCTTCATTTGCACACTTATCTTACACCCCGCTTTTTTCCGCGTCAATGGCTTTAGGCAAATCGTAATAATCCTGTAATATTTCCGAAATCCTGTTACAAGCAAGGGAAAAATTCCCGATTCGGTCGAAAACAGCCGCAGACGATACCCTTGTATATAATATGTATACCCCGCCGCAGCAGGAGACTGATCGTTTCAAGGCCGGGCGTTCCGCCGTACTGCCGCAAAATCGGCCGTTTTTGTTTCAAATGCCCAACGAACTCCCTCAAAATCGCCGATGTCTACCCGATGTCTACCCGCCGAAACGCTTGGGGCGCAAGGGCCTACTGGTTTTTTACCCCTCTGCGCCGTCCACCCGGAGGGCTACCCTTTTCGAATGTCAAAAGGCCGCGAAACGCCTGCTGCGCGGGCGCTTTGCGGCTTTT
>OBAI01001538.1_pt1 | contig 17196 bp, 17 predicted proteins | sample 1517461 | NCBI WGS metagenome assembly OBAI01 (sample SAMN04571696, study PRJEB22368) | human gut metagenome | biome: human gut; material: stool | host: Homo sapiens | place: Luxembourg | collected 2012-06-29
GTTTATGGATATATATATATACTATTATATTTATTAATAGTAATAATAAAAATAGGCATATGTTTTTGTAAAAAAATAATGAACTATTTTAGACAAAAAAATAATGCGAATATAAAATCAAATAATAAAACAAATGGGGTTCTTTTTGATATTAATATAAATAGCAGTTATGCTACATTAACTATTATAATATTTGGAATAATATTATCAGATGCAATTTGTAATCGATATGAAATAAATATTATTAGTGTTTCTGTTTTAATGGCAGTTATAGAAACGATATTAATGAACTTAATATTGTTTAAAGACAATAATAACAGGGCAGATTTTTATATAAAAGAAAATAAAATAAAATGGTATATCTATAAAAAAATCAATGTTAATTATATATTATGTGGGAATAAAATTAATAGGAGTGAGAGTGATAAAATAAAACTTATTAAAAGTGATCCTAATTTGATATTTTATAGAGTGCCATCTGAAAAGCAGAATGAATAAATCAGAAAGTCTAATTTAGAAAAAAGTTTTGTGAGAATTAGCTTTGAACAAAAAACTTGAATAAAATTTATTGTATCAAAAAAAGAACAATCGGCATATATACATATAATTGCAAATAAATATCATAAAAATATAGCAAACCCCGATAAACCCAGTAAACAAGCGTGAGAACAACTAATTTCAATTTGTCAATAGATTTGGCGAAAGTGGCACTAAGTGGCACTAAATGGCACTAGATGGCACTAAAAAGATATGTTACAATATAATAGCCAGAGGTGTAAGAAAACCAATGACTTGTTCGACTTTATTATGTAAAACATTTTAAAGCTCCTTTTGTGAATTTGTTTGTGTGGTAGGTGAATAAATTCACAATACATATTAATCCTGTCAGATTATTTATAGTACAGAATATTTCTGACAGGGTTTTATGTAAACTTAATAATATTTTCTTAGTCTTAAAAAGGATTCGAACCAGAGTAATTCTGCTTCAAGTCCTTTTTTAATGCCCTGATGGATAAAAATAACAATTGTTAACATATTAAGAATAAGATGTGACGAAATCCGTCACAGAAAGGAATAGAATGTCAATATTTATAATTCAAGGAACGCTGTCCGTTTTTGCAGACAGTGTTCCTTTTTTAGTGTTCTGTAACAGAAGACACTGTATACGTCCGCCACCATTATTAAATAATGATTGGGTTAATCAGATAAGATTTAATTCAGTACAACAATTAAAACGTGACGGAATCCGTCACATATACAGAATATAAAAATAAATACGTTATTTAAAAGGAGATTATAAAAATGGTAGATATCATCAAAACACATCTTAAGCCAATTATTGCAGCGGCAATTCTTATCGCACTTATGGCGGTAATACTTGCTTTATTATCAACAGATGGAGTTGTAGCGACAGGATTCCAGACAATGCTTACAACAATATTCAATAAAGGTATTGATGCAGGAGGATTCTAAAATGGCAGATGAGGATAAGATTTTAACCGGCATTCTCACTAAGGAGCGACTTAAGCCGCTCCTTCCATTTCTGGAAAATGATGAGATTACAGACATAGACTGGCACGGCAATTCGCTGTGGGTCAATACAATACATAATGAGTCAGTAAGAATACCTGACAATGAACATTCGGTAACAAGTGAATATATAGATGGATTTGTGAATAATATTGCGAATTCACAGTCAAAGTATTTTAATAAGCAGAACTATAAACTTGAGGCAGAGTCAGAAGAACTCTGCTTAAGGATAACGTGTCTTCACGAGTCAGTTGCAAGAACTGGTACAAGCGTGTTTATAAGAAAAACTACCAAGGAAACACGTTTTTCTTATGACAGCCTGATTAAATCTGGATATTGTTCAAAAGACACACTTAACCTTTTAATCAATGCCGTGCAGGGAAAATTAAATATTGTAATATGCGGAGAGCCGGAGGCAGGTAAAACTGAATTTGGCAAGTTCCTGTCTATGTATATTCCTGATAATGAGCATACAGTAACCATAGAGGATACTCTTGAATGGCACTATAAAGATTTAAAACCCGACGCTTCGCATACATCACTCCAAGTCAATGAAGTATTCACATATACGGATGCGTTGAAGGAATGTATGCGAATAAATCCTAAGAGGATACTGCTTAGTGAGGTACGTTCGGTTGAAGCCAAGAACCTTATTGAGTTATGGAACACCGGTTCTAAAGGAATAACAACACTTCATACTGACGATGTAAGAAAAATTCCAGACAGGATGTTAAATATGATGCCTACAAGACTGGATGCTGAAAGGCTCCGCAACAATATTTATGAAAACCTTGATATTGGAATTCTGATCAGACGTAAAAAAGTGGGAAATGTAATTCAAAGATATATAGACCAGATTGCGTGTTTTTCAAGAATTGATGAAGAAAACCTGTGCTGTATGATCCTTGAAGATGGCAGGTTAGTTAATAAGAAGCTTCCGTCAGATAAAATGTCAGTCCTTGGCAAGGCTGGTATAGATAATCCATTTATTTGGGCAGATAAGGAGAGAAAATGAAAAACAGAAAGAAATATGAAAAGACCAATCTTATAGCTGAAATAGAAAAATTCGGCTATAAAGTATCAGTTAAATCTCTATTAGGAACATTTGCTTCAGTTGTTGCTGGCTGCATCGCAGCCGGCTATCTTTTTAAGCTGAAGCCTATGGGGTATGTTATTGTGTGTATTGTGGCAGTTATGTGCACATTCAGTATAATATATCAGTCGTATAAAGCAAAATATGAGCAGAGAAGATTTTCAGATGTGAGTATCTATCTTGAAAGAATGATATATTATTTTTCAAGTGGAATAACAATTCTTGATTCACTTGAGCTTATAATAAAAGTCTTTCCATCCGGAGAAATGCACGATGTACTTGCTAAGGCAATCAGCATAATCAGGACAGCAAATGTATCAAATGCTGATAAAGCTGCGCTTGATGAGATAGAAAAGACTTATCCGGTAAAGAGAGTAAAGACATTGCATAAATTTATGCTCCAGCTCCAGAAAAACGGTGGAAACGCAGAGCTTGGAAAGAATATACTTCTTGCAGACAGACGTAACTGGGTAGACAGGACAATGGAATTACAAGCCGGAAAGCGTAACTTTAAACGTGATATTGTTATAGCAATCGCAATTGTTACAGCTATGTGCCTGTTTGCAATATATGTTCCACAATATGTAAAGCAGTTCAATGTGGATATATCACTTAATCCGCTTGTGCAGGCAACCTCAGTAGTACTGCTGTGTGCGGATATTTTGATATATACACATATCAATAAATTTATGTCGAAAAACTGGCTTGATGAAAAGCCGGAGAAGACAGATGAGGAATGTAAAAAGATATATGACAATTATTATAGTAATAATAGCAAAAGAGATGTCATTATTGCAGCTATATGTTCAGCTGTCACAGTTGTAGCAGGTGTTCTTTTGTATATAAGGATACATTCAGTATTTATATTTGCGGTTATGGCGGTACTGGTCATATTCTTTATAAAGTCCCCAGCTTTAGGTAAGAAAGAAGTAAGAAAACAGATACAGCGAATGATTGAAATTAATTATCCTGAATGGCTGTTACAGGTGAGCCTTTATCTTGCGACAGAAAATGTTCCGGTTGCAATGACTAAATCATATGAAGAAGCTCCAGCAATAATAAAGCCGGCATTGTTTAAAATGCTTAAGGAACTTGATGCAGACCCGGCTTCCTCAGAACCATACAATAATTTTTTGAAAGAATTTAATGTAGATGGAGTAGAAGAGTCAATGACGGCATTATACAGTCTTGCAACATCAGAAGGCGGTGATATAACTGATGAATTCTCTAATCTCATAAGGCGTAACAGTGAGTTGAATAATAAAGCAGAGAAACTTAAGAATGAAGATAAGCTTTATATGATGGGACTTAACATATGGCTTCCAAGTGGTATATGCTGTGCTAAGATACTATGTGATTTTGCGGTACTTTTTAGCACATACTTCTTATCATCATTAAGCCTGATTTAAAATGTGACGGAATCCGTCACATTTTAAACCAATAGCACAATAGCAATCAGAAGGAGGATAATATGTCACAAATTATTAAAGTATATCTGTCACTGTTTATGATTACAGTTTTTGTCGTTCTTGGTGTCTCGCTTATTGGTGCAGATACAGGAGTATCCAATGCAAGAGCATACCACGATTCTTTTGTGAAGCAGATTGAAGAAAGCAATATGTCACAGACAGTGATAGACAGCTGCAAGGATAATGCAGCCAGTCTTGGCTATACAGTAACAACTAACAATATAACAGATGAGAAGAATAAGGTAATAGCAGTTGAGGTTGTAACAGACTACAGCTATAAAATTCCATTCCTTGGGATTGATAAGACACATACATTAAGAAATATTGCAAGATAGGATGTGACGGATTCCGTCACATCTTAAGGAGGATATATGGAATACATAATCGAACATTATACAGGCAGCATTGTAATAGCTGCAATATCAGTTGCATTTATAACATTGATTTCACAGATATTAACATACGTTAATATTCTGTAGAGGAGCAGACAGATGAAATATATAATAGAAGAACATCTTGATGCACTTATTGAAGGAGCTGGAGCAGTAGGATTTATAATTATATTCCAGACACTCTTTTTAAATGGAATAGGGGCACAGCTTATTTCAAATATTGTATCAGGATTTTGTTAGGAAAAGAAAGAGGATAAAATGAAAGACATAATAACAGTATTTCTTAAAGCGGTACTCGCAGGTGCAGTTATGACTGCCCTGCTTCTAATCTTTTCAAATATCCATCTGGCAGTAAATGGCAGTGAACACACAGGCGTGATGAGCATACTGGGTGCTGTGGCAGACAAAGAAAGCGTACAGTATGATTCGCTTACAGATGTTGACACGTTCCAGAATATTGTATCAAAGCCAAAGCTGGTGATAACATATACACAGCCAGAGGTTGTAAGCTGTAATGAAGCTGTAAGCCTTATAGGCTGTTTTTCAGTTACCGGATATGATGGAATGGATTATAAAGCATATATAAAAAATGTCTTGAAGGAAGACAGGGCAGCATCAGTGATGGATTTGTATGATGAAACAACAGGAAGCATTACATTTGAAGAAGCAGGTGTGTACTTTGTCACTATTGCAGTAAGGGATGATGATAACAGGGAAAACATAATGACAGTAAAAATGCCAGTCAGAGAGGAGGCATTATGAAGAATGTTGTTACAGGCATAATGATGTCAATAATGATGTCACTTTTTATCATAATAATACTGACAACAGATGACAGGATAATAAGGATTAATGAAGTTAATACAGCTCTTGCTGATGCACTTGATGAAAGTATTAACGTACTTGATATGGATAAGTACAGCATAACAGACACAGATGAGCTTATAGCTGATGTAACACAGGGGCTTCTTATGCAGATAGAAAGTGATGCAGAGGTTACGGTAAATGTTATGGATGCCGATAAGGACAAGGGAATTGTAACAGTAGAAGCCGTGGAAAATTTCAGAAAGGCATCCGGAGCTGCCGGACAGACAGCAGCAACAAGAACAATAATCCTTGAAAAAAAGCAGGTACAGTATACCTATGATGAGGATAACCAACAGTTTAATATCACATATCTTAATACAGATGGAACAGAATACATCACTTATAGTATTAAGAAAAATGAACAATTAATAATACCGATTACTCCTAATAATACATATTGGGAATACAACGGAAATCCCCTTGATACGGCTGTTAATGTGGTGTCAGATATGATAATTCAAGCTAAAAATTAAAAAATACTTGCATTAATTAAAACGTGGTATTATAATACAACTATGAAGAGGATAACATATAAATACAAGGACAGGGCTGTATATAATGTATCAGGATATCTGTTGTGGACAGTCAAGTATAAAAGGTCTATACTTAAGGACGATATAAAAAAGCGCACGGAGGAGCTTATAACTGACTGCTGCAAAGAGCAGGAAATAGAACTTGAAATGCTTGATGTCCAGCCTAATTATATATATATGAAGATATCGTATTTTCCAGCTTTAAGTATTGAGGAAATTGTAAGAATGCTTAAGAAATCAGTAAAGCCAGTCTTACAGGAATTTCCAGAGATTAAGTCGAAGCTTCCAGCCTTATGGAGCAGCTATTACCTGGCATCGACAGAAGAGATAACACAGGAAGATATAAAAGATTATCTTGAAACACAGCCGACTTCACAGCGGAATGAAGATGACAGTAAGATGGCAGCAAGATACACACCGCTTACAGACGAAGAAAAGCGCATACTTGCATATGCAGACCAGATACGAAAAATAAAAAATATCAGGGGGAATGATTATGATTAAGAAACATTTATTAAAGACAATATTAACAGCAACAGTTGTTGCAACGGTATTAATGACAACAGCCTGCGGAAGCAAGCAGACATCAGATAATACAACAGTACAGCAGGAGGCGGTAAAAGTTGTATCTAATGTAGATGTAAAGACAGAGGCTGAGAAACCAAATGAAGAGACTGATAAACTGAAGGAAGAAGCTGAGAAGCAGCCAGAGCAGACAGAGCAGACAGAAGAAGAAAAGGAAGAACAGATTGAACAGCCGGAAGAAAACGCAGAAGCCGTTAATACAGAAGCTGAAGTAAATGCTGAGGAAGTAAATGAGGCACAGAATACAGTAAGTGAGGAAGTGCAGGAAGAACAGGCTGAACCAGAAGCCACCCCAGCAGAGCAGCCAGTCGAAGCTCCGGCAGAAAATAACAATGCAGGAGCAGTTGATACAACACCAGAGGAACAGCCAGCCGCTCCGGCAGAACCAAGTCCTGCACCAAGCCCAGCACCAGAGCCAGTTGTAACACCACAAGAGCCAGCAAAACCTTCGGTAACAGAGGAACAGCAGTTGGTGGCAACTGGAAAGTGGACAAAAATGTATGATGATAGTAAAGCCGATGATGGAAGTATATACACATATTATGAATATACTTGTCCTATTACAGGATATTCAATTGAGGCTGATTTTAAGGATGGAACATTTTGCAGAGAGTTGGTTAATAGTGCAGAAGAATGTAGAGCTGTTTACAATGCACACGGAATTACAGATACAGTATGCTCCTTCGATCGTTTAATGAAGTTATCTAATTCATAACAGAAAATATAATAACATAATTAATTAGTGACATCTGATAAGAGTTAATTCTTATCAGGTGTCATTTTTATTGCAGAAAAAGGAGAAGAGATGAAAACTAAAAACATATTAATAATAGCACTGCTTATAATATCATTTGTATGTTTCGCAGATACAAATGTAAAAGCAGACAATAATGATAGTTGGATTTATGAAACAACTATAGATGGTACATTGACCATTAATTATACAGTTATAGGAACATTTGGTGAATATTCCCAGACAGCTATTGATGGAAATGGTAATCATTGGAGAAATGATCAAGTTATTCTCAAAAATACAACATCATTTGATGTTCCTGTAAAGATTTCAGTAAAAAGGAATACGGCTGGAAAAGCTACATATTCTATGACAGTAAAAACAGACTCACGATGGGAGATGACGAAACTGTGTGGTGCACCTGGTGCATCAGAAGACCAGAAATCTTGGCTTGTTGTAAATGGTAATGCGTATTTTGACTTTGTTGCTGCAGGAGAACACACTTTAACAAATCTTGAAGCCAGTGATGAAGCTGTCGATTTAACAAGCAAAGGATGTACTTTTAAAGTAGACAAAATATATGATAATAACCCGGACTGGATTATAGATAAAGAAAACTGGACTACACAGAAAGTCAACAGCATAACCTTGAAATTCACATACCCTAAAATCTACACAGTAAGCTATTATGTGCGAAACGAAAAGACAGATGGAAGCTGGGGTGATTACTGGTATTGGTATAAAGAGTACCACAAATACGGAGATACCTATTCAACAACAGGATATAAAGATGATGCAGAATATCAGCAGGTAAGTGCAAGTGGTACTGTAGATGATGATAAGACCATATATCTAGATGCTTATAAAAAATGGTATACAATAAAATATTATGTGCGAAATGAAAATGCAGACGGAAGCTGGGGTGATTACTGGTACTGGTATGAAACATCTTACAGGTATGGTTCAACATACCACACAGACGGATATGGTAATGATGAAAGCGGTGCTGATAATGACGTATACAATAACTTCTGTATAAGAGGAACAGTAACCGGCAATAAAGACTGGTATATTGATGCGTACCGCCGTTGGTATAACATCAAGATATATGTAAAGAATGAGAACGTGGACGGAAGCTGGAGTGATGCTTGGTTGTGGATAGATGAAAACAAGAGATACGGAGAAACATACAGTTACACAGGCTATGATAATGATGCCGAATATGAGCAAGTAAGCACAAGTGGAACAGTTGCCGGAAATGTTAATGAAACATTATCAGCATACAGAAAATCATACCGTTTAAATCTTACCGCCGCAGATGGAATTGAAGGCATAAGCGGGGAAGGCGTATTCAAATATGGGGCACAGGTTACAGTAAATGCAGATGTAAAGAATGGCTACCACTGGCACATAAGTGATGACTGCCATACAGATACAAATATATATGCAACAGGCTGGTATGCGTCCGGCAGCAATGATATAAATACATTTTTAGATGGAACATCTTACAACAGCCAGACAATGAAATTTACTATGCCTGGTTATGATGTGAATCTTGCAGTAAGGGCAACTAATAACAGCTATACTATTAACTTTGACCCTGCCGGCGGCACAGGAGAAATGACACCTGCCAATGCGGTCTATGATGTTCCGGTAACACTTCCGGCAAACACATTTACAAGGACAACAGAAGCGGGAACAAGTAAATTCCTTTACTGGCAGTTTGATGGTATCACTTATGTAGATAATACAGTAGTAAATAATCTTACAAGTGATTTTAATGGAAATGTTACGCTTACTGCTGTATGGGACGATACCCCGGTTATTACAGCACAGGACAGATATTTCACGGTTGATGACAGCCAGTCAGGAAAGATAACACTTGAAGAGCTTTTAAGTACGGCAAAGGTAGTTGATGACTTGGATGCTGACATTACAGACAAGCTTACAGTAAAGAATTATCACCCAGATAATTATAATCAGTTTAAGTCAGATGGATCAGTAAAGATTGTATATACGGTAACGGATAACAGTGGCAATAAAGCAGAGGTTTCTGTTATGGCATATATAGTTGATACAACGGCAGTTGAGGAAGAAAAGAATACATATGTGCGTTTCATAGGACCGGATTATTATAAGGAGTCCTATGAGAACGGAGGACTTGAGGAAAACAGCATATGGAGAAATGATCCTGAATATGCCGCAACGCTGGAGAGAGCAATGCAGAACAGATTAAGCATGACTTATGGATATAATGAAGCAACCTTCTTTAATATACCTATAAAAGCAAAGAAAGCGGCGAGTGAATCAAGAGACCATCTCGTTGAGCAGTGGGTATTTACAAAGCAAGATATAAAAGCTGTAAAAGAGTATGTCAATGAACACGGCATAGGCAATATGAAAGAGCCGGATGCACTTGCTAAATTCAGGATACAGTTTGCGCACTGCAAAAAGCAGTAACAATATAAACATAATGTAAAAGATAAAAGCAGTAATAATTAAATAACCACCAAAAGGAACAGATATGGAGAATTATCCGTATCTGTTCCTTTTTTAATGCAAAATGTGACGGATTCTGTCACAAGAGGAAAGAAAGGAGCAGGCAATGGCAGACAGGAATAAGCCAGTGTCATCTGCAAGGCCGCCGCCGGACAGGTAACAGATGACTAAATAACAGGCATAAGATGTGACGGATTCCGTCACACTGGAAAGGACTAATTATGATATACGAAAACAACAAGAACTTCCCATTTGTAACAAATCTTGGAAAAGAAACGAATAACAGACAGACAAACGCAGCTGAACAGAATAAAAGAATTGTTAAGTATGCTGATTATATTTCAGCAATGAAAAAGAAAGGTATTTCAGATGAAAGAAAGTAAGAAGAATGTGACGGAATCCGTCACAGATGAAATTGAAACCCTGGAAGATAATTTCAGATCGCTTGATAAAAATATGCAGGCAGAACAAAAAGAGCCTGACATATATTCAGCAAAGCTTCCAATAATTCTTGAAGAGTTGCGCTCGCAGGATAAGCAAGTAGTCAGCGAAGAAGAGTGGTACAAGTATACAGCACTTGCCTGTGTTCCATTTGCAGGTGCTGTATATATGCTTCTGCAGGGCAGCGAAACTAACCTTAATAAGAGGAATTTCTTTCTTGCGTCATTTAAAACAAACCTTGTGTATTCAGTAGTTTTCATAATAATAAGCGTGCTTATTTTTTTATCAGGAAACCATATAGGAAAGAAAAATTCGTATACAGACAGACAGGAAGCTATATCACAGGAACAGACAGTTGCCACAGATACTACATCTAGTGAAATTCCAGACGTAACATATTCATCAAATTCAACATTTGATTTTGAACTGGATGGAGTGAAAATGTCTTATCCCATAACAGCAATGCAGCTTAAAAACAGCGGATATACATATCTTGCACAGGCTTCACTGCCATACCAGCAGGCTGTACTGTCATCATACAGCAATACATCAGGAACTAAGGCAGCACTGACAGTAACATTGTCAGACACGCCGCAGGACGAGGTAAAGTGTAGTGAAATGCAGATTAACTTTTCCGACAGGACAGATTTTCTTGGACTTAATAAGCAGTCTGGAATTGACAAAGCAAGACGTGTATTTGCAACAGCAAAAGAAGATGTAACAGATTTTGATGAGGGTACACAGACAGGAAGCGTTGTGTACAACACGGGAACATTTAAAGTAACAGTTTCATTGAAGAATGGAACAGTATCATCAGTAACAATAAGATAATAAACAGGAGGACTCATTATGAGAGGAATGAAAAGAGATTTAGATACAAAGACAAAGAAAAAGCTTGTGCTGGCAGTGGTGCTTGCCCTGGTTATAGCGGCAATTGTGGCATTTGTAATAGTGCCGGCATCAGCAGCAAAATGGAAGGGTTTTATATTTTTTACAATCTTTATTGCAATATCAGGCATAGGCGTATTTACAGCGGCAAAGTCAGATAATGGAAATGGAAGATATTAAGGAGGCAGTGATTATGTGTAAGATTAGCAGCAAGAGAGCAGATGTGATTAATAAGATGGCAGCATTTGCACTTATCGGTCTGGTTGTATTTGTAACAATATATTATCCACAGGTATATGCGTTTGCAGCTGATGAAGCAGCCGCAGGTGCAGACCTTGTGAAAAATTCTGTTGGCAGGGTATATGACATACTTGCCGCATTTGTAAGTTCGGTGGGTTCAATAATAACATTGTGGATGATATTTGAGATGGGTGTAGCTGTACAGTCGCAGGAAGGCACAATGCAGGCTAACGGAATTAAGAAAGTGGGCGGTGGTCTTATTATGGTTCTTGCACCACAGCTTCTCTCAGCTCTTACGGCCTAAAGGAGCAGCTTATGGATGTATTAATATCACCAGTTGCGCTTGCAGCCCCACAATGGATAATAGACCTTCTGATGGGCGGCGGCATTTTTGCTATGGCACAGCAGTTATGGAATTTTGTTATGAATATAGTGCTTTCACTGCTTGGAATGAACCTGATAGATTTTCAGGCTTCAGGAGCTGGTGCGTGGGAATATATTAACAATACAGTATTTCCGTTTTTTCTTGGAATGGGTTCAGTTTTTTTAAATATGTTTGTTATGGCAGGTTTCTGCAGGCAGGCAAGCAATTTTAAAGAAGGAATAACAACGGAAGCATTGATTGAGATTTTTATTAAACTGGTTGCTGCGAATATGCTTATGCTCAACAGTCTTGAGATAATGCAGGAGATTAATTCATTTGCGGTTAAAGCGACAGGCTTTTTAATTAATTCATATAATGTTCCGTCAATAGTGGGTGATGATTATGATCTGGGCTTCAGTATTGCGATGTCAACATTGGGACTTATTTACCTTATTATGGCAGGTGTATGTTCGATAACGATATTAATAGAAGTTGCAGGAAGATTTGTAAATCTGTTTATGTTGATTGGAGTTGCACCGGTTGCATTGTCAGCGTTAGCAGGTGGAAAAGGACTTGAACAGACAGCTGCGGCTTGGTTTAAAAGCTTCCTGACATCAGCACTGCAGATTATAATAATTGCGCTCACAATACAGATTGTAACAAAGATTAACTGGAGCATTACGGCATTTTTTGATGCAGGAGGATTGACTTCCTGGTTTAATGGAGCAGTCAGTGTTTTAGGTTCTATTGTATTTATGCCATTGCTGGCATCTTGTGTAAAGCAGTCAGACAGCTTCTTAAGACGAGCTTTCGGGCTTGGATAAAATATGATAGTTATACCGCATAGAAAATTGAAAAATAGTAATGATTAACAAACAATAACCAGCAAGTAATAATAAGTATCGAATGAGCCACAGGATAACTCCCTGTGGCTTATTTGATGGAAAGGGTAAATATGGGAGGAAACAATCTTAAGATAGATATTAATAAGGATTTCCTTAAGGAGTATAAAGATAACTTTTTTAAAGGCTTCTCTGTGTCAGAGGTTATACATCTGGTTGCGGCTCTTGGTGTTGCGGCATTAATAATGTTTGTAGTTGTCAGGTATTTTCATATTGATATTGTGGCCGCAGTGTATATATCAGTGCCGTTTATTATACCGATTGTTTTTTCAGGGATATATAAGTATCAGGATTATCTAAAACCTAAAGATTATATGCTTGAAAGACAGTATACATTGGCTTCAGAAAGACTTCATTATGAAACAGAAGAAGCAGATGTTACGAAGTATTTTACAATGTACCATAATAAACCAGCATATAAGAAAAATACCATAATAGATACATTAAGAAAGAAGGTAGGATAATGGCTTTATTATTAAATGCTACACGAAAAATGCAGGACAGCGTTGTCCTTACAAGCCCATCATACAAAGGCAGGTATCCGCAAAATACAAGGGATGCCATACAGATAGCCAAGGCACATCAAAGCGGTATATTCCAGATTGAACGGACAGGGGCAAGGAAGCTGTATGACAGATGTTATGTATTTAAAGACATTAATTATATCAATAAGGACAGGAATGATAAAATTAAAATACTTGAGGAACTTATGGACTTTTTTAAATCAATGTCCGTTTCGTTCAAAATAACAATCGTAAACCAGTACCAGGATATGAGCCAGTTTATTGATGGAGTATTTGTAAGTAAAAATGACAATGACTATCCCAAAATATCGTCCGGAATACGTGAATGGATTGATGAGAAGAAGGAAGAAGCAAGAATATATGATGTTACAAGAATACTGCTTCTGACACTTACAGTAAGAAGCAGTTCATATGATGAAGCAAGAAGTTATTTCTTAGGTATGGATACAGAGATTGAAAGAGTGTTTTCAGCGTTTAAAAGCCAGATAGTGCCACTTAATGGAGAACAGAGGCTTGAGATAATAGACAGGTTCTTTTATAAGAAAAATGCAGGAGCACCATACAGTTTTAATGAAGATGCATTGTATGATGTAATACCAGTGTCAGTTGATACTTATAAAGATTTTATGGTCTTCAATAAAAACCAGTATGTATCTGTTCTTTTTGCAAGAAGATATGCCACATCTATAGATGCGAATAAAGCGTTATATACATTGTCAAACAGGGAGTATCCATCCTTTATTACGATAGATTATGCACCGGTAGCACATAACGTAACTAAAGATGCTTTGAAAAATATGTTTGGCAATAACGAACGTGCGATAGCACAGGAGGCAGATTCCAAGAAATCTAATAACCAGGCCGTAACGGGAATTTCCTACAGCAAGAAAAAGAAAAGACAGGAGCTGGAGCATTATATGGACCAGCTGGATGATGATTCAGAAGAGTGCATTATGGCAGACCTTGTGCTTACTGTTACAGCAGAAAGTGAAGATGAGCTTGTAAGAAGAATTGAGGCAGTACAGGATCAGGCTAAAAAAATTGGCATTACCCTTGAAACGTATAACCAGGTACAGCTTAAGGCATTTAACACAGCACTGCCAACTGGGTGCAGGCAGGTAAAAAAGATGCGTCCGTTCCTTGCAAGCTCACTTGTTGCAATGCAGCCTTTTTTCTCTAAAAACCTGGTCGAAAAAGGCGGAATATTTTACGGCAGGGATACAACGACACAGCAGCTGGTATTTGCAGACAGAAAGCAGCTTGCATCGCCTCACGGAGTAGTGATAGGTAATACCGGAAGCGGAAAGTCTATGCTTATTAAAATGACAGAAATATCACAGGTGCTGTTATCAAGTGATGATGATATACAGATAATAGACCCACAAAATGAAACACAGGCTATATGTGCTCTTTATGGCGGCAAATTTATTGATATGACACCAAGAGGGAGAATACATATTAATCCTATGGAAGTTCCGGAAAGTGTTTTCAGAGGCAGTCCAGAGGACAGGGAGACATTCATATCTTCAGTAGCCGGCTGGGCAAACAGTTTTACTGAGTCCGTAATGGATAATATAGCATATACGGCAGAGCATAAGGCATTTATCATAGATGCTATCCAGAGCGTATATGACAGGGTATTCAGTTCTAAGACACTTATACAGCCAACCATAAAAGATATGCGAATGGAACTACTTCGTATGGAAAAAGAGACAGAATATGAAGTTGATAAAAGGCTTATACATATGATGACCAACTCATTAAAACCTTTTACTGATGGAATATATGATATGTTTGCGTATCCGTCGGATGTTGATATAAGCAGTGAGCGTCTTGTTGCTTTTGGGCTGAATAATATTTCGGATGACATATGGCAGCCAGTTATGACTACGATAATGTTCTTTCTTACCAACAGGATTGAATTCAACCAGGAACTGCAAAGGGCGACAAGATTTATTGTTGATGAATGCCAGTATGTGACAAAGAGCATTTCAACAAGTGATATCCTGTTAAAAGCTGTACTAACGTACCGAAAATTTGGCGGGATATGTACAATGGCATTTCAGAATCTTGCAAGAGTTGTTATGAGTGATGACCTAAGGGATATGCTTGCAAACTGTGGATACAAGATGTTTTTCCAGCAGAAAGGATCTGATGCGATAGCATTATCAAAGATACAGCATCTGACAGATATAGAATACGAGGCATTATCAAATGATGCGCCAGGCCGTTATGTTATGGTATGGAACAATAAAGTAATACTTCTGGATGCCTGTATGAGCAAAAACAATCCTTTATATGATGCTTTTTCAACCAATTTCCACGAAAAGGCGGCTGCTCAAAAAGGACATAAGGGTACAGGATATGGCAGTTAAATTATCAACCGAAAAAGTAAAGGTTAAAAATGGCATAATCGGAAAAAGAAGAAGGTTAGACAATCCGGTTGAAGATTTAATATCATCATCAGGCATACGTATTAAAAGCTATGATAAAGCACAGATTAACATTAAGCGTTATCTGTCAAGTGAAGATATACGCATATTCCAGGATATGCCACCGGCACGAAGACAGCAGGTGATTGAGCAGTTTATGTCTTCTACTGAATACAGTAAGTTTGAAGAGGCTGTCAGGGAATCGGATACAGGCAATTTTATACAGGACAGTATTCCAGAAAGCAGCCATAATCATAAGAATAAGATAAATTATTATGATGACTATTCGTATGTATCAATACCTGAAAGCAGAAAAGGAACAGTATCATTGTCAGAAGATGCTTATGCTTATACAAATACAGGTGATATAAGCACGGCAGATGAAGATTTGTTAAAAGACAATTTTAATGAAGATAAATCAGATATTGTTACACCGGACAGCGGTTCAGTTAATAATAAACCACGGACAAGAATAAGATTGTCGCAGGATGATGGTGATGATAAAAATATTAAAAGCAGTAATAATGTAACAGAAAAAACTTCCGGCACAAAAACAGCTTATGCAGATATGGGAAATTATTACAGGAAGCCAAACGGTCCGGGAGCAGAAGCTTCTGTGACAAATGTAACAGAAGGAACGGCTGCTGATACAGCAGCTACCGCATCCACAGCCGGCACATCCAAGGTGGTAAAAGCAGCTGAACAGGCAGTGAAAAAATATGCCGACATAATTAAAACGGCAACAGGGCAGGAAGAGACTGAGAGCAGCACACAGCAGAATGAAAATGAAACATCTATAACGTCAAATGCTGGATTTATGAAAAGGGCTGCTGTGATTATTACTACAGTTGCCACTGCGGTTGCTTCATATCTTTCTGCGGCATTTATGCCGGTAATAGCTTTAATAATGTGCGTTGTTGTAGCAGCAACGCTTCTTGTATCAGTCATAAGCTCCGTTGCAGGTGTTATAACTAATACCGTAAACAAAGCGGTTAGTGGAATAAAAATGCAGCTTCTTTCAGAAAACACAATAAGCTATACCGAAGATTTAAGGGAAGCTGCCGGCAGTAATGATATAACAGATTATGTGAATTACTTAATAGCAATAATGGAAGTTGAATCTCACGGCAATGGCAATGACCCAATGCAGTCAAGCGAGTCAGCAGGGCTTCCACCTGACAGTTTTGATAATCCGAAAGATTCAATCAGGCAGGGTGCATATTATTTTGCAGGCTGTATAAAAGAGGCAAATGAGCAGGGCTGTGACCTGATGACGGCAGTGCAGTCGTATAATTATGGACAGGGCTTTATTAATTATGTTGCAGATAATGGCGGACAGTACACACTGGAACTTGCAATCAGCTTTGCAAAAGAACGCTCAGGAGGAATACAGGTTGATTACAGCAACCAGATAGCTGTTGATTATAATGGTGGCTGGAGATACGCATATGGCAATATGTTTTATGCACAGCTCGTTAACCAGTATATATACAGTTATAAAGACGAAGCTGTACAGAAAATAGTTGATGAAGCAATGAAATTTTATGGCTGGGAATATACCTGGGGCGGAAGTAATCCCGAAGAAGGATTTGACTGTTCAGGACTTGTACAATGGTGTTATCTGCAGGCTGGCATAGAACTTCCAAGAACATCAAGAGAGCAGTTTGAATGGTGTGAAGAAATAACAATTGATGAACTGAAGGC
>OBAI01001563.1_pt1 | contig 17027 bp, 26 predicted proteins | sample 1517461 | NCBI WGS metagenome assembly OBAI01 (sample SAMN04571696, study PRJEB22368) | human gut metagenome | biome: human gut; material: stool | host: Homo sapiens | place: Luxembourg | collected 2012-06-29
CAGACCCGTTTCTTCTTGCGAATGGATTTTTTGAAATGTCCCATTTTAGTTTAGCCTATCGCCTTGAATCCGCTTAAGTTATCGGGATTTACAGGCAGAAAACGAAGTGCGACATTATTGGGACATTTGACAGATGTCCCTTTTTTTGTGAACGAAAACATAGGACAGAAAATATTAAGCAAAGACCTTGAAAACATAGTAAAAAAGGTGGCTTCTGGCAAAACCCTTACAAGTGCGGAGAGAAGCTTGGTTGAAAAAGCCTATGGCACAAGTGGAGATGTTAAATTCGCAAAAACTATCGTAGAGCTTTCCGAGATTTTAGGCGTTAGCCGCAAAACAATAGACCGCTGGCGAAAGTTAAAAGGCTCTCCCAAACCCTGTTCAGACGGCAGGCACAATGTGGCAAAGTGGCGGGATTTTGTAAGGAAGCACGACTTAAAAGAGCCAGACTCTCCCGAAGATGAGGAGTTAAAAACCCGCAAGCTATTGGCGGAGGTAAAGCAAGCGGAAATCAAACTCAAGGTAATGGAAGGAACGTATGTTGCCATTGAGAAGGTTCGCGAAGTATGGACTGCCCATATAGGACAAGTACGGCAAATCTTGGAAAGCAGATTTTTAAACGAGCTTCCGCCAATCCTTACAACTCTCGATGCAGTGCAAATTCGGGAGAAATTGCAGGAGGTACTCGACGAGACTTACAAGGCAATCTCTATCGCCGCAGACTCGATAAAGGAGCCTGTGGATATTGAAGATTAACGCGACTTCATCAAATAGTTTCTTGAATATGAAAAAGTCGGGAATTTCGCATAGATTTCATCAGTTAGGGAGTCTCCGTGCAAAACAACCGCAGGAATATCGAGCAAGGTGCATTGAATATATGCCATGTTGACGCAATGAATATCTATGTCTTGGGCGATGATATAAAAGTCTCTCGGGGAAAAATTGAGATTTCGCAAAACGTCAAAAATTGCAATTACCATACTTCCCGCGCCACAGGTTGGCTCATTTATTGATAGCGGAATTTCCTGCCTTTTTAGATTTCCAACCGAAGATTGGGCAATCATTTTACTCACATAATAGGGAGTAAATACCTGCCCGCTTCTATGGTCTAAAGCATTGTTTAATCCCGCCCATTCCCCAAGAAAGTCTCCCGTTCGATATTCGAGAGCATTGACTAAAACAGAAAGGGCTTCCGCATAACCTTTTTGATTCTTGGAAGCCCTTTGCATTTGAATGATTTTTTCTTCGCGCTCTCGGTCAAATCGCAATACTTGTTGGAATGATAATCGGGATATAAGGCAAAATTCTGAGAAACTTTCCAATATCCCCTTACTTCCAGAGTGGATTGACTCAATGGCGTTTGAAAATTGCTTATGAAAGTTCTCGTACATTAGTAGTCCTCTGGAAAAAGTAGAGTTGTTGCGCTTCTGTCCCACTCGGTTATTATCCAAATCCTTCTGCCATCTGGGAGTTTGTATTCGGAGAGCAACCTTAAGCCGTTTTTGAGAGCCTCGTCATTGTTCTTCCAGTCTTCCTTGCATACGTCACCCCAATCTCCATTTGCGTGGCGGATAAGATAAGGAAACATTGAAAATCCCTTCTTTTCGCAGTAGTTTGCAAGTGTCGTGGTTGCAACTACCCGCCCGAAGTCGAATTTGCTTTCTATTATTGTTTCCATATTATGCCTTTATTGCTTGGTTAATTTGAAGTGTTGCTCCTTTCTCTCTCCCCGCACGGTAAGATGTTGCGTCCATTCTCTTACCCTGCCTTCTCCGTGATTCTCCTATCACTCTAAAAGTGTTTTTGATATAAACCTTCAGATCATGTTCATTGTTTGATAAGGCCAGTTCATAGTTTTGGCGGGATTCTTCCCCCTCTCCAGAAAGCGTATCTTTTTCAGCTTGCTCCATTCGCTCGTATATTCCGCACCTAAGCCCGAAGTAGTAATCTGCCTTATTGGGCCTAAAGCAGGTATTTTTGAATTGACTCGCGTGCTTCGCACCGTCTCGCCCTTCGGGTCTTTCGGCTTGCGCCGAAATCTCATTCGCACTTCGTTTAAATTCATTCCAACATTTGAAGAATACTTTTCTTAGATAGCCGTGGACGTATTTTGCGATTTCAATATTTTCGGAAGTCCCAATAACCACCATTCCAGAATTTCCGTTATATAAGATTTTCACCTTGTAAAACCTGCAAAGTATTGCGGTTATTTCCGTGTCGGCAGGATTGAGAACCGCCCTTGAGAAGAAGTATTCGTGTTTTATCTTTGATGCGGGAGTATCGTTTTCGATATTCGCCATAGTGATATTGTATTTTGTCATAAGCCGTTGAGCCATTTCCATTGCTCTTTCGGCTTCCGCCTTACTTGCTCCCTTATCCTTGGAGAGAGTTAGAAGCTTTTGTATTCGTTTTAGGATTGATTTTTCGATATTCATCTTATTGATTATTACTTGTTTTCGATAAAAGTATTTATTTCGACGTCCGAAATATTATCTATCGCCCACCTTATTCCGTGGTCATATTCGCGTCCATCATCAGAACGGTTGTAGCGATAGAACTTATCATAGATTCCTTCGAGAGCGTCATTTACGCCTCTGATAAAATCACATTTGGTTTTCGTATCAGTTAGTTTCTTTGCTTCTTTTTTTGTCATCGTCTTTCTCGTCCTTCTATGTCATTGATATTAACATACTTGGATAATATTTGCAATGTTTTTCTTTGGTTTTTTTATGAAAAAAAGATAAAAATAATCTTGAAATTTCTCTACGGAGCGCCTCCGAAAACTGACATTATCCAACTTATTGTAGGAAGCCGTATTGGGCTATGGCGTGAGGTGTTAGCACAAAAAAATGCAAGAAAAATCGTAATATTTTTGAATAATAAAAACGAAAAAAACCTAATATAAATGTTGCAGATTTTATCGAACTATGGTAATATAAACAACATAGGAAAACCAAAACAAAAGGAAAAATGAAAACTATAACAATAACAGAAGAACAGGTTAAACAATACAAATTACCCGCCAAAGCTGTGGGCGATTGGTCAATCCTTGAAAAAGGCGATGGATACGGACTTTTGCACCGCTTAAAAAAGGACGGGACTTTGGGGAGTGATAGACCTAATAATAAAATCAAAATAGACTCGGAAGTTTTAAATAAGCTCTCCGCTCCAGATACAAAAGCAATAACAGGAAAGACCGAAAATGGAGATACCGTTGTAATAGCCAAGACCAAGCATATTGATAACGAGCCTAAAGTCGATAAGCCGACCGAGAGCAATGTTGCAATGGGTGATGAAGAAATGGCCATAGGCACCCGAAAATCGAGGTGGATAGCGCAACTTGTGGAGCAAATGAAGACGGAACCGTTTGCCGCAGGATTGCTTGAGAAAATGGGAGATTCTGAATTTGTGAAGCAGGTTCTTAAGGATACAAATCCAGAACGCCAAGGCGGAAAAGCTTATAGCTCGATAAGTTCGGCTATGAGAGTATGGAATAAGCGCATAAGGAGGGGTGAATATGCCTACTAATAAATTCTACCACATACTCTGTACAAGCGGCGACAAGGTGATTTACGAAGGTAAGTTTCAATGCGTTTCGCGTTCGGCGGCAATGAAACTTCTAAGGGAGAAGGTAGGCCGCCAGAACCTCTATGGCTTAATTTACACAGTGACGGAAATCCCGATAGAGGTTTTAAGGGAGATAGTTGATGCGCTAATAAAAAAGAAACCGATAACCGAAGGCGATATATGTTCCTATAAGGAGACACCGACTATAAGCCCTACATATGCAAAGATAAACTCCTATAAGCATAATCCAAATAAGCCCCAAGGAGTAAACGGAGTAAAACGCAGACTGGGAGATTTCTAATGATATACCTGCTTGACCTAAATTATACGCTCGTGGACAAGGAAAAGGACGCCCCAAGAATTCGTCCTATGGAACTTCAAATAGAGCTTGAGACCTACCGCCAATGGCTGATTGATATGTTAAAAGGTAAATATGTGATTCTCACTACGGCACGAATGCAAAAATACGAGATATTTACCCTAAATCGAATATACACTAAGACGAATTGGCTGCCCAATGAGAGCTTTTTTTCTATCTTTAGGCATTTGCCTCACATAAAAAAGGAGTGGATACTGAAATGGCGAATATTTCCAAAACACGGAAATAATCCCGAACAATTCTTCGCAATAGAAAGTAATCCCAAGACCAGAGCTATGTACGCCAAGTATGGGATAAAATCGGCTCCCGCGATAGACGATTTCGGCAACAGAATTTCAATATAGGATTTTGACAAAATAGTCTGTCTATATGGCAGACGAAAATAAGGCACGAATTTTAGCGGACGGAATTGAAGTATGGTGCGCATACGATAAGCTCGTAAAAGTTGAAGAACTTATCCCGCACCCGAAAAATTTGAATCGGCAAAAGATGAGAGACTGATCGTAAAAAAGTAACGGCTTGGCGGCATATTAAACTTTTACTATCGGAAAGGCTCCTAAAGGTTTTTTAGTTTTTCTCTATCTTAAAACCGACTCAATTTCGTCGCTAAAAGGCAGCCAGATGGGGGGCTAAGGAATTATTAACTTGCCAAATTCAGCAGGGACGTTCGGCAGACCCGTTTCTTCTTACGAATGGCATTTTTGAAAAGTTCCAGGGGCGGTTTGCAGATTTGCGACGACGGCTTCGACGGAACCGTACAAAAGCTCGGCTTCTTCGGAGTTGCGCCCACTGTACAGCGGGCAAATGCAAATCAGGCTAAGCTTGAAGACTCGGCGCAACTTGCGCAAGTGATTGTGCTTGTCAACGAGCTTAGAGAAGCCCTCGTAGAAAAAGGACTGATAAAGGGTTCGGCCTAGGATTGGGTTGTTTCGTATTCACTGGGAGCTTTCGGGAGACTGGAAGTTCCCTTTTTTTGAAAATAAATGATTTTATGAATAAAAAATCTTGATTTATGGAAATATTTCACGATTATATAAGCACAAAATCCTCCTGAGTAGTTGAGAGACGAAATGGAAGCGGCTCTTATCAAGAGATTGGTAAGACCGCATTTTTTTTGATTACAAATGAAAAAAACATGCGTATATGTTGACGGCTTCAATCTTTACTATGGGATTTTAGCTCATTATAGAAAGGCTTACCCAAAAGATAATAATCCTATTGGGGTAAAATGGTTGGATATAAATACGCTTGTAAAAGGTCTTCTGAATGAATCTCACGAAATAGTAAAAATAAACTATTTTACAGCAGAAATAAAATCCCCTACTGCGGATATTGATTTTCAACAAAAAATCACAAGACAAAGGCTCTACATAAGAGCATTAGAATCTAATTCCAATACAAGCGTTGTCATGGGTTGCTTTAAAGAACGTCAGCAGACTTTTAAAATACCAGACCCACCTTTTACGAAGTACAAATATTCTACATTTTCAGAAAAAGGAACTGATGTAAATATTGCAACGTGGATGTTGCGAGATGCCTTTAAGTCTTCGTATGACTCGTACGTCCTAATATCGAATGATACAGACTTAAGGGCTCCTTTACTTCTAATGAAAAATGAACTTGCGTGTAATGTAGGCATAATCTGTCCTCAAGTAAAAATGGCAGAAAGCCTGAAAGATACGTCAAGTTTTTATAGGAAATTAGATTTAGGAGATTTAAGGAAAGCTCAATTCCCCGATAATATGACAGATTCAAAAGGAGATTTCAAAAAGCCCAAGGAATGGTAAACCTTTTGACACAGCCCATAGGGATATGGGCTTTTTTAGTGAAATCAGAACCGCATTAAATGAAATCTTTGCCGAATTTTCGCAGGACGTTCAATTTAGGGGCAAGATATACAAGTGCATAATTGGCGAAAATGGGCAGCAGGAAGTAGAACTCGAATCGGGCGGGTTTGTCCCTAACGAAACTTTTACCGTAAAATTTAAAGAAGCGGATTTTAAAGATGAAGCATATCCTGCCATAGGAGAATTACTGCAATATTCAGGACGTACTTTTCGCATACATTGGATAAGTACACGCTCAAAACGAGGACAAATAGAAGTCTGGGTAAGGAGTATTGATAAGTGAGCGGAAGTTCCGCTCCCATTGAAGGGCTACGCCCTTACGCGATTGCTTCGCAATAACGCTATCCCATCATGAAATTTGAAGTCATCACCAAGAATTTCGAGGACGCGCTTGTACGATACAAAGTAGCTTGCCAGAGGGATTGGCAATTTGTCGTAAAGCAGCAATCTCGCATTGTTGGAGAAAAGCTAATAAAATTTACGCCGCCAAAGACAGCTTCAATCGGCAAGCGAAATGTGACCCGAGACATAGGCAAAGTATTTGCGGATTTAAGCGGCACAACTTGGGAAGATAAATCACTCAATAAAATGTGGAGAGCGGGCAATTTTGAGGGAGTTAAAAAGGCACTTGAAAGCCACCCGAACAAATCCGAAATGTCCATATTTAAGTATAAGCGAATATTTAAATCTCCCGTAAGAAACATTCATAAAGCAGCAATAAATAAGAGCGGGAGAGTTCCAAAGAATTGGACTACTCAATATGCTGTTGCGGGAAAAGGAGAGCTTAAAAAGTACACGAGAAAGGTACAACTTCAGGTGGGAGTTGCTAAATCTGGCTGGCTTGCGGCTCTTACAAAGTTGGGAGGAAAGGCTCAGAGCTTCGTGACTCGCCACGGCACTAAGTATGGCGGATTTATAGACGGCAACAAGGGCGACAATCCATTCTTTACACTCATAAACAGAGTTTCGACATTCCCGCAAGGAGGAACACCCATGAGAATTTTAAAGCGGGCCTTTCGGGTACAAGCAAAGGCAATGGAAAACAATATTAAGCGAATTTTGAGCAAGCGGGGGAGAAACTTTTAGTATGAGAAAAGAAATTGAGGATATACTATTTGAATACCTACTAAGCGCATTGCCAGAAGCAATGAAGCTGATGCTTGTAAAGGGACACAGCACGGAAGACAGGCACATACCGTACATTTCACTCGATGTTGGAGATGTAAAGCCGTTTTCAGATATGTTGGAATCCGACGGAATATTTGAGTCGGAAATAAATGTGGCAATAGCAGATTCAGCCCACGATATAAACTATAATGCCCAATTTTTGCGCATAGCACAGGTACGCAGTATTCTTGGAAATTTTACATTGGATAACGAGAAGTATCGTTGTGAAGGATTGTGGTTTGAGGCGGAGAACGACGCCAGAGACGATAATAATTTGGGTATAGTCTTAACGTATAAGCTCGTGTTTCAAACCTTATGAATTAAGTTCCATATATAAGCAGGATATTTGACTCTTTACTATCCGTCTATTAATAGACGACCACTGCAACCCACAATTACATTCAATATAATAAGTCCATAAATACTCCAAAGCTTTTTCTGACTAGTTCTTGGCAGCAATAATAACAAAGAAGTAATTATTACCAAAACCCAAATAGAAGTAGTCCAAATCAACGCAAGGTCTCTTCTAAAAGTATTTCCCATGCTATTTATAAATGAGATTACTCTATTTGGAAAATAGAGCATGATGAAGGCCAATGTTAATGTTATTGTAGGTAAATAATAAACTAATTTTTCTATAATACTATTTTTCTTTGAAATAGCGTGCATTATTATTAAACAAAAATAAGCAGGCACAAACATTATTGTAGCTCTTATTATATTACTTACAATTACATCTCTAGTGCTTCCGAATCCCCCACCATAAGGGAAAACCCAATTAAAATCAGTGAACCAAGATACAATCCATTTTGGCGAATATACTAGATAAAACAATGGGCGTGCCAAAAGTAGTAGCGGAATCCAAAAAACTAAACAATACTTCCAACTCAATCCCTTTTGTAATACGGGAATCTTTTTTGAAATATCGGATAAATTCATAAAAGTAGAGTAATGAAAAAAACTTTTGTGTCAAGTTCATATTGCCTTATGAATTTGACACGCCTATATTTTGTATGGCAAACGAAGCATACAAATTGAGAGGGACAAAGCAACCGATAGCCTTTGGGGTTGAAAAGCTTACTGGCTACATAGTTGACGCTACGGAAGACACCGTAGAGGGACAGGAGCTTGAGGTTGAGAACGAGGACGGCAATGTTGTCGCCCACTTTTCAGGTTTTGGGATAAAGTATAACAGGACGGCAAGCGTCATTCCTTTGTCAGACGCAAGCGCACCGAGTCCGGGAGATTCTTTCAAAATTGGCGAGAAGTTTGAGTTCATCGTAAAAAGTGTTAAGAAATCTCGAGCAAGAAAAGACGTAGAAAAGTGGGATTTGTCTGGAACTTACTATCCAGAGGTTCCGATGGAACCGATTAGCTAATGGAATCCTTCTACGAGGCGTTTATAAATTGCGAACACAAGGTTTTAGGCAGGAGACTAAAGCCTTTTTGCGCCATTGCCTTTATCTTGAAGCGATAGGCTCTCCCATAATGCGCATTGTAAATGGTGAAGAAGTAGCAATATCAAGAAAAGACTTGGAACTTGCCGTAATTATTTGCTCTGCCGACAGAGATATAATAGCGGCAATGAAACGTCCGAACTTCGGATTGAGATTCCATAGATTTAATCGCGGTTTAACGGCGTTTTTAGGGTATCTGACGGACTTTCTATCGCTTCCAGACATGTGGGATAGTTCTGGGGGAGAAAGAGCCATTAATGCGCCTTGGATACTCTCAAGGGCGACGCTATTACTTTCTAAGACAAATCTAACGCTTGGGGAGATTTGGGATATGCCGCTTGGCGAGCTTTTATGGTACTGTGCAAGTTTCGCGGAACAAGAGGGGCTTGGGCAAATACAGTCGGAGGAAGAAAAGAAAATGATACTTGAAGCGGAAAGGATAAAGAATGGCCTCAAGTGAAATATTAGCCAAAATCGGCTTAAATTCAGCTGGATTTAAAACAGGGCTTGCGCAATGCAAACTTGCGGCTAACTCCTTCAAAAGTTCGATTGGGGGAATATTCAAGAACTTGGGCGGTCAAGTGCTTGGAATGCTTGGGGTATCGGCTGGAATAGCGGGCTTAGGCGCGTTGGCGAAACAGACAATAGACCTTGGCGGTCACGTTGAGGATATGGCGAGAAATTTGCGTATGGGCAAAAGCGAATTTCAGACGCTTGCTTACACCGCCAAACTTGCAGGCATGGAAGAAAGCCGCCTTGTAATGACGATGAACAACCTGAACTTGCGGACGATTGAAGCTTGCGACGGCAATAAAAGTTATCAGGAGTCTTTTAAGCGTCTTGGAATATCCCTACAAGAGTTTGCAACACTTTCCCCAGACAAGAAGATCGAGGCTTTAGGGAACGCCTATAAAAAGTCGGGGGAAAGTCTCACCGCATTAAACGACATATCGACAATATTAGGGCAAAAGACTGGAGCGCAAATGCTCGAAGTGCTCGATAAAGTATCCACAGAGGGAATAGGAAAGCTTACCCAAGCTTCAATAGAAGCCGGGCAAGTTATGGACGAGGAAACACTTGCCGCCCTTGCGAGGGCTGGAGATGAAATAGATAAGTGGCAAAACCGCATAACTGTAGCCTTTGGCGGATTTTTGGCAGATATGGGAAGTGCTATTGGAAGGCAAAAGTGGGGCTTAATTATCGGACAGAAGCTTGCCCAAATGGGAGAATTTATAGAGACGGCGTTTCGGGACATATCCAACTATATTTTAGGCACATTTAACACCGTAGGACGGTACATAAATGGTCAATTCGGCAATTTTATTACTCCGATTAGAAACGCAATCACCGACTTTATAAGCTATCTCGGCAATGCGCTTGCAAAGATTGTCGGATATTTTGACTCAGATTGGGAGCGAACGATAAATAAGGCTGTTAACGCCTTGGACAAGCTGAGGGAGGAATCCAATAAAGTCGCCCAGAAAGATAAGGGAAAGAGCTTTTCAGAAATATTCACAGAGGAGATGGCTACTGCCAAACTTCAGAATGATACTCGCAAGCGTTCAGATTTATGGACCTCTGGCAGTGTAGATTGGTACAAGACGCAAATAGCCGAAGCCGAAAGACTGCGCGATATTGAAAAGAAAGCCCACATAGAAGCGGAAAATGCCCGCAAAGCAAAATACGCCGCCGCTGATGCCACACCCGAAATAAAGGGCGAAGAGAAAGGCTCGAAGTCAAAATCTAAATCCCAGTATAACGACAGCTCTCTTGCTAAAATCGGGGGCGGAGGTCTTACGGCAACCAGATACGATGTAGCAGAAAAGCAGCTCAATGAATCGAAAAAACAATCGAAGCTCTTAACGAAAATTGCGGAAAATACCGAAAAGCAAAATTCAGATATGAGAGAAATAATAATGCGCTAAAAAACTTCTTGACCATTGTGTATCTTTTTTGATACATATATGGACAGAAAATGAAACGAGATAAAAACATACCCATATTTTTCTATAGAAGTGGGAACGGCAAAGAGCCCGTCAGGGAGTTCTTACAAGAGCTTTCAGTTGAGGAGAAGAAAATCGTGGGTACAGACTTAATGGTGGTACAATGGCGATGGCCAGTTGGTGAACCATTAGTAAAAAATCTTGGAAAATCGATATATGAAGTGCGCTCTACATTAAAGAACAGGATTGTTCGAATACTATTTGCCCAAGTGTTTGATAAATTAGTTCTCTTGCATGCTTTCATAAAAAAGACGCAAAAAACAGACGATAAGGATATAAAACTGGCTATTAAAAGGTTAAAGGAGATTGAAAATGAAAAGTAAAAAACATATAGGTTCGTCGTTTGATAGTTTTCTTGATGACAATAATATTCGTTCAGACGTTGAAGAGCTTGCCTCTTGCAAATTTCTTGCGATAAAGCTTTCCGAGGAACTTGAATCCAAAGGTATGAGCATAGCGGAATTTGCTCGAAAAATGGGGACTACGAGAGCGGTTGCGACAAGAATTCTCAATCCTAAGAATACGAGTTTAACATTTAAGACGGCGGCGAGAGCTTCATCTGCATTAGGACTGCGTTTTGAAGTCCAACTTGTGGAAGCCTGAAAAATATGAATCTTATATAAAGCCCTCACCTGAGGGTTTTTTTTATAATTTTTGACAATGCGACTTTCTATAATGAAAGTACGCTTACAAAACGGAGAAGTTTGTTTTCTTAGGGATTCTGGAGAGAGAACAGTATCGGAAGATTCTGTTGCGACGTGTTCTGCTACTTGGTTTTGCTATCCATATTCGGCGGCAAGCGCAAATTCGCCTATAATAAACAAGTCCGTTCACCCGATTTGGAACGGTTTGTATTGCAAATCGGTTTCCATAAAAAAGTACGGCGATGGGGCTTTAATAACTGCACAATACGAAGGCGCCGAGTCATGGAGTTCAACGAACGACCAGCATGAAAACACGGTTGAAGTTTCCTGCACAATGCGCGAGGAACCTATTGAAAGCCACCCAAATTTTGAAAGTTGGGCTGGGACGCCTCAAAAACCTAATTGCGGAATATTCGACGAGGACGGGAAGTTCACAGGGTGGAATTCCAAGACAGAAGGCGGCAAGATTATGGCGGGGGTAAAGAGCTACCTTGTCCCTTCATATTCGGGAACTGTGAGCTACATTTCAAAGGGGGTACCGAGTCTCGGCGGCATAGGAAGAATAGGCGGTGGAGGAGGATTGCCGTCTGTTGGCGGAATGTACCAATGGATGTGCACAGGGATTTCCTACCAGAGTATGTCGGACGGCAATTACAAGGTTTCGGAAACTTATCTTCTAAGCGGACCCAAAGGGTGGAACAGGTACATATACAGCTGACTTTAATCTAAAACTGAAGGGATATTTGCGATAGCAAATCCCGCCTCTTTAGGAATAATAAAAAATGCTTAAGGATTTAGGAAATCAGAAACTCCCGCGATTTAAGGCGGGCGCACCTTTGTTGGAACAGGTCACTGCAGAGCGAATGAACGATATTTGCTCTATGATAGAGGCGTGCCGTTTGCAAAATGGCGTTGGCTACACAATGAACCGTTCTATCGGCGGAACGACGCTTACCATATTGGATATGGCGTCAGCTTCAAAAGTGAAACTCTGGAATATAAACTTTGATGACAACATATCGCTTTCCGCCTTGGAAATTTCCGCAGATGTTCTTGAGCATTTGGAAGATATAGTAGCCGATATATTGCCCGACACGGAGGAATATCAGAGCAACATTCAAGCTTATTTAAATCAAGTCATCGGCACCCACAAATCTGGTAAAGCTGGAACAGCCGACGGCCTTTCAGAGAGAATAAAAGAACTATTTGAACCTTACAAGGAACAGATAGAAGACACCATACGGGAATATCTTGAATCTATCGACCCCGCATTTGTGGTGCGAAGCAATATTCAAAGCTATTTCAGTTCACACGACCAAAGTCCACACTCGGGAGATATGATATGGAATGCAAGATATGGTCTTTGCTATGCCATTTTTAAGGAGGTCAAAAATAGCGATGATACTTCTTTCCCAGAGGAAAATGGACTTTACTCGATATTGTTTACAGTCTCCGATGTCCGCTATTTTGCCTTATATCTTGGACCAGTTGAAAACCCAGAAAAATTTTTAGAGACTCTCACTGGATTTGTGGGGAAAACCATAGGCGATGTTGTAGGAAATCTTACGGAGGGCAATGCTTCCGCCTATCTAAATGCCACTGCCGCCGCCTTAAAGGCACTTTGGGACGATATACCAGAGCCGATTCCCGGTCCTATGGGGCCGCAAGGTCCTAAAGGAGAGGACGGTAAAGATGGCCAAGATGGGGAAAAGGGAGAAAAAGGCGACAAGGGGGATAAAGGTGATAAAGGAGATACTGGAGACCAAATAATAGAAAGAGTTGTCGATAGTGGAGCCTATGACGACACCGAATTGCGCAACCTCGTTAAGCAACTTTCGGACTTATTGAATAAACAGACCGAGATTATCAATAACAATATCCAAGAAATTGACGGCTTAAAAATCTGGCGAACTGGCACGGAAGGCGAACTTCGTGCTATTGAAATCGAAATCCAGAATATAAAAACTCGTTTAAGTGAACTCGCGGGAGAAGACCAACGTATATGGGCGGAAATTTCCAATCTTTGGAACGCAATTCGGAATATTCCCAAAGGAGAAAAAGGAGACCAAGGAGAGGTTGGTCCGCAGGGTCCTCAAGGAATTCAAGGACCAAAGGGTGACAAAGGCGACAAGGGGGATACTGGGCCAATGGGACCTCAAGGACCCGCAGGCGGAAGTGGCGGAGAACAAGGCCCTATGGGACCGCAAGGACCAAAGGGAGATAAAGGTGACAAAGGAGACACTGGCGCACAAGGTCCAATGGGGCCGCAGGGTCCTCAGGGAATAAAAGGCGACACTGGTCCGCAAGGTCCCCAAGGAATCCAAGGTCCGAAAGGTGATAAAGGCGATGCAGGAGATGTTTCGGCAATAAGTGCATCGCTTGCTTCTCTTGAAAGTAGAATGGCAAATGCCGAGGGTAGAATTTCCGCAAATGAAACTGCAATTCTGAATATGCGGCAAGATATTGACTACGTTAAGCGGACAATAGATTCAGCCGTAAATGTTGCGCTTGTAGATGCCAATGGGAACGTCGCCAATGTCAAAGTATTGCAACACGCGCAAGGCAATGAACTTATGACGGAGATATACTACTTTGACCCCGTGAGCAATATGATGACAGCTACCAAAGTATTTTCAAATGCCTCAAACGCAGTCGTGACGGGTTGGAAGCCTACAGAAATTCAGTTCGTACTTCCGAACGGAGAAAGCGCAAGTATTACGATACTGGCAGATAGTTCCACATTGCAGGCTCTCGGAACGGTATTCCAGTCGGAGGGGTGCGAAGTATGCGAAGGGGGTTCAACCATAGTTAAGTATTTTCTTACGCCCGGCGTGGGGAGTGGTCCTGAAGGGAATTGATTATGGTAAGAATAAAAGCAAGATGTGACGATAATTGCGATTGTCAGACGCGAATTATAGCAAAGTACACAACAAGCCGTGATAATCCAGTTTGGGATTTAACGCCGTACCAAGGTGCGGGTATAGGAATGCCCAATACCTATTGGAGGCTTGTTGAGAGAGATTATCTTCTGGAATACAATAGGGGAAGGATAGATGAAAGCGGAACTCTTGTAGGGCTTCCAAACGAATTTAGGTCAACTTATACATACGAGGGATTTATGGAACTTCAACAAGGGTGTTCAAATCCTTGCTGTACGCCAAGTGTTGGTTGTGAAGACGATCTATCGTGGCCATAGGAGAATATACAATGTTCGATTTTAAAGAAGAAATATGCTCCCACATGCCTTTTATAGCTTATGGGAAAGCTCCATATTTTGAACCAAAGGCATTTTGCTGTTTGATGTTAAATGGTAAATGGAAGCTCCATCACTTTTACAATGGCAAGTGGGAACGGGTAAATACAGGATTGCCAGACGACGCCACAGAGTGTTCCCCCACTGCCGAATGGAAGGGCGATAAATGGCATTTATCATTTATAGCGGGAGGATTTGGTGAGGATAGGAGGTATTATCTCTACCTAATTGATGATTTGAACAATCCAATAGTTGAAAAAGTGTGCCTTGCAGATGTAGGCTTCATCTGGAAAAATCAAATCGTTTACGCCACTCGGGGCGGAGAATTAAGCATAAGCGGCGTGCGAGGCACAAAGAATTTTCATTTAAATGATGTAGAATGGCTTTATAGGGTATCTTACAATCCGGACAATCCTCACGAACTTCTTATATCTGGACAGAAGAAAGGCGGCTACATTTTCTCTTGGATTTTTAATCCTTCAAAAAAATACCTATATGACTTGTCCGACAATGGAGATGTTGCGTATAAGGCGGCTCTATTTAACGGCAAATGTTATTATGCAAAGCGCGGGAACGGTGGCTTTGAAGATAGACACATTGTAATGGCACAAAACCTGCGAATAAGTGAACTTTCATACGAGGATACTATTGGGAATTCGCAGGAGGCAAATTCGCCGAGCATACTTAAAATGCTCCAGAATTTTACAAATGCCACTTTTCGCTGGGCGAGTTCAGGCTTTAAAATTGCAGACGATGAAACCTTGGCAAAACGCCAAGCAATTTGCGATACATGCCAATATTGGAAGGCTTCCGCACGCCTTGGAATGGGGAAATGCCTAAAGTGCGGTTGCACGTCTTTAAAGCTTAAATTCGATACTGAAAAGTGCCCAATAAGAAAGTGGTAAAAAAAGAGCTTCCCGAATCGGGAAGCTCTAAGAAAATTTCTTTAATTTATACGCTACTTTCTCCTTCGGTACGCCGCAAAAGCGAGAGCCAATGCGCCAAATATTGTCGCATAGGTAGCAGGTTCGGGCACTGCGGCAGTTATCCAGAGCTGGTCGCCGCCTTCGCCGGGGCGCAATTCGTATTTCCAGTCTTCGAGAAGTTGCCCGTCCTGGTCGTAAACGTTCAAATCCATCTCTCCGCTTAGCGTTATTGAGGCGTCGCTTTCCAATGCCAAGTATTCGTCAAGCCCAAGGGAGCTTAGGTATATATTCAGTATGGCGGAGTCGTCTATCGTGACGTCTCCCTCGACCACAAGCTTGTCCGTCCATGCCAAAGAGGATCCTGCGGAAATTTCCATGCCGTTCATCGCTTCTATCCTGCAATTAAGCAACTTAAAATGCCCGTCGAAAATAAGATTTCCTTTGGATGCAATATCGCCGTCAAAAGTATGTATTGTGGAATCGCCCTTGATAGTAAAAGTACCGCCTTCATCATTCGCAATTGCATATTCATATATCCAAACCGAACTTGCCGATACCGATATTGAAGTAGAATTCTTGAGGATTAGAAGATTTGAATTATCTGACCCCGGATTATCTAAGTTAGAAAAGTATACTCCAACAACAGTTCCAAAGTCATCAAGTTGTGCCGTTATTTTTACATTTGACAATTCTAACTTTGACGATTCAGCTCCGTCAATCCATACTGCCCTGGCATCATTTACTCCCACAACATTGATTGAAGAATCGCTTATATTACCTAGGTCATAGGATGTAATCCCATAAGACATACCGGCGTTCACATTTATAGTTGCGCCGCTTACGTTACCTATGCTCTCGGATGAAATTCCGAAGGATCTTTTGCCTTTCATGTTTACAGTCAAATTGCTTACGTCTCCCAGACCTACCGAGTGAATTCCGTGGGAGTCACTAATAACGCCTGCTTCTACACTAATAGTGCTAGTTTCTATTTTAACATTATCCAAGTTGCCAATAGTACCGTCCGTATAAATTCCATAGGCATAGACACTATCTTTCGCCTCCAATACTACGTTGCTTATATCACCTATAGTGCTACCATTGGCATCGTTCATTATCGCGCAAGTTTTGCTAGTCCCTCCACTCGCGGTTATTTTGAGATTTGAAATAGACCCTATTTTAGATCCCACCTGATTCCAAATACCGTAAGATTGGTTGCCACCATTCGTAACGGCCCTTATGAATGAACCTTCGGAACGCCCTATGATGTCGCCTACGGTAGAAGAATCCCAATTATTTATGCCGACAGCACTGGCGGAACCGCTGCCATTCTGGGAAGAAACGTCTATTTTATCCACAAATATAGACTTACCCTCTGCCTGCGACGCTTTTCGAAAAAACAAGCCCGAAAGTGTTCCAGAGGAATTTGCGGTAAATTTCATTGTAATATCCGCATACACGTCGCCTATGTCGGTTAAGGTGGAACTTTTTTTGTAAAATCTTATACCGTTAATTTCGGTTAACCTATCTGCGCCCTCGTAATTTATAACAACGCCATCCTGAATGCCGGAAGTCATTCCATTCTCGTCAAAAATAACCCCGAGATTAACACCCCTACCGGTAAGCTCGTCGTAAGTTCCCGTGGGAACGACATCATCCTTGCTTGAAGAAGTAAAAGAAGCGGCAAAAGCCGCCCCTGCGCAGGCGAGCTGCAAAATGGAAACGTAAAGGAATTTATTCATATGAAAACCTATTTTTCGGTGTTTTTATTTAAAAAAAGCGTAATT
>OBAI01001570.1_pt1 | contig 16958 bp, 15 predicted proteins | sample 1517461 | NCBI WGS metagenome assembly OBAI01 (sample SAMN04571696, study PRJEB22368) | human gut metagenome | biome: human gut; material: stool | host: Homo sapiens | place: Luxembourg | collected 2012-06-29
CCGGTATCGCTCCCGACGCTGTCGCGATGAGGGTGGACGGTATCGACGTGCCGATGGATATGTATTTTTACAACCTCTGCTATGCCGCCTCCTACATGGAAAGCTACATGAATATGTACGGCATGGACCTTGACTGGAGCATGGAGCTGCAGGAGGGCGAAACGGTGCTTGACGTGACGAAGGACAGCATTTTAGAGAACACGAAGAGCTTTGCCGTCATCGAGAAGCTGGCGCAGGAGAACAACGTCATCCTTGACGAAGCTGCGCTCAGCGAGCTGGAGACCGAACGCGCGGAGACCGTCGAGAGCCTCGGCGGCGAGGAGAGCTACCGCGCCGAGCTCGCCAAGCTGGGTCTGAGCGAGGAGACCTATGACCGGATGTGCCGCTCGGACTATCTTTACAGTGCTCTCGAAGAGCTGGCGGCGACCGAGGGCAGCAGCCTCTATGCTACCGACGAGCAGCTGATCGCCTATGCCGCCAAGCAGGGCTACATGACTGCCGACCACATTCTGCTGCTCACGCGCGATATGTCCACCTATCAGGAACTGGACGACGAGACCAAGGCGGAGAAGAAGGCGCTGGCAGAGGAGCTCAAGGCCAAGCTGGACGCTTACACGGGCGACGATCTGATTGGTTACTTCACCGAGCTTGCCGACGAGTACAGCGAGGACTCCGGCCGCGCGGGCAACCCTGAGGGCTACACCTTCGGCTCCGGCCAGATGGTCGAGGAGTTTGAGAGTGCTGCCGCCGCGCTCGGCGAGGGCGAGGTCAGCGAGATCGTGGAGAGCTACTACGGCTACCACATCATTCTCCGCAAGCCGCTCGATGAGGCGAAGGCTGTGGACGCGGTGCGCGAGACCTATTTCAGTGATCTGCTCGCGAGCCGCATCGAGGACGCCGCGGTGGAGATGAACCCGGCGGTCGAGGCGCTGGACCTCGTCGATATTTATGACGCCTTCTCGCTGCTGATGGATACCGACGCGGACGGCGATACGGCAGACGACACCGCGACGGAAAACGGGCGGGAAGCAGCCGAAAGCTGAGAAAGACGCAGGAAATGCTGCAAAACTGTTAATAATTTAACAAAATGCAGGAAAAGCGTCAATTTTTGCGTGGGAAAATGAAATTTTGCAGTTGATTTTTCATACGCGCCTGTTGTATAATCAAGACGAAAATGATTCCCTCTGCGGAATACCAAAATTTTTATGAAAAAGGAGATATCCCATGAAAGAACTCTATGTCGTGAATTGCTGCCGTACCGCGGTCGGCTCCTTTGGCGGTTCCCTGAAGAATACCCCCGCCGCCGAGCTGGGCGCCATCGTTGTCAAGGAAGCCCTCAAGCGTGCCAACGTCGCTCCCGAGAACGTCGATGAGCTGATGTTCGGCTGCATCCTGACCTCCGGCCTCGGTCAGAACGTCGCCCGTCAGGTCGGCGTGGGCGCGGGCCTGCCCTACTCCGTTCCCGCCTACACCGTCGGCATGGTCTGCGGCTCCGGCATGAAGTCCGTCATCGAGGCCGGCCGCGCCATCCTCGCCGGCGACGCCGACATCATCGTCTGCGGCGGTACCGAGAACATGAGCGCCGCTCCCTATGCCTCTACCGACGCCCGCTGGGGCGCCCGCATGGGCGACAAGAAGCTCGTCGACACCATGATCAAGGACGGCCTGTGGGATGCGTTCAACAACTACCACATGGGCACCACCGCCGAGAACATCTGCGACGTTTGGGGCATCACCCGCGAGGAGCTTGACGCCTTTGGCGCTGCCTCCCAGCAGAAGACCGAGGCCGCGCAGGCTTCCGGCCGCTTTGATGCCGAGATCGTTCCCGTTCCTGTCAAGGTCAAGAAGGAGATCGTCGAGTTCAAGAAGGATGAGTTCCCCCGCGCCGGCTCCACGCCCGAGGGCCTTGCCAAGCTCAAGGGCGCGTTCCCGGTCGGTCCCGAGGGCGTTGAGGACCAGGTCGTCCACACCTTCCAGCCCACCGAGATCCATGAGGCGGATACCCGCAAGCACGTTCAGCGCGTGACCGCCGGCAACGCCTCCGGCATCAACGACGGCGCTGCCGCCATCGTTCTCGCCTCCGGCGAGGCCGTCAAGAAGTATAACCTCAAGCCCATGGCGAAGCTCATCGGCTGGGGCCAGGGCGGCGTCGATCCCAAGATCATGGGCGTCGGTCCCGTTCCCGCCTCCCGTCAGGCCATGGCCAAGGCCGGCGTGACCATCGACGACATCGACCTCGTCGAGGCCAACGAAGCCTTCGCCGCGCAGTCCATCGCCGTCGCGCGTGAGCTGCACTTCGACATGAGCAAGGTCAACGTCAACGGCGGCGCCATCTCCATCGGTCACCCCGTCGGCTGCTCACCCTCCTGCACGAGATGCTCAAGCGTCCCGAGGCCAAGAAGGGTCTTGCCACCCTCTGCATCGGCGGCGGCCAGGGCGTTGCCACCGTGTTCGAGAAGTGCTGAGAAGCGCCTGCCGACTTCTGAAAATAAGGGGACCTCTTTTGAGGTCTCCTTTTTCTTCTGCGCCCATAAGGACCGCCTTCTTATCTCCCTGCACCGTGCGGCCCGACACACGCGGTCATGTGACCGAATGCGGTGCGCTTGCTTTTTTGCAGTCACTGTGCTACACTGATAAACAGGAGATCATTCCCCTTTGCGGAATCTATTTTTCTTGGAAAGGATATCATATACTATGGATGTGAAAGAAATTCTCCGTCACGTTGACCATACCCTGCTCGCCCCCACCGCCACCTGGGAGGAGATCCGCCAGATCTGCGACGACGGCATCAAGTACGGCTGCGCGAGCGTCTGCATCCCGCAGACCTACGTCGCCCACGCCGCGCACTACATCGCCGAGCAGCAGCACTACGGCTTCGGTCAGTTGCCCGTGTGCACGGTCATCGGCTTCCCCAACGGCTACGTTCCCAGCGGCATCAAGTGCATGGAGGCCGAGTCCGCCGTAGCCGACGGCGCGACCGAGATCGACATGGTCATCAACCTCGGCTGGGTCAAGGAAGGCCAGTACGATAAAATCTTGCAGGAGATCAATTCCGTAAAGATCTCCTGCCACGGCAACATCCTCAAGGTCATCATCGAGACCTGTATGCTCACGGACGAGGAGAAGATCAAGCTCTGCGAGGTCGTGTCCAACTCCGCGGCGGACTATATCAAGACCTCCACCGGCTTCGGCGGGGGCGGCGCGACGCGTGAGGACGTAGCGCTCATGGCGGCGCACATGACGAACGGCAAGAAGATCAAGGCCGCCGGCGGCATCGCCAATTTGCAGGACGCGGAGGACTTCCTCAAGCTCGGCGCGGACCGTCTCGGCACCAGCCGCATCGTCAAGGCCGTCAAGGCGATGGAGAAAGGAGAATAAGCCATGTCAACCCCTCACAACAATGCCCAAAACGGCGATTTCGCCAAGACCGTGCTCATGCCCGGCGACCCCCTCCGCGCGAAGTTCATCGCGGAGACCTTTCTGGAAAATCCGCAGCTTGTCAACAACGTCCGCGGTGTACAGGGCTACACCGGCACCTACAAGGGCGTGCGCGTGAGCGTGATGGCGAGCGGCATGGGTATCCCGTCCATCGCCATCTATTCCAACGAGCTCTACACCCACTACGGCGTGGAGAACATCATCCGCGTCGGCTCTGCGGGCGCGATGCGCGCGGACATGGAGCTCGGCAGCGTGTGTGCCGGCATGGGTGCCTGCACCAACTCCAGCTTTGCCGACCAGTATGAGCTGGGCGCCACCTACGCTCCCATCTGCAATTATGACCTGCTCGCCGCCGCAGTCGAGAGCGCGAACGAGCTGGGCGTGAAGATGCCCGTCGGAAACCTCTATTCCTCCGACACCTTCTATGACGCGGCGGGCCGCAACGCCCGCTTCGGCAAGATGGGCATTCTCGCAGTCGAGATGGAGGCCGCCGGTCTCTACTGCACCGCCGCCTACGCCGGCAAGCGCGCGCTTGCCATCTGCTCCATCTCCGATAACCTCGTCACCGGCAAGGAGCTTTCCGCCGACGAGCGGCAGACCACCTTCACCAACATGATGAAGATCGCGCTCGAGGTCGCGGTCAAGATGGAGAACAAAGAATAAGGAGCGTTTTCCCCATGCGAGTCATCGACATTGAAAACATCACCGAGGCCATGCGCGACGACACGCGCTTTGTCCTGCGCTGCGAGGAGGTCTTTCACGACAAGATCAGCGCCGCCGCGGCGAGCATCCTGATGAACAAGAGCAAAAAGCCGCTCGTCTGCCTGACCGGCCCGAGCGGCAGCGGCAAGACCACCACCGCCATGCGCCTGAAGGCGTATCTGGAAAACCTCGGCGTGAAGGTGTGCCTGCTGAGCATGGATAATTTCTTCCTGCCGCTCGCCGACCGTCCGCCGGAGCTGACGGACTGGGAATCCCCCCTGTGCGTGAACCGCGACCTGCTCATCGACTGCATCCACCGCCTGTCCGACGGCGAGGAGGTCGAGCTGCCCATCTATGATTTCAAGAGCGGCACCACCGGCAGCTGGTTCAGGATGCAGGGCGACCGCGACGCCGTTATCATCGCCGAGGGCATCCACATGCTCAACCCGCTGATCTTCGACCGCGTGCGCGACATGGCGACCGGCGTTTACGTTGCGCCCCGCACGCGCATCATCACCACGCACGACAAGATCGTCCGTCCCGAGCAGCTGCGCGTGGCGCGCCGCATGATCCGCGACTATCAGGGCCGCGGGCACTCCCTGCGCCAGACGGTCGAGCGCGCCGAGAGCGTGGACCGCGGCGAGCGGAACTATATCATGCCCAATAAGCCCAACGCGGGCATCCACATCGACACCTTCCACGACTACGAGCCGTGCATCCTCGCGCGCTATCTCAAGGAGATCCCCGAGTTCTACACCCAGCTTGACGACGCCTTCATCGACGAGCACGGGCTGACCGACCTCTTCGAGGTCGTCAACTCCGTTCCGCCGCTCAAAACCGATTACGTCCCGCGCGACTCCATCGTGCGCGAGTTCGTCGGCGGCAGCATTTTCCAATACTGAGCCGAGAAAGACCGCGAATGCGGTCTTTCTTTTTTGTGCGCCTTAACCATGAAAGATTTGCCAAAAATTCACACTTTTCAGCAAATATGACTTGCCCTTTTGAAAAAACCTTGCTATAATACGCTCGAAGTCATGTCCATGATATGATTTCAAAAAATTGTAAGGAAGGTTTGCACTATGAAGAAGTTCTTTGCTCTTCTTCTCTCCCTGGCTATGGTCCTCGCGCTCGTAGCCTGCGGTCAGAAGGACCCCACCCCCGACACGCCCGATACGCCCGACGATCCCCAGACTAAGGTCGAGTACAAGGTCGCCATGATCACCGACTACGGTGACATCACCGACCAGTCCTTCAACCAGACCACCTATGAGGCCTGCAAGGCGTTTGCCGAGGACAACAGCATCGAGTTCAGCTACTTCAAGCCCGCCGGCGATAACACCGCCGACCGTGTCGCCATGATCGAAAAGGCCGTTGACGAAGGCTTCAACGTCATCGTCATGCCCGGCTATGCCTTCGGCGGCGCCATCGTTGAGGCCGCTCCCGAGTTCCCCGATGTGAAGTTCATCGCGCTCGACGTCGCCGCCGGCGATCTGCTTGAGACCGCCGTTGCCAAGGCCGGCGAAACTTACGACTACACCCCCGAGAATTGGGACCTCAACAAGTACGTTGACATGAGCAATGTCTACTGCGCGGTCTATCAGGAAGAGCTGTGCGGCTACATGGCCGGTTACGCGGCTGTGAAGCTCGGCTATAAGAACCTCGGCTTCCTCGGCGGCATGTCCGTTCCCGCGGTCGTCCGTTACGGCTACGGCTTCGTGCAGGGCGTTGACGCCGCTGCCGCCGATCTGGGCCTCACCGATGTCAAGGTCAACTACATCTACGGCGGCCAGTTCTTCGGCGACGCCGACATCACCGCTGTGATGGATACCTGGTATCAGGGCGGCACCGAGGTCGTCTTCGCCTGCGGCGGCGGCATCTACACCTCCGCGGTTGACGCTGCCAAGAAGGTGGGCGCCAAGGTCATCGGCGTTGACGTCGATCAGGCGGGTGTCATCGCCAAGTATGCCGGCGTGGACGGCATGACCGTCACCTCCGCCATGAAGGGCCTCTATCCCGCGACCTACGACACCCTCACCGACGTTATCGTCAACGGCAACTGGGACAAGTATGTCGGCAAGATCGCAACGCTCGGCCTCGTTTCCGGCACCGATCCCGAGGCGAACTACGTCCAGATCCCCATGGGCGACGGCACCCAGTGGTCCGACAGCTTCACGCAGGACGACTATAAGGCCATGGTGAAGGATATGTTCGACGGCAAGATCACCGTCAGCAACAACACCAGCAGCGATGTTAGTGCTGCCGACTTCGCCACCGTCATCACGGTCGACGATCAGGGCTCCATCAAGGGCTAAGCGCTTTATCGCAAGTACATACGGAGAGACGGGCAGCCGCCCGTCTCTCTTTTTTTGCCGAAAAACGAAAAAATCATACGATTTTGCCAAATTGACTTTGCTTTATGGAAGCGGGTATAGTATACTGTAAGATATTCATGGTTTCCGTCCCCGCACATCCCCAACGCGGCGGGCCATCAAAACGGAAGGAGGGCGAAACATCTTGGGATCACCGTATGCCATTGAGATGCTCAACATCACCAAACGATTCCCCGGTATTATCGCCAACGACAACATTACGCTTCAGCTCAAAAAGGGCGAGATCCATGCCCTGCTGGGCGAAAATGGCGCGGGCAAGTCCACGCTCATGAGCGTGCTCTTCGGTCTGTACCAGCCCGAGGAGGGCGTCATCAAAAAGGATGGACAGGTCGTGTCCATCAAGGACCCGAACGATGCCAACGCGCTTGGCATCGGCATGGTCCACCAGCACTTCAAGCTGGTGGAATGCTTCACCGTGCTCGACAACATCATCATGGGCGTGGAGCCCACGAAGCACGGCTTTCTGCAAAAGGCCGAGGCCCGCGAAAAGGTCCTCGCCCTGAGCGAGAAGTACGGCCTGCACGTTGACCCCGACGCGCTCATTGAGGACATCACCGTCGGTATGCAGCAGCGCACCGAGATCCTCAAGATGCTCTACCGCGAAAACGAGATTCTGATCTTCGATGAGCCGACCGCCGTCCTCACCCCGCAGGAGATCGACGAGCTCATGCAGATCATGCGCAACCTCGCCGCCGAGGGCAAGAGCATCCTCTTCATCTCCCACAAGCTCGCCGAGATCATGGCGGTCGCGGACCGCTGCTCGGTGCTGCGCAAGGGCAAGTACATCGGCACGGTCGAAACGGCCAACACCACGATGGAGGAGCTGTCGGCGATGATGGTCGGCCGCAGCGTCAGCTTCCATGTGGACAAAAAGCCCGCCGAGCCGGGCGAGGTCGTCCTCGAGGTCGAGGGCATGACCATGGCCTCCAAGCTCCACAAGAACAATGCCGTCAAGAACGTTTCGCTCAAGGTCCGCCGCGGCGAGATCGTCTGCCTTGCCGGCATCGACGGCAACGGCCAGACGGAGTTCGTCTACGGTCTGACCGGCCTGGAGCCGCTCGTTTCCGGCTCCGTCAAGCTCTGCGGTAAGGACATCACCCATGCGTCCATCCGCCAGCGCAGCGTGATGGGCATGAGCCACATCCCTGAGGACCGTCACAAGCACGGCCTTGTGCTCGACTATTCGCTCGAGGACAACATGGTGCTCCAGCGCTACTTTGAGCCGGAGTTCACCGACAAGGCGGGCTTCCTGCGCCGCAGGAACATCCGCACCTACGCCGAAAAGCTCATCGATCAGTACGATGTCCGTTCCGGTCAGGGCCCGATCACCATTGCCCGCAGCATGTCCGGCGGCAACCAGCAGAAGGCCATCGTCGCCCGCGAGATCGACAAGGATCCCGAGCTGCTCGTCGCCGTGCAGCCGACCCGCGGTCTGGACGTCGGCGCCATCGAATACATCCACCGCCAGCTCGTCGCGCAGCGCGACGAGGGCAAGGCGGTCCTGCTCGTGAGTCTGGAGCTGGACGAGGTCATGGACGTGCCCGACCGCATCCTCGTGATGTACGAGGGCGAGATCGTCGGCGAGCTCGACCCGAAAAAGACCACGCAGGAGGAGCTGGGCCTCTACATGGCAGGCGCGAAGAGAGATGAGGTGAAGGCATGAAAAAGAATATTTTCAAAAGCGGCGGCTTCCAGTCGCTGCTGGCCTCCCTCCTGTGCATCGTGCTGGGACTGTTCCTCGGCTACCTTGTGCTGCTGCTCATCAATCCCGCGGGTGCGGGCGAGGCCATTCTTACGGTCATCAAGAACTTTATGACCTACAACCGCCCCGCCTCACAGCTGAAATATTTCGGCAATACGCTCGTCAAGACCGCGCCGCTGCTGATGTGCGCGCTGGCGATCCTGTTTGCCTACAAGGTGGGCCTCTTTAACATCGGTGCAGCCGGACAGTACTGCGCCGGCGTGGCGCTGAGCCTGTACGCGGCGCTCGGCCTCGGCTGGAGCTGGCTTCCGTGTATGCTGCTCGCCATTTGCGGCGGCGCGATCCTCGGCAGCATTTCCGGCCTGCTCAAGTCCTACTGCAACGTCAACGAGGTCATTTCCGGCATCATGCTCAACTGGATCGTGCTGTATCTGACCAATATGCTCCTCACCACGGTGAAGGAGGACGCCAGCCCCTACACCAAGGTGCTCGCACACATCAACGAATCCGCCGTGCTGCCCTCGCTGGGGCTCGGCGCGCTGTTCAACAACAACCAGTACGTCGGTCTCGCGATCCCGCTGTCCGTGCTGATGGCGATCCTCGTGTGGGTCGTGCTGGAAAAGACGAAGTTCGGCTATGAGCTCAAGGCCACCGGCTACAACAAGAATGCCGCCAAATACTGCGGCATGGCGGAAAAGCGCAACGTCATTCTCAGCCTTATGATCTCCGGCGCGCTCGCCGGCATGGGCGCGGCGATGCTCTATCTCACCGGCTATGAGCAGTGGCAGTGCTCCACCTCCTCCGTCCCCGCGATGGGCTTCAACGGCATCGCCGCGGCCTTCCTCGGCGGATTGAACCCCATCGGCACCGTGCTCGCCTCGTTCTTCATCCAGCACATCACGGCGGGCGGCGCGTATGTGGATAAGTCCATGTACTGCGCGCAGATCTCCGATCTGATCTCGGCGCTCATTATCTATCTCTGCGGCTTCGTGCTGTTCATGAAGCACGCGATGAATTCCTACGCGGCCAAGCGTGAGGAGAAGGCGGCATTGAAGGCCAGGGCAGCCGAAGCGCAGGCCCGGGCCGAGGCCGGGAAAGGAGGCGATCAGTAATGGTACTGCTGCTGCAATACACCCTGATCTTTGCTTCCGTGCTGATCCTGGTCGCCCTCGGCGGCTGCTTCGCGGAGCACTCCGGCGTCATCAACCTCGGCCTTGAGGGCATTATGATCATGGGCGCCCTCGGCGGCGCGCTGGCGATGCGCTACATTTCGCCCAATGTGCCCGCCATCGTGATGATCCTCGGCGTTCTGGCTATTTCGGCGTTGGTCGGCATGATCTATTCCTGTCTGCTGGCCGTGGCCTGCATCAACTTCAAGGCGGACCAGACGCTTGTCGGCACCGCGCTGAACCTGCTCGGCACCGCGGGCGCGACGGTCATCGTCAAGGCCATCAACACCGCGGCGAATCCCGACGACGTTTCCTCCATCGTGCAGTATGCCGGTGCGAAGAAGGCGTTCACCGTCAATCTCGGCTCGTTCGAGTTCAGCTGGTTCATGCTCGTGACCGCGCTGCTGCTCGCCGCGTCCTACGTCCTGCTCTATAAGACCCGCTTCGGCCTGCGCCTGATGGCGTGCGGCGAGCATCCGCAGGCGGCGGACAGCGTGGGCATCAACGTCTACAAGATGCGCTGGGCGGGCGTGCTGATCTCCGGCTTCCTCGGCGGCATCGGCGGCATCGTGTTCATCACCGCCGGCGTTTCCGAATGGCGCTTTGAGTACGGCGTGGCAGGCTTCGGCTTCCTGTCCCTCGCGGTCATGATCTTCGGACAGTGGAAGCCCCAGCGCATCGCGCTCGCGGCGCTCCTCTTCGGCCTGTTCCGCGCGCTCTCGAATGTCTACATGGGCTTTGGCTTCCTCACGGCGATGAACATTCCCAGTCCGGTGTACAACATGATGCCTTATATCATCTCTCTCATCGTGCTGGCGTTCACCTCCAAGCGTTCCCGCGCTCCCAAGGCGGAGGGCATCCCCTACGACAAGGGCCAGCGCTGAGAATCCATCAACACAGCAAAAAAGCAGCGGCTGCGATGCAGCCGCTGCTTTTTATCCGTCGCTTCCGTTTACCATGCATGCTTGGTACGGGATTGCGCCTCGGTCATGCCGAAGAAGCTCATGTCCACGCGCGTTCCCTGATCGCCCCAGGTCGTGTCGATGTGATAGGTCTTGCCGTCGAGCTCCGCGACGGTCCAGATGTGGTCGGCGTTCATAAGCGCGGTACACTCGATGCCCTCGAGCCGCAGCAGAAGGTCGTATGCTCCCGTGTAGCCGTCGCAGACGGCTACGCCGTCCACCAGTGCGCTATAGGCCAGATGGCTCAGAGAACTGCTGGAGACGATCCCCTCGTCGTAGACACAGTTGTTGCAAAGCCAGACGTAGTAGGCCCGCGCCAGCTCATACTGCGTCATGTCGCCCGTCAGATAGCCGCTCTCCCACAGCGCGTCGTGGACGAGAATTGCGCGGGCGAGCGTCTCCTCACGGTATTTTTTGAGCTGCGCGCCGTCACAGGCTGTCGAGGAGAAGGTCAGCAGCACCTTGCCGGAGGAATAGCTGCGGCAGGAGGTGGAGTTGTACATCTGCTCGCAATGGCGCTTGACGCCGACCGTAAAGGCGCGGGTGAGCTTTGCGACCCCCTCGTTGGTCAGCGCACGGTCGTATTGCAGAGTGATGCTGTCGGCGCCGTCGTGGAGCATCTTTCGGATCAGCGCGTCGATGGCGTTGGCGTCGTCGGCTGCCGGCGCGGCGGAGACCTCGGCAGGCGCCGCGATCAGGTCGCCCCAGGTCGTACCGGCGGCGGAGCGATAGGAAAGACTTTGCCACGAGAGCGTCAGGCGCGCGGACGGCTCGACCATGCGCACGACCAGCGCCGCGAGCTCGCTACGCTTGAGCGTATCATTCGGATGGAAGGAGCCGTCTTCGTCCACGCCGCCCACGATGCCCCATTTGTAGAGCCGGAGAATATCGCTCTGATAGGGCGTGTAATCGTCCACATCGGTGATGCGGCGGTGCGAGGCATAGCCGACGGTCACGGCCTCGGCGTTGCGCTCGTCGTAGCACTCCGCGCTGAGCGCGGAGGCCAGCACGCCTGCCATCTGCGCGCGTGTCGCGGCCTCCGGATAGTGGCCGTCAAGCTCGTCGCCGAGGCATTTCTCAGCCTTGAGATAGCGCACATAGGGCTGGTACCAAGCCTCGCCGGCTGCTGCCGCGGGGATCGCCGCACCGCGCTCAAGCGCGTGCAGCCGCGCGGCAAAGGTCACCAGCTCGGCAATGGTGACGCTCCCCTCCGGCGCGTAAGCGCTGCTGCTCACGCCCTCGGTCAGACCGTATTCGTACAGCGCAGCGACGGCGTCGTGATACCACGCCGAGGCGTCCACATCCGTGAAGCGCCCGTCGTAGCTTCGCGTGCGCGCAAAGGGGGAGAGCGTGTCCGCCTTCTCCGCCGAAGGAGCGGGCGCGGGGACGTCCGCTGTCACGTCCTCCGCCTGCGCGGCGGTGGAGAGCAGCAGGGTAAAGATGCAGAGGAAAAGCAAAAGCCGTTTTTTCATGGTGCTTACTCCTTATCTCGTCAGGGGACGAGGATATCCATATCCTCCAGCGTGAGCGCCTCATTGTAGGGATTGAGGGCCTCGTTGACCAGGTCGCAGGTCGCCTGCGCGTCGAGCACATAGACCGACTGCTTGTTGTAATAACCGGAGCCGTCGCCGGGGAGCGTGGCAAAGTGGATGTTTTCGGTGCCGATGTTCAGCGCCTCGTTGCCGAGCCAGACGAGGTTGCCGGTCGTGAGGTCGGTCTTGACGTAGGTGTAGAAAATATCCACCAGCGCGGGGATGTTCTTGACGTTGCCGATCTGCAGCAGCTGCTTGGCGACCGCCTTGAGGAAGGCCTGCTGGGTGCCGATGCGGCCGATGTCCTCCGTGCCGTAGCCGGTGCCGTCGTTGTTGTGGCGGAAGCGGACGACCTCCATCGCCTCTTGCCCGTTGAGATGGCGCGGGCCTTTGGTGAAGTGAATGTGCAGGTCCTGATAGGGGTCGTCATAATCCATGTTGATGGGAATGTCAAAATCCACGCCGTCGATCTGATCGACCAGCGCGATGAAGCCCTTGAGATTGACCGTGACATAGAAATCAACCGGTATGCCGAGCAGGTTTTCGATCTGCTCCATCAGCAGCTCCGTGCCGCCCTTGGCGTAGGCGAAGTTGAGCTTGTTGTTGCGGTATTCATTGTGCAGCAGCGTATCGCGCGGGAGACTCACAAGGTCGATGCGCTTGTTCGGCACGTCGAAGCGGACGAGGATGTTCGTGTCGCTGCCGCCGTTGTCGTCGTCAAGCCCGGAGACGAGAATGTTGTAGCAGTATTTGCGGCGTGTACGGCCCAGAGCGTCGGGCTCGTCCGTGCCGGTCCGGTCGACGTCCGTGCTTGCCGTGCCATCCGGCGTTACAACGGGCTTGTCCGTGTCAAGCTCGGGCGCGCGAAAGACATATTTGACCGTCGCAAACACGGCGGTCGATAAAAAGAGCAGGGATAACAGTGTGACCACAAGGCGCTCGGGGCGGCGCTTCGCGGGATTTTTTTTCTGCATGGCGGGATACGGTCCTTTCCGTTATTGTCGAAAACAGGGGAATATTGCCATTATACTCATTATGTCAACAAACTACAAGAGGGAAAAAGAGCTTGCGCGGCCGGCGGAAGAGAAAAACCTGCCGGCCGTGCGGTGTTTGATCGGTTTCTGCTTTTATTTGACGAAATTCAGAGGAAAAAGTTTCAAGCTCCCTTATATTTTTTTCTCGTGGCGATGCCGCCGCGAATGTGCCGCTGGGCTTTGTTGATCTCAAGGATCTCCTTGACCTGAAGGTAGAGGCTGTGGTTGATCTGCGGAAGCCGGTCCTGAATGTCCTTGTGGACGGTCGATTTACTGACACCGAACTTCTTGGCTGCGGCGCGCACCGTGGTGCGGTTTTCTATGATGTAAACTGCCAGATCGCAGGCCCGCTCTTCAATATTACCCTTCATGAATGAAACACTCCCTATTCGAGTTGCTTCAATCTATGCACCGCGGGGAGCGAATATGTGCAAAGACGCGCACGGCGCTTGAAAAGCGGCGCACGGTCTGCTACAATGGGCAAAAATAATCGCGGGAGGGCGTGTATGGGCGAAAAAAAGAGGACGCTGCGCGGCTTTTTGTGCGCGGCGCTCGGCGGCGTGTGCTGGGGCGCGTCCGGCACGGTGGGACAGTATCTCTTCACCTGCCAGGGCGTGGACAGCGGATGGCTGACCGTGGTGCGGATGTTTCTGGCCGGCGTGGTGCTGCTCGGCGGCGCGCTCGTAAGGCACCGCCCGCAGCTTCGGGCCATCTGGTCAGACCGGCGCGACGCGCTGCGGCTCGTGCTCTTCTCCGTCGGCGGACTGATGACCTGCCAATATACCTACCTCGCCGCCATCCGCTACTCCAACAGCGCGACCGCCACGGTGCTGCAGTATATGGGACAGGCGCTCATTTTGCTTTGGGTGTGCCTGCGTGCGCGCCGCCTGCCGACGCGGCGCGAGGGCGTCGCGCTCGTGCTCGCGCTCCTCGGCGCTTTTTTGCTTGCGACCCACGGCAGCTTGACCGCGCTCGCGCTCTCGCCGCAGGCGCTCTTCTGGGGCCTGTGCGCGGCGGTGATGCTCTATACGCTCCTGCCGGGCGATCTGCTTCGGCGCTATCCCGTGAGTGTCTGCACGGGCTGCGGGATGTTCATCGGCGGCGTGGTGCTGCTCGTGCTCACGCAGGCGTGGCGGATTCCGGTCGCGCTCAACGCCGCGGTGGCGCTCGGCACGCTGGAGATCTCCGTTGTCGGCACGGCGCTTGCATTCACGCTTTATCTGCAGGGCGTGAGCGACGTCGGCGGCGTGCGCGCAAGCCTGCTCGCCTGCACCGAGCCGGTCAGCGCGACGCTGTGCGCGGCGCTCTGGCTGCACACGAGCTTCGCGTGGCAGGATCTTCTCGGCTTTGCTGCCATTCTGGTGATGGCGGTGCTCATCGCGCTGCCCGAGCGCGCGTCGGAAAAATCGACGGAGAAGGCGGAGAATTGAAAAAAGAGGGAGCCGAAAACCGCGAAGCTGCGTTTCCGGCTCTCATTTTCTCGCTATGTGCAGGGCTCAAAGCAGCAGCATCAGCACCGGTGTCACCACGAAGCAGGCGAGGGTGGAGATCGCCGCGCCCTGCGCGGCCAGCTGCTCGTCCGCGCCGTATTCCGCCGCGGCGACGACCGTCTGCGTCACGACCGGCATGGCCAACTCCACGACATATACGCTGCGCACCAGACCGCCGATGCCGAGCAGCGCGCAGAGGGCAGCGCCCAGCGCCGGTGAGATGACAAAGCGGAAGACCATCATCACGCCGAGCGTGGGTGTCAGGCGCAGGCTGCGCAGCCCAATCTCGTGGATGATGCAGCCCGTCAGCAGCAGCGCCAGCGGTGTGACGGTGTTGTTGATGTATTTCGCGTAGCTCATCACAAGGCTCGGGAGATGGATGTCCAGTCCGACCAGCAGGAGACTGAGAAAGACGGAAATGACCGTCGGCGCGCGCAGGAATTTCCACACCATCTGCATGGAGAAGCCGCCGGCTTCGCCCGACCAGCGTACCAGCGGGATGCCGATGAGCTGCGTGAAGCAGCTGCTGACAAGATAGAAGAGCATGACATACGGCGTCGCCACGTCGCCGAACAGCTCCAGGCACATGGCGAGACCGATGAAAATGGTGTTGCCCATGGCAGCCATCATCACAAAAACGCCGAGCTGGCGGTGCGGCAGCCTCATCAGGCGGCCCGCCAGCAGGCTCATCACAACGCAGCTCGGGATGACGAGCAGCGGGATGAGCAGCAGACGCGGCGCGGCGAGCACGTCCGCGCGCGTGAGATTGTTCTGCATCCCGTAGATCAGCATGACGGGAATGCCGACGGTCATCAGATAGCGGCTGATGAAGGTCTTGACCTGCACGGTCATCCAGCCCTTGACCGCACAGAAGTAGCCGGTCGCCGTCAGCAGCAGGATAATGGTGACGGATGCAACGGCGTGAAGAAAGGTTTCCATCGCTCTGTACCTCAAAAAATTTTATTTACGCAGACAGTATAGCAGTTCGCCGCCAAAAAACAAGGCTTCGACGGAAAAGAAGTTGAAAACCGAGGACAAATGGGCTATGATAAAGAAAATCTCAACGCACGAGGAGGAACGGCGATGAAGGCGGCATTGGTCATTATGGCGGCGGGCATGGGCTCGCGCTACGGCGGCAGCAAGCAGGTGGACGGCATCGGTCCCGACGGCGAAATTTTGATGGAATACTCCATCTACGATGCGATCCGCGCGGGCTTTACCAAGGTGGTGTTCATCATCAAGCCCGAAATGCGTGAGCTGGTGGAGACGCTCTGCGGCAGGCGTGTCGCCGGCATGACGGCGGCGGACGGATCGCCGGTCGAGGTCTGCTATGCCTATCAGGACTTTTCCAGCGTGCCGGCATTCTATTCCATTCCGACGGAGCGCACCAAGCCCTTCGGCACGGGGCACGCCGTGCTCTGTGCGCGGAGCTGCGTCGGCGAGCCGTTTATCGTCATCAACGCCGACGATTACTATGGTGTGGACGCCTTCCGCGTAATCTATGAAGAGCTTGGGAGGCTCGAGGCTGAGGGCGAGGCGACCATGGTCGGCTACCGCCTGGATAAGACCGTCAGCGAACACGGCAGCGTGACGCGCGGCGTGTGCCATGTGACGGACGGAACACTCGACCGGGTTGTGGAGACCTTCAAGCTCACGGTATTTCCCGACGGCACCATCCGCGACGTGGACAAAAACCCGGAGGGCGACGTCTACGCGCCCGATACGCCGGTGTCTATGAATTTCTGGGGCTTTACGCCGTGGATCTTCACAAAGCTGGAGGAATACTTTAACGCGTTCCTCCGCGCGCTCCCCACGGGCGAGCTCAAGAAGGAATGCCTGCTGCCGAGCATGGTCGGCGAGCTGATCGAAAAGGGCCAGCTGCGCGTCAGCGTGCTGCACTCCGACGCGAAATGGTTCGGCATGACCTATCACGAGGATAAGGACGCGGTCGCCGCGGCGCTCAAGGCGCTGCATGACGCGGGCGTGTACCCGCCGACGCTGCACGGATAAAGCATAAAAGGGATCACCTGCGGGCAAGATAGCCCGGAGGTGATCTTTTTTATGAGCAAGGAAAAGAAGGAGCGCAGGCACTATCCCTTTCCCGACGCGCCGTTTGCCGACCCGGTGTTCGGTCAGCCGGAGAGCTGCGCCGACCTGGTGAACAAGTACGGCACCTACAACATCCAGCCGACGGCGGACACGGAGAATGTCTTTCCGCTCATCTCCCACGCCCTGCCCGAGCAGTGGAAGGACATGGCGATCGGAAAGGACGAGCTGGAGCAGGAATAAAGGAAGCGCGCGGCCGTACCGCGCGCTTCCTTTATTCTTCGGGGACCTGCTTCATGGAGAGAGAAATACGGTGCTTCTTTTCGTCCACGTCGAGCACCACGACCTTCACCACGTCGCCGACAGCGACGGCCTCGCTCGGATGCTTGATAAACTTATTGCACACCTGCGAAATGTGGACCAGACCGTCCTGATGCACGCCGATATCCACGAACACGCCGAAGTCGATGACGTTGCGCACCGTGCCGGTGAG
>OBAI01001571.1_pt1 | contig 16946 bp, 16 predicted proteins | sample 1517461 | NCBI WGS metagenome assembly OBAI01 (sample SAMN04571696, study PRJEB22368) | human gut metagenome | biome: human gut; material: stool | host: Homo sapiens | place: Luxembourg | collected 2012-06-29
GCATCCGGCTGACGACTTCGATGCGGATTCCCTGAGCCAGTGCATTAGTCGTGGCAACCGTGTGGCGCCCCATGTGAAATGTGATCGTCTTGTCGATGCCGACTTCTGCCGCTATTTTCTTCAATACCCGGTTGCAATAGGCGATGTCTGGTACGGGCAGTACGAGATTCGTTCCGGCAACTTCGCGTTTGTACTTGTCGATGATGCGTTTGGTAATGCCGCACAATTTGATCTTGAAGGGCGTGCCGGTTTTCTGTCGCTTTTTGACGATCCACAAATCCCCATCGAAAGAGCGTTGGATCATCTCCCCTGTCAATCCCTTGACATCAGCATGAGCCATTCCCGTAAAGCAGGAAAAAATGAACATATCCCGAACTTTGCTGTAACCGTCAAATGTAAATTGATGGTTCATTAATGCCTGCAATTCGGATTCGATCAGATAGCCGCGTTCTTTAGTCGTCTTCTTCGGATGATAGTCGGCAAAGGGATTCCGGACGATAATACCGGCATTGTGAGCTTTCGTAACAATCATCTTCAACGGTTTGGTATAGATACGGTCAGTCCTTTCTCGCCGCGCAGGTAAAGATCATAATCGGTAATGAAAGTTTCGGTCAACTCTTTCAGCGGAATATCCTCACGATGTAGTTTGTCGGAAAGAAACTCGGCCAGCCGTTTACGTACGTTGTCGTATTTGCGATAGGAGGACTATGCCCGATCCACGCCGACGTGCTGTTTGAAATCGCGGTTGAATTTGTCGAGAGCTTCCAATAGGGTTTCGTACTCCTCGCCCATACCGAGGTAAGCGGACTTTACCCGTTCGGCCGTGACATAGGCGTCACAGTCGGAGATACGTTAATAGTGGTGGAGCAGTTTGGCCCGAATACGCTCCAACTCGGCATTGATATTCCGGGCCTCGGCACTCTTACCGGCGGCCTTGTTCGCCGCAGAATCCCACAAGGCGAGCGGGATAGTCAGGCGCGACGATATGAAAGTGCTTTTGCCGTTGACCGTAAGCCGGACATAGATCGGGACACAGCCGTCCTTTGCGCGTTGTTTGTTGACGTAAAACAGAATCCGAAAGGTGCTTCTCATAACACGTAACTTTAAGGGGTGCAAAATTAGTTCGTTATGAGTCCCTTGTCAAGATGAAGAATATTGCAATACAATGAAAAAGAATATATTATGCAAGAAAAAGCAAGCAGAGTAACGGGGTAACCGGTTAATAATTTCGGTTAACGATTTGTTAACTCAACGCCTGCATTTCGTTGCCTAAAACCGCTAAATCGCCGAGTTACAAAATATGGCAACAATATGCATATCAAATTATCCGACAATCAATTAGCCCCGATCTGCTCTCTATGGCTCAGACAATCCCGTTTTCCGCTCCGGGCTTCTTTGAAAGGAGGAGCAAGAACGAGTAAAAACCTTATGTATCAGCGACATGTAAGGTTTTTTCGTTTTTTAGGCAATGTATTCGAGCGCATAAAAAAGCAGGTTGCCCGGACCTAAATCGTGACCTGTTTCGCTCGAACCGAAAATAGGTCACGATTTACAATCAATGCGTTGAATTACATCGTTTTGCGTCCAATAATCTCTATGCTGCATACGTTTAACACATCCAAACCCAAGCAGCCATGAGCCGAACGACATTTTCCGTAGTTTTCTTCTGCAAGAAGACGAAACTCACGAAGAAGGGCAAAGCGCCGATCTATGCCCGTATCACGACCTCCGGCCGGTCGACGGAGATTTATACCCAGTGCCAGATCGAACCGGAGCATTGGAACCAGCGTTTGGAACGTTGTATGTTGCGAGACCCCGTTTCTACGCAGATCAACGGGATTCTCGCTACTTACCGAACAAACATTCTCGCCGCCTACGATAGCCTTATTAAGGAGGGTAAGACCCTTGACTGCTTCGCCATCAAGCCCCGATTGGAACATGCGGCAGTGAGTTCACGGATGTTCCTTGCCGAATTTTCAAAATACTGCGACAAACGGCAAAGGGAGGTGGGTATCCGCCTTACGCAACTCACGGCGAACAAATACCACCGTCTGCTGCGTTATATGACCGAATACACGAGAGAACAGTACAGGAAAGACGACCTGCCGCTGGATGCGATCGACTATGCATATATCGACGGATTGAATACGTTCATGCAGACGGCGCATAACTGCAAGAACAACGGCGCCGTGAACCTGCTGTGCTGTCTGAAAAACTTTATCCTCTATGCGATACGGAACGAGTGGCTGGAAAAGAATCCGTTCCGCTACTACAAGATGAAGGTGGATCGGACGAACGTCAAGGTTCCGCTGACGAAAGAGGAGCTCGAAACGCTTATCCACAAGCCGCTGCCGAACGACCGGCTGGCCCGCATCCGCGACGTGTTCTCGTTCTGCTGCTTGACGGGTCTGGCCTTTACGGATGTGGATCACCTGCGCAAGGAGCATATCACGACCGACGAGGACGGGACGCAGTGGATCCACAAGCCGAGGGAAAAGACGTCGGTAATGAGTTGTGTGCCGCTGCTACCGCATCCGATCGCGCTGCTGCGGAAATACGAGCGGGATGAAACGTGCAGGGCGAGAGGCAAGCTGCTTCCCGTGCCGTCGAACGCGAAGATGAACGCCTACCTGAAAGAAATTGCGACGTTGTGCAACATACCGAAGAACCTGACCACGCACTGCGCAAGACATACGTTTGCGACGCTTGCGATCGAATACGGGATGCCGATCGACATCATCGCCAAGATACTGGGTCACACGAATACGAACATGACGCGGCGCTATGCGAAGATTTCGGAGGCGAATATCAGTCGGGAGATGAAAAGAATCAGAGAAATACTTGTCGGCGGGATAACCCAAAGACAGAACTCCGTATTTCGATTCGATCGTCCGGAATAATAGAAATAAGATCGATAATTTATTTTTCCTTGTTTTCACCGATCGGATTGTGCCCCGTTATTTAGTTTTTTCGAACAATATACCGTACACGGATCGGATGATCTCTTTTCGATAATCCCGTCCGTATATGGTAGTGTATTTCCATCGGTGGCGATACATGTTTTTCAGAGTAGCCCATCGTGCTGCCCACAGTCCGAGTCCCTTGTCGTAGATGCGATTGTCATTACGGAGCGTATCGTGCCAGACCGGTTCCATGAATCGCCGATCCCGTACAATTCGATCTGGCAGGTCAATTCCCAACTTCTCCACGCAGATTGCGGTTAACGTGTTTGCGAAAACAAGCATGTCGTTCCTCCGGCACGCTTCGTAGAATAACGGCCAGTCCAAATTCTCTGCTTCATGTTTCAAAAAAAGTCCCCAGTCGCACAGATGACGTAAGGCAATGCCTTCTACCAAAAAGTGATGCAAGGCATGCTGCGTCAAAAACAGTGCGTGGAACATCGGCGGAGGCAATATCAGTCGGGTATTCCGGATAAATGCCGCATCGAAGTCGTCGATCGCCATCCGTTGCAGGACTTGTTCGAGCCGTTTCAGATGCCGGTCTGCACGAACGGTCAGACAATACCGATGATTTTCGATGGTAAGGCCTTTGTACTCGATATGCGAATGCCGATATCCTCGATCGTCAACCTCTGCGCCGAGTGCTCGGGCGATGCGATTCCCCTGTTCGTACTCTCCGCAGAGAAAACAATCGAAATCGCCGCATTCGCGGCATTCAGGGTCGGGATAATACCTACTCAACGCCAAACCTTTCAATACGACGGTTCGGATTCCCTCGTCAGCGTATGAGGAGGCCAGAGCCGTGGCAACAGCCAATTGTCTTTGGTAGCGCAGGCGAATTTGTTCGGCGTTGTAGGCCCATCGGAGTTTTATGTCGCGCGGCGGCTGCGATGCAGAAGGAAGTTGTTCCACCGCACGCCACGACAGGGCAAGGATACCCTGACAAGCCGTCTGCTGGTAAATATCCTTCCATCGGTCGGATGATAAGGGGGCAATATTCTCGGAAGTTTTGCTTCCGAGAGACCGGCGAAGCAGCCATAATAATGCCGAGTCACGATCGTTCATGTTCGCAAATCTGTTGCAGATAATCAATATATTGGGCGGTCACAGCCTCCCACGTAAAATGGTCACGAATCCGTTGTCGATTGATTCTTCCCTGTCGTGCAAGTTCCGACGGATGTTCGTGAGCATAAACGAGCTGCTCCGCCAAACCATCCGCATCTTCGTAACGGCACCAGATACCACTCTGACCCAACGCTTCCTTGTTGGCTGGAATATCCGATGCGATGCAGGCTTTTCCGTAACTCATCGCTTCGAGCAGGGTGATCGCCAGCCCTTCGATCGTCGAGGGGATGCAGAAAGCGAAACACGCTTCTATCAGCTTCTCCTTGTCCGCACCATAGACCGCTCCGGTAAAACGGATGCGGTCGTCTTCCTGTGCCAGTACGTGAAGGGAATCGACATACGCAGGCATCGCGTCGTTGCTGCCGGCCACGACGAGTTTCTTGTCTGTGATTCCCGAGCGAAGAAAGGCCCGAATCAGACAGTCGGGATTCTTGTCGGGCACCAGCCGGCCGAGGAAGAGAAAATACCCTTCTGCCTCGAGACCGAAGCGATCGAGAATGTCGCTTCGAACAGGTTTGTCATGCAGATGCGTCGCAGTCGGAATCGTCGTGCAGCGCTTGCGGTAATGAAGCCGGAAATAATCCGTCTGTTCCTCGCTGACCATGATCAGGTGATTGTTCATTTTTGCCGTCAGAAACTCCATGAAGCGCATTATGCGTTGTTGTCGCGGCGTATATTTCGTCCGTTTCCATTCCAGACCGTGTCCTTGCAGCAACGCGGGCCTTCCGAAAAGGCGCGGCAACCACGACGCCAGCGACGGCGGCCACGCATTGTAGTGGAAAATGTCCGCCCGATACGGTCCCCATAGGGATCGGACAGTTGCCCGGTAGCCCAGCAGGATCTTGCAGAGAAAACGTCCGCCGACGGATCGTTGATGAATGACTTGAAATCCGTTGATCTGTTCGACCTCGTCGCGGTCGCTTTCGCAATATACGATCGGTTCGTATCCCGCTTTCGCCAATTCGGTCGCAAGATTGAACATGTAATTTTCTATACCGCCGAGCGTGTGGACGTCCCGCCCACCGATGAAAGCGATTCTCATTCGTGTCATGTCTTTTTCACTCTCGGGGTCGCAGCCCCTGCCGATCGTTGTCGCCAACATGGAAAAATGGAATGCAGGCGGTATCCACCCTGCCGCCTCGCATAGCTTTCCACTTGTTTTTCGCAACCCAAGGAAGTACCTGACGGATATATTTTTTCATGACCGGCGAAGCCGATCCGATCATCCAGCAACTTTTGGGGCAATTGGCTACTTTCTCGCGGACTTGAACGGCCTTCTCGCTGTTCCAAATTTCGTCGAACGAGGCTACGTCATTCAGATTCCCCATCGTATCGAACCAGCAGCTCTCCTCCATGCCGTTGCACGGCAATACGTTTCCGAACGGATCGACGAAGAAATTCTCCGTTCCGGCTTCGCAGGGCAGCATCCGCCGGCCTCCTTTGACGTAGTTGATCAACCCGAGATTGAAAAAAGCCCGAAACCAAGATTTCGGAGAGTTTTCTCGCATCAGACGCTGGATCAGTTCATCGAAATTACCGCAGACTTCGTCGATATTGGTGACTTTGTTGTCATACTTGTGGAAATAGAACGAATTGTGGAACGATGCGGTGGCGAATTGCATTTTCAGGTTCCGGCTCAATTCATAAAGGTTCAGCATATCCGCAGAATTGTTGTTGGATACGGTAATGCCGAATCCGATATCCTTGACCCCCATCCGCCGCAACTCCAACAGCGTGTGCAGTCCTTTGTCGAATCCGCCATTTCGACCGCGCAGTTCGTCGTTCTTGCAGGAAAGACCTTCGATGCTGATACGATAGCCGACGCACGGATATTTTCTTGCCATTGCGAGAATGCGATCCGAAAAATAACCGCTCGTCGAGAACACGATCCGATCGGTTTTCGTCTCCAGAATGCGGACGATATCTTCGATGTCCTCCCTCACGAACGGCTCTCCGCCGGTTATGTTCACACTCCGCATGTGTGGAAGTTTGCGAAGCAGTTCGGGTTTGAATTCTTCGGACAATTTAGTCGGATTTTCCCAGATGTTGCACATTTTGCACCGCATGGGACAGCGGTAAGTCACGATGATCGAACCGTCCATAATTTTTTATTTTGATAATCCCAGACAAAGATTGATGAAACGAATGTTCAGTTTTTTGGCCGTCGCCGCAATGAGTACCGGTACATAGATACCCGCCAGAATGCACACTACATAACCAGTCGCATAGTGAGTTATCAAATCGTGTTTATAGAGAATCTTTACGAGAACCTGCACGAATATGGAAATGAGATAGATCTGGTAGGTATAGTTTCTGAATCCGGCGAACAGCTGCGGGACGAATCGATCGGCAAGCAGAGCCAGCGAGACAGATAGAGCGATACCGCTCAGCGCGGAGAGGAGCGCGAAATCAAGGAAAATCGAGGCGACATATACGCTGCCGGCGATGACCAAAATGGTTTTGTACGCGACCGCGAAGCGATCGACGATCCGATACTTGCAGGCGATCATACCCAAGTAGAAGAACAACACATATCGCATCGCGGAAGAGAGTGCGAGAAACTCGATGCCTTTCGGAGCATACAAATGAATCGCCGTCAAAAGGGCGACGGTCGCTGCGGTCGCATATTTTCCATTCAGGCTCCACGTCCACAACGGCCTGAGAATGAACATCCATCCGATTGCTGTTAGAAACCAGAGTTCGCTCAGAGGTCCTTCGCCCGGATAGAGGATATTGTGGACGAACTCCTGCAACCCGATCGACGAAGGACGTGTCATATCTTCGGCGAACAGCGTTTTGATAACCATTGCGATCATGGTGAAGACCAGAAACGGGATCCCCAGTCGTTTCAGTTTGTCTCCGATCATCCGCAAATACGGCATCGGCCGTTCGATCCGCGTCAGATAGAACAGATAGCCCGACACGAAGATGAATAGCGGCATACGGAATGGTTGAGGTATGCGATACAACAGCTCCGCATACAGCGGTTGTGATTCTTGTATTGCAACGAGCGGGGCATGACCGATGACAACCCACATTATCGTCCATGCTTGTAGAATCAGAATCCAGTTGATTTTTTTCCTCTTATTCATTGTTTTCCACGTTTCTTGATGAATCGGGCCGGGTTGCCCGCCCAAATCTCGTAGGGCGGCACATCTTTGGTGACGACACTGCCGGCTCCGATGATCGCGCCTTCGCCGATGGTCACGTCGGCACAGATGATCGCATTCGTCCCGATGAATGCACGAGGCATGACCGTAATCCGATTCTCCTTCCAATGGATGTCGGAAAGATCGGGATTCCGCGTATCGAGACGATGCGTCAGAAAGGTGACGCCTCGGGTGATGTGCACATCGTTATAGATGGTGATATTTTGAGGATACACGGAATCGAAATGCACGTTGTCGGCGATAAAGTAGATTTTGCGTTCATCCTTCATGCACCGAAAATTCACCCCTCCCCACTTGGCGAAAAGGTATCGCCATGTCCGGGGCTGCGGCAGGGCCATCAGCGTAAAACAGAGCAGTGTCTTTACGTGCCGCAATCCGCCGAATAACAGAGGTTGTCGCGTTGTTTTCATTGTTTGCCGTTCAAAATTTGGTTGTAAAAACGTTCTAATCGCAATAGGTAGGATTCTTCGCTGAAATGCATTTTATGAAACCGATGACATTCGAGAGCCATCCGCCGATATGCGTCATCGGATAATTCCATCGATCTCTTTACGTTTCGCAGGAGCCCCGTCGAAGCGCTGGGGTCGAAAAGGAATCCGGTTCTCCCTTCCTTCACGATCTCCGGTATGCCGCCGAGATTCGCGCCGATTACGGGCGTTTGCAGCGAATAGGCTTCGATGATCGTCATCGGATTGTTCTCATACCACCGAGACGGCACGATTACGAAGGCTGCGTCGCTTACGATCGATTGCAGCTCGATCCCCGTTTTATACCCGGTGAATTCGATATTCCGAGCGTTGCGTGTTGCGACGATTCGTTTCAGTTCCGCTTCGAGAGGCCCCGATCCTACGATTTTCAGCGGAATCTCCGGCAGTTCGAGGAATGTGTCGATCAATTTGTCGACGCCTTTTTCATAGGAGAGACGTCCGAAAAACAGATAATACTTGCGTTCGAAACGATCCAGTAACGACTGCGGCGGATCGTCCGTATAGTTGTGCAATACGCAGGAGGGAACCCGAACCAAACGCGGGGCGTATTGCAGATGTTTCTTGCGGGAAAATTCGCTGACGTAGATGATCCCCGATAAATGTTTCGCAGGATCGAACAGCAGATTCCGTTCGTACATTTCGATACTCATAAGAATGCTCTCGATCAGACGCCCCTTCGAACATCGCTTCACGGCACATTTATAGAAATGCCGTCCGGCACACTCCTCACAGATTTCCCCTTTCGAATTGAAGGTATAGGCCGGACATACCATGCGGTAATCGTGCGCGGTGTGGATCAACGGAATACGGTGTCTTTTCAATACTCCGAATATGGACGGGGATATTCCGCCCCAAAACAAATGTACATGGGCGATGTCGGGACGTTCGTTGATAATCAGTTTCTCCAACCGGCGCTTCGCCTCCGTATTGTAAAAATAGTCGATCATCCCTTTGAATCGGGATACGGATTCGCTGTTCGGGATGAAATATTCCGACTGCTTGCAGGGGAGGTTCCGTTCGTCGCGGTGGCTGAAAAATACGACCTTGTGTCCGGCTTTACGCAATACATCGGCCGTATTGAAATAGACCGCCTCGCTACCGCCTTTCCGGTAGTGGAAATTGTTTATCAGCAATACCTTCATTGATGCGTATATTGTATAAGGATAGGGCAAGAATCATCATGACGGCCACTCCGCGATTCCCGATGATCGATGCATCCGCCATGGATTCTATAAAAATATATGCGAGGGCGGTCAGTGCGATCTTGTAGGATTTGACGTCTCCCGAATATCGGTAATATGCTTTTGCCTTTTTATAGATGAACCGTATGAAAACGATGAACATTATGACTCCGAACCAGCCGAATTGCGCCAAAACGGGGATGTAGGTATCCGAGGCGAACAGAGTATTCCCCTCCACCAGACCGTATACCGAATCCAACCCGTATTTACCGTACAAAGGCGAGTACCAATTGGCGGATGCGGCATTCGCATACGTTGCCAATCCCGAACCGAATGGGAAATAATCGTTCAGAATATCCCAAGATGACTTAAAAAGCTCGCTACGTGCCGAACCTTCCGATTGATAATATATCGTAAAGTCGTTGATTACGGAATCGTATATAGTAGTTGCGACCCAAGTGCATAGTATCAAAGCTAAAACTCCGAATCTGAGGCGATGATGTCGGGTTGAGAAAAAAAGGAAAAAGATGAACCCTGTTAGAATGATATGTTTCGACGTTGGTACGGCGAATCCGATCGCACATATCAACAGGCAGGTGATCATAGTCTTTTTACTGTCTTTGTTGGCAAATAGATAATATGACAAAGCGAGGATCGCACAGGCCGATCCCAATCTCGCACCGGGTAAAAGCGTGAATCGCTCGGTTCCGACTTTGCCGAAATTCGTGATTCCGGCGACAATCAAGATCGGAATACACAGCAGACAGAATCGTTTCAACAGATTTAGCTGACGTCGGGAAAGTCGAGGTCTCAAACATAGTAGCGCGAGAAAAGCGGTGTACGGTTTGGTTTCCGCAATAAAATCCGACAAGATCGCTTCATCCGTATTGGATACGATCGTAAAAGAATAAAGAAGATAGAACAAGGCGATACATAACCAAACCGCCAGCGGCTTGGAGAATTTCCGCCGGCTGAAAAGAAGTACTGAAAGCAATAACCAAGGGTATATTTCATCTATATACGAACAATAGTGGAGGTCGTAAAATAAAACTCCCAGTACGATATAAACAATATACAGAATAGTGAATAAAGAAGCTATCATTCCTCGTCATGCTTTAATGGATTCGACTCGGCGGAATTTTCGGAAAATACGGATCATCGATGCTGCGGCTTCAATGCTTGAAAACGATCCGCAGACGGTTTTACAGTTTCGGACGTATTCAGGGCTGTTTTCCACCAATTTATGTATGTCGTCTTCCGTCCAGTCGTCTTCGACGATTCCGAGTCCGTATTCCGCGATCATTTCGTGTTGAAGAGGAACCCGGTTAGTCAACACGGGAGTCCCGCAGGCCAAAGCCTCCGTTATCGAAATCATATTCAACTCTCGAATCGTACAGCATAGAAAACCTTTCGCCCGCGACAACATATCTGCAAAATCCCTGTGCCGAACCCAACCCGTAAACGTTATGCGGTCGGCAAACCCGTTGGTTTGAATGTATCGTTCCAATGCGATTCTTTCCGGTCCGTCTCCGATGATGAGAAGACGCATTTCCGACTTGTATTTTTTGATATAGTGTATATATTTTTCAATGATATAATGGATATTCTTGCCAGGAACCAGTCGGGATACGACGATCAAGAAGTTATCTTTTTCCGCGTTGTATCGAAAAATTCTTGTATCGACGCTGTTATTGACGACTTCGTCGGAAACGATATCGCAATATCGTCGCGCGAACCGCCCTGCGACTGAGGATCTGGGTACTACAACGACTCGTTTTTTGATGAAGAGCCTAACGATCGTATTGTGCCAGATGCGCGACGGTATTTCATGGAAAAAAATATGATGATGGCCGAATTCCAGCCAGATCATCAGTTTTTCGGGACATACTCGTGCCGCTGTAATCGAATGAAAAGTAAACAGCTCGGAGGAAATGACGATGTCGTATTTCGCTCGGTTCTGTTTGAGATATTTGCGGAGACCGTTCAATACCGGCAGACCGTGAGGAAATTTGGGAATGTATTTGGCGATGCTGTTTTCCAAATAGACGATCTCGAAGTCGAATGTTTCCTCTTCGGTCGGCCGATATTCCGCGCTTGCGATCAGTGTCACGTTATGTCCGTTGGCGACGAATCCTTGACAGAAATTGCAGATCATGGAATCCGCGATGCTTTTTCTGCGGGAAATCGGAGCTCCCTTCGGAGGAGCGGTATAAATCATGGGGTTGATGACCAGTATGTTCATAATCGGTTGATCGTTATTTTTCGATGATATCCGCGATAATAGAGCGCCGCGAAAAGAATCAGGGAGCAAATTATGGAAATCGTGTAAGCGGACGAAACGTATAACGCGCCGCGGTTCACCCCGTCCCAATTCACCAGCAATAGATAGGATACGGCGACATAGATCGCTTCTCGGCATATCCCGATAAAGAATACGAGCCAGTTCCTGCCCAGAGAAATGAATTCTTGGTTGAATACTCCGGCTATACTGTTGAAGACCGTGCTCAAAACTCCGATAAGCAGAACCGGCTGCATTTTTACAAACGAAGGACCATAGAATCCGACGATGTATTTTGAGCAGGCGACAACGACGATCAGCGGAACGAATGCCCCGAGAAAGTTAATGTTCAACATCGTTTTTAACGTTTTCCGTCTTTCTATCCCATATTCGGACAGTCCTGTCAAATGGGCGAGAATTACATTTTTCAAGACTCCGGGGATAAACATGAGGACATTGATCCATTGGAATACGGCCGAATTTATCCCGATCTGTCCGTAACTGGAAAAATTGGCCATCAGTACGAGAATTGCCCAATGCGACAGTGAATACAAGGACTCCTGCAAGGCTATGGGAATAGAGAAGGCCATGATTTTTTTCGTCAGTCCCTGTGTACCGAGGTTCGATTCGGGAAAGGGCCGGGATAGTCTCTTTACGGAACGGGAATTCAAGATGCAGTTGAAAATCTGAGCGATCAACAGTGCCCACAATGCACCTTCGAAGCCGTACGAGCAGGTCAGAATACAAGTGGCGGCCAATGTCATCAACCCCGAATGGATGTTATTGACAGATAGCTCTTTGAAAGCTTTTAGACCGGCCAGCACCCCGATTTGTGTTGTCGTGACGGCATTGAAAACGACGATTATTGCGAGAAGTTTCAATGCCGATGCCAGATCCGCCGCCTTCAACAGCATGGCAAATTCATCAGCAAGAACAAAAATTATCGTTGCGATAAGCCCGCTTGCACACAGTGTTATATGATTGATCGTTCGGATCAATCGTGTCACGTTGCACTTGCCCGCATATTCCGCGACAAATTTCGTTGCCGTATATCCCAATCCTAATGTCGAAAAAACGGCGATTATAAACAACGTGTTGCGAATTACACTATATTCTCCGTATATGTCTTTGCCCAATAACCTTGCAACGACGATTCCGGAGACTAATGCACAGAATCTTCCGACAGCATTCCCCGTCAATGCCCAAAAGGAATCTTCGAACAACGAATTGCGACGGATACTACGGATCAAATGTTTAAGGATGGTCATAATAAAATACGCGATTATATTTTGTCCATCCAACGGCGGATAGCCAGAGTCGCTTTATGCCGCTTCATTTGAAATGTTGATTTCGACGTTTGGCAGCTGGACTTTCTGGAAGGAAACGCTTCGACCAAATAGTAAATTCCGATTGTAGCGAACATCCCCATGACTATGACAGCATATAGCTGGATATCGATCGATACTCCCAGTCTGCGCAATATCCACCAGACGAATAGAATCAGTCCGTTGAGTGTCAAAATACGTCCTGTAGTCCCCAAATGCGAACAACCCATTTCGATGAACCGGTGATGCAAGTGGGTCTTGTCCGGATGGAACGGCGAGATTCCCTTCGCCATGCGGGTCGACATAACGCGCAGCGTGTCGAAGACGGGTATGCACAATACGGCGAGCGAAAACGGAATCAGTCCCACCTGAGGCCCGACATAGGTGGCGCACAGGGAGTCGTGGCTCAGTGTGTTGATCACGAAGACCGACATGACTATTCCCATCATCAGTGTTCCGCCGTCGCCGATGAACATCCGCGATGTTTTGCCGAACACATTGTGCAGAAAGAACGGGATCAGCGCTCCGGTTGCCGCCGATGCGAGAATTGCCATCTTCGTGTCTCCTGCGAGAACGAATAGCGTACCGAATACAAGGCAGGCCATGATGCAGAATCCCGACGACAAACCGTTCACGCCGTCGATCAGATTGATTGCATTGATGATACCCACCGAAGCGAATACGGTCAGAGGAATCGCTATTCCGTAAGGAATCTCATGAATTCCCCACAGTCCGTGAAAATCGTCGATCGAACGGCCTCCGACGAGGATCACCAACAGTACGACCAGAGTTTCGATCAAAAACCGCAGGTTCGGCGACAGATTCAGGATATCGTCCATCGTTCCGACATAGAGCATTACGACCATTGCCGTGACGGCGATCAGCAGTGACGAAACGTCGGAGAAAAATCCCAGACAACCTATTCCCGAAATAATCCCTAAGAAAACAGCCACTCCGCCCAATACAGGAATCGGAACACGCTGCAACTTGCGGGTGTTCGGATTGTCGACGATATTCTTCATTCGAGCGATTCGTACGATTTTCGAATGAACCCATCCGACAGTCAACAGAGCAATAACGAAAGCGATGAAGACTTCAAGCAACATGAATATAATCCGTTATTCGTTTCAATCACTTTGCTTTGCGACATGAGTATCGTTGTATAGTTTTCGTGCCCATGCGATATAGTCGTTTTTGTTCGGAGCATCGGATATAGACAATACGACATGATCTTGCGGGCCGAAGGCCGAAGCGAGGGGTTTTATCGAGAACTTTTTCAACTCGGTATCGGGAAGTGCCACCGCAGGCATCATCAATCGGCAAGAATATCCTAAAAGATGAGGAATATCGTTATGGGTCGCGAATTCGTCGAGGCAATAAGCTGACATGCCGAAAGCCTGCCAAATTTCCGCTGTTTGAGAATAATAGAGATGTATGACAGGCTGGTCATTGCGACATTCGTTGAGTATGATCGTTTCGTTGTCCATAGTTTGAAAATTTGTTATACGACAGGATTTATTTTATCCGGCAGTTCGTCTGCGAGCACGAAACACCGGTAGACGGCCGCATAGATGGAAGCGATATACCATGCGTCCGAATAGGGTTTTGCTGTCTCGGCGAAGAATACGAACGATCTGCCGATGTGACTCCGTACTTCGGGTTCACCGGGATACATCCCCTCGTCGCACGACAGGTCGTACCAGCCTCCGAGCCGGATGTGTTCGTCTACCGTTGTCTGCCGGAACGCTTGCCTGCGGATTCGATAATAGGTGTATGCGCGGAGCGCCGTATCGTTGAACAGAGTCTGTCCGAATACATAATAGTTATCTCGCAGAAGTGCTATGCGTCGCAGTGCGATCTCTTCCGAAACGCTCGGCCAGTATCCGACCGGAGTCTGTGTTTTCTGCCGAGCTGTACATCTCTCCCGGAAGAATGGATAGTAATCCAGCTCCGTATTTCCTGTCGGGATATCTCCCAACTCATACACGATACATTGCAGAACGTCCAGTTCTTCAGCTGGATCCGATTGTCGGGCACAATCGTCGAGAAGCTTTCGGTAGGTACGGCTACAATATTCGTCCTTTGTTTCGTAAAGAGTGGCTGTGGTCTCTTTTGCAAGCCGATACATTCGGCACAACCCACCGATCGAACAGCGGTCCTGCATCATGCAGAGTGTGTCGATCCGATCCATGATTTTTTTGCGTGCTGCGAAGTCGTCGGTGTATTGCGTGCAAAACAAGTCGTTAAGCGCGAGGAGTATCCGCTCGATCGCATCGATACGTATCGTATTCGACCTATCTGTCGGTAGGTTGCAAGCAAACGACAACAACTCCTGCAGATTCCGTTTATCCATGGTCAGTCTTCTCTTTATGGGCCGGTATGTTCGGTTCCGGTTTTCGATCGTACTGTTTCTAAATAAGAAACAATACAACCAGAGGAAAGGACTCGGAATCAAAGGGATATGTACACGATAGGTTGTCCAATGGTCAATCGGATCGAACGATCGCACCGTCAAACGTATGGAAGACTGCGGATGGTCGCTTCTTCAATTTTGATATAGATAGTAATTATGTAACTCGCTAATTATATATTGATTATAAAAAATCGGGGGGGGGATTTTCGGAAACAAAAACCGGATTCGGCTTGATTATTAGGATAATATTGCATAGATTTGCATCGGAATACCGTTTCTTATTTAGAGACCGCCTCGTTCAGGCGGGCGACAATTCCCCGATTCACCCGGTCGACGACCGAACCCTCCAATGCCGCGAGATAGATCTGCGTCGTGCGTTCCGAAGTATGCCCCATGCCCGCACTGATCACCGAGATCGGCACATTTCGATTCCGCGCCGCCGTTGCCCAGCTATGGCGTGCCGTGTAGGAGGTCAGCGGCGTATCGAGGTACAGCATCGCCGAGAGGCGTTTCAGTTGCCGGTTGTAATAGCCCAATGCGACCTGATAGCGTGCATAAGATTTTTCCGCCTCCTCCGCCCGGAGAATCGGGAACGCATACGGAGAACCGGTCGTTCGGGGGGCATAGCGTGCCAGAATGGAACGCATGCACGGTTCGATCTTCACGCACAGCCGCTGCCCTGTTTTCTGCCGAACGTAATGGATGAAATTGTCGCCGATGTCCGTTTTCCGCAGATAAGCCAGATCAACGAAAGCCATTCCGCGCATGCAATAGCTGAATACGAAGAGATCGCGCGCCAGCATCAGCGGGCGGGAACGGGAGAGATCCAATCCGGACAGGTGCACGATCACCGTTTCATCGACGGCCCGTTTGCGCGTCCGGTCGACTCCTGTATATACGTTACGAAAAGGGTCGTTCTGTATGGGAAGATTGAAGCGTACTGCTTTATTGTAAACCGCACGAAGGATGCGCATGTAGAAAGAGACCGAATTGCGCAGAAGCCCGCGTCGGAGCAGATAGGCGTTGTACCCGTCGATCAGCGATTCGGTCAGGTCGTCCGGATAGAGGACCGTATCGCCGATGTAGGCCGCAAAACTGTTCCACGCACGCCGGTAGTTGCGCGCCGTGCCGAACTGACCGGCCGCGCCGAGCCGGTCGATCCGTGCCTCGAAGAGCGCCTGCAGGGTCTGCCGCCGGGAGTCGGCACGGAACCGTTCGACGATATCCTGCACGGTGTAACCGGCCGGCCGGGCCTCCAGCATGTCGATGATGCGGCGTAGCCGAAGCATGTCGCCGTCGATCCGCTGCTGGTCCGGCGCCGGATCCTCCCGGCCGGAAGACGCGATGCGTTGGCCGCGTGCATCCCACCGGTCGGGATGCACGTTAATCGATGTCGGGAGCCGTCTCACCTGCCGACGATGCGTGAGTTGATAATAGATGGTTCCGGGTTCGTACGGGTTCGCCGACAACCTCAATTTTACCTTTACAGATGCCATAATCATAGGGTTTAATAAAATCAGCCTGAAATGTAGTCAATAGAGGCGGATTACGGTCCCTCCAACCGTATTCTTGTGGTCGGTTCGTAAATTTCGATACATGCAGTTCGCATTCGCGCTGGGTGTAGATGCTCCACTGCGGAAAGTCGCAGTCCACGACCAGTACGTTGCGCTTCATGACGTAGTGGAGCCACGAGGCGACGAGTACCGTGAGCGAGGATTTTCCGACGCCGCCCTTCTGGCTGCATACGGACACTCTTACAGGGGTGTGTTCCATACGGTTTTTGCTATTAAATTAGATCATACATGTGTCTTTGTATGTTGAAAAACATGCGTTAGACGATTTCTCTTCTTCGACGTGTAATTCGAGCGATCATTCATTCACGAATTTGTCGGAAAATGTTCGCGGCGAATCGGTCTTGTCGGCTCGCACGGGCGGAAGCACGGCGGCGGACGATCCCGCATCCGTTCTTTCGTGCTTCCGTCCGCAAGATAATACACCTTCGGGGC
>OBAI01001582.1_pt1 | contig 16800 bp, 17 predicted proteins | sample 1517461 | NCBI WGS metagenome assembly OBAI01 (sample SAMN04571696, study PRJEB22368) | human gut metagenome | biome: human gut; material: stool | host: Homo sapiens | place: Luxembourg | collected 2012-06-29
TTGCCATTGATTCAGAGAGTGGTTTGTACTGCATTTTGGTACAAACCACTCTCTCTTTTATTTCACGGTATAGAGATTGGAGGTGCTGCTCCCATTCGGCCTGTGCCGGGAAGCCTTTTTCAGATAGCCGTGCTGCTCCAGATCGTGCAGCGCCCGCTTGACCGTGGAGCGGGACAGCTTCATGTCCGAGGCAATGGTCTTAATGCCCGGCCAGCACTTTCCCTCGGCATCGGAGCGATCCCGCAGGTACATATAGACCGCCTTCGCTCTGGAGGGAAGCTCAGTGTCGGCGTAAATCGTTCCGAAGTAACTCATCGTTCCTCCTCTCCGAATGTCTTCATTTGCTTTCCTCTTTTTACAGCCCTCTCCTGGGCCGGAGCATGGGCGATGCCGCCCCGGCTGGATACCGCATAGCCGCGGCTTTCGTCCATCTCCTCCGGCTCACTGAGCTGCGGGAGATTCCGCTCCAGATCCACCCGGTTGGCATAGGTCACCGCTCGGTTGGCTCTCTCCGGCACCACATACGGCTCCCCGAAGGTAATGCCCCAGTTTAAGAAGAGTTGGAGCCGGGTCCGCATGGGATGAGTGCCGGTTTTCATGACGATAAAGCTGCCCTTGGGAATGGATTTTAGCTCGTCGGGCGTCAGCAGGGCGCGCTCCATCATCTGCAGGCTCTGGCTGGGATCGTTCTTGCCACGGCTCACCGAGCCGGAGAGGACGGTGCGGCTGCCCAGGGCTTTGGACAGCACTTCGGCGGTCTGGCTGTTGGGTGCAAAGCCGCCGAAGATGGTGTCCTGGCAGTTGTCCTGAATGATCTCGCAGCCCTCTTTCCCGTAGTTTTTTTCGAGCTGCGCTAAGGACTGGATGATCGGCACGAGCGTTAACCGGCGAGAGCGTCCAGCAGAGAAAAGGGGCAGTATATCAAACGGGGGCATGGTGCCGAATTCGTCACAGAAAAGCACCACCCGGTTTTTCAGCTTGCCGCCGTTCTCATCGGCCACAGCGAACAGCTCCCGGCTCAGGTTCTGGATCATGAGACCGGCCATGAAGTTCTTGGTTGTGTCTTCTTCCGGCAGGATCAGGAAGATGGCAGACTTCTCCGAAGCAAACTTCTCAGCGTCAATGGCGCTGTCGAAGCACAGGATCTGCTCCAGCTCGCTGTCCAGAAAGGCATTCAAGCGGGACAGCACGGTGGACATGACGGAGGCCATTGCCTGCTCGGCGCTGTTGAGGGCGGCACCGGCAAACCACCTCGCCTTGTGATTCGGCGGCAGTTTTGCCATCAGGAGCTGGAAGTGGCTCTTGCCCTTGACACGGCTGGGCTCCAGCAGATCCTGCACCAGCTTGAACACGGAGACGATATGGCGGCGCTCCTGGGGGTGGTCTTTATCGGGCGGCAGGAACTCGGCCAGCATCAGGATAACCGAGGTGAGAAGCCCTTCCGCCGCATCGTAGAAGAAAGCGTTCTGGCCGCGGTTGCTGTCATCGCCGTCCGGATTGACGATGGTCTTGGACAGGATTTTGGCGTATTTCTCGGCCTTGGCTCGGGCCGCGAGATTGTTCGGGTCACTCCGGGCAATTTCCATATACCGGTTGACCAGCGTCAGCAGATTGTTACCGTCTGAGCGGGTGGGATTTCGCAGGTCGATAACTGATATATGGTACCCATAGCGTTCTTTGGCAATGGTTCCGTAGTTTCGGGCCAGGTCGCCCTTGCTGTCCAGCGCCAGCCAGCTCATGCCGCTGGCGCAGGCGTACTCCAGATTGGGATAGAGAAAATAGGCGGTTTTGCCGATACCGGAAGCGCCGATCATGAGGCAGTGGATATCGTCGCTGTCCACCAGAGCGGTGAGCTCTCCCTTCTTGCCCTTGCACCCCAGTACCAGCCCCTGCTCCGTGGGCAGGTTCTGGCCGCTGCGCCATTTCTCGACCTCAAAAGGGACATGGGCATAGGTCTGCCGGATCTCTTTGGCTGTGGCCCATCTTGCGGTGCCGTGCTGGCCGTCGCCGACCGTTTTGGATTTGATCCCGCTCAGGGTATAGTAGTGGGACAAGGCGGCCAGACAGCCGATGACCAGAAACATCAGCCCGCCGGCGGCCAACAAAATCAGGACTTGGTGTGGCATGGTTAACCCCTTTCAGGGCACACCACTTCCTGCTCGGTTCCATACTTCTGAATGCGCACATCACTCTTGTTACGGCCTACTTCGGGCGAACAGGAAGTGGTGTGCGTTGTTGTTATTTACTGCATGACTTGTGCGTAGGACGGTTCCTCAGCGGTCAGATCATCATTCCAATCCTTGTGTGCGGGAATGAGCCTTTCCACCGTGTACCTCTCTGCCAGCTGTTCCTTCATGCGCCGGCTGGCCAGATGGCCAGCCTCGTCATTGTCGAGGCAGAGCAGGACCGTATTGATTTGCGGCTGCCGCTCCAGCAGCTTCAGCACCGGCTGAATGGAGGTGCCGCAGCAGGCCACATAGCTGTGGCTTTGCCAGTTCTCCGGATGGAGCGTGATGTAGGAGAGCATATCGATGGGAGCTTCGAACACATAGAGGCTCCCATCTGTGCCGATGTGGTGGAAGCTGTGGCGGGGATCGCAGCCCTCCACATTGAGCCGGAAGGCTTTGCCGAAGCTGTTGGCGCTGCGCTTGTGGGCATGGCGGGGGACGCCGTCTTCATCCGTACCCACGAAAACCGCATTGTGGTAATCGGCGTCTTCATACAGCAGCTTCTCTCTTGCAAAGTGCGCCACAACGCTCCGGTCGATATTCCGGTGCTTGACCAGATAGGCATAGACCCGGCGCATATTGGAATTGGCCGGCGGAAGGACAAAGGGCTTCGGCGGATCCTCTACCCGTTCTTCGGCAGAGGGATAAACCGTTCCCAGCTCGCCTCCCAGAAGCATGGTCACCGCCTCCGGATAGCTGAGGTGATAAAACCGCTGCACGAAGCTGACGGCGTGGCCGCCCCGCTCCTCGGCATGATCGTACCACTCGTTGCCGCGGATGGTGACACTATGGTCACGGGCCAGCCGTTTCTCTCTGCCGGAGGCAAGGAGCTTTTCGCCCCGGCAGCGGAGGAACACCTCCAGATCAACGGAGGCGGCTCGCTGCTTCTGTTCTTCCGTGAAATGAATGTAAGTCGACATAGGCTCCTCCTGTTACATGGTCTGCTGATAGGATACCTGCTCCTCATGATCATCCGCCTTGTGGCCCATGGCCATCCGCTTTTCCGTCAGCCGCTTGCGCCGTTTGGAATCAATGCGAATCCCTGCCGGATTGCGAGGCGGCATGGAATTGTCCCGGAAGATCCGGCTCATGTGATGGAGCAGCTTGGTTGCCGCCAGCATGACGGACGGATCTCGGAACTGGTCAAAGCGGTCAAGGAAGAATTGAGCATACGCATTGCCCTGGGCAGCGGAGCGGGTGAACCAATCCCTGGCCTGCTCCCGATCCTGTTCCACATCCCGGCCCAGGAGATACAGCTTGCCCAGTGTGTACTGAGCAAACGGATTTCCTTGTCTGGCGGCGGCAGTCAGGTACTCCAGAGCTTTTCTCACATCCTTCTTTACGGACTCACCGGTGAGACAGAGCTTCCCAAGGCGGTATTGGGCAAACGGATTCCCATGCCCGGCGGCCTTGTCCAGCCAGCGCACCGCCTCATCGGTGCGCTTTTGAGAGAGCAGGAGCTTCCCGAGTGCGTATGCCGAAAAGTCATTTCCGGCCTCTGCGGATAAGCGAAACCAACGCTCCGCTTTTTCATGATCCCGCATGGTGGAGAGATCATCCCGATAAAACTTGCCGAGCTGATGCGCCGCCACCGTGTATCCATCCGCCCAGAGCTGCTCCAGCGCTCGGACAGCTTCGGCGTGTTCCTCGTCCAGCGCATAGACATCCCGCAGGATTGTTTTGGCGGCACGATAGCGTCGAGCCTGTTCATATACGCTGCTGGATCGCTGCTCCTCATGTGCCGCCTCCGGCTCCGGCTCATCTTGCATCTTCTCATCTTCAAAAGTCGGGAGGCCGAGGCGGATGTTCTCGGCCTCCCGGATGATATCGTTTTTAATCCGGCGGAACTCTTTCTGCTGAGAGAGCGGGAGATGCTCCCGCGGTGTACGGCTGCCATAGCACTCGTTCAGCTCATCCCGGATCTGATTCCAGGTTTCATAGCACTTTGCTACTTCCGGCTGCCGGGCCAGCTCGTCCACGATGGTGTCCACCAATGCTTTGAGCGGTTTCTTCAGATAGCCATACTGCTTTTTCCCGGTGGTGGTTTCCAGCGCCTGCACCAGCTGGCGCATCTGCTTCTCGATGACAGGGTTGTCGCAGAGCTGATGCTCCATCTTCTGAATCAGCTCCCGCATGGTATCCTGCGCCGCTTCGATCAGTTCTTTATAGGCAACATCCTTCCGCTCGTAGATCTGGATCATCTCATCCCGGAAGATGGTGTTGGCCAGCTTGGAGCGCATGGCCGCAATGCCTTCCCTGGTCAGGAAGCCCTCCTTCGGATCGTCTGACCAGACCATCATGTGGATGTGGGGGTGATGCCCCTCATTGTGGAAGGCCGCATACCAGCGGAAGTGATCAGCCGGTATCTTCATGGCCTTGGCCAGATCCTGTGCGTGCATCATGAGCAGGCCGCGCCATGCGTCCGCATTGTCGTACCCCAGCCGGGCAGCATCCTCACGGCGCAGGGAGTAGATGATGGTCCACACATTTCCGTCATGGGCTTCCAGCTCAGACATGGCTGCGTCGAGGTCTACTGCGGCGGCGGAGTTGAACAGGCCATGGGCCCCGCGGCGCTCCACACGGGGGCGGGTGGCAATGTAGGACATATATCCGCTCTCTGAATTTATCTCATGGAGGTTTGCATCCAGCGCCATGGTGATGAAAGCTGATGCGGTACCAAGGGTAGGTGCCTTGCGGTAATCCTCATACTCGAACAGCTCCACGGCATCAGGGAAATCATGCAGGAGCTTTTGGATCAGCTCCTGTTGTCCCTTGGTGACGGGACCGTTGCCGGTCAGCTTCTCCACACCTTCGCGGGTGGCAATGTATTTCATGTACCCGCCGGCCTTTTCGGATTTGATGTAGCCGCTTTTCTGTACGAGCTTTGCCATGAGTTACACCGACTTCTGGAAGTCCAGCGCATCCTTGAACGAGATGCGCCCGTTGGTGCGCTTCATATCCCGAATGGCGCGTCCCCGCAGACGCTGGTACTCGCCTTCGTCGATATCGGTGTCGTAGGCGATGATCTGCCCCAGAACATTGAGATCCACACCCTGCTTGAACAGGAGCGAGCCCATGCGTCCGGCAAAATTGTCCAGGGTGCCGGTGAGCATGGCGGAGAGTGCTTCGGGCAGGAAGCCGCCGGCGTTCTTCGTGTTCAGATAGCCGATGTAAAACCGGAGCGCATTCTCCACGAATTCGCTCCGGCTGGCGCAGTTGTCGAGGCGCAGGTAGATGTCTACCTTCTCGTCCAGATCCTCAGAGATCCAGAACCCCTTCTTCGTTTTTCTGCTTTCGGACTTCAGTAAAACCACTCCTTTTTTCGTCAAGTCCCCGCTGAGAACCCTTGCCACAGCGGAGCTTTTCCGCATCATAGGGTCCAACAGCTCTTTCCACCCGCCGGATTGTCCCCGCTGCGAAAAGCCGGAAACTGCCCGCACTGCGGGCAGAAGTGGGAGAGCCGGGGGCGGCATTGTCCCCGGCTCTTTCTCCTGCTTCGCTTTCGTCAGCTTCCCGCTCCCTTGGAAAGCGCCCCAAATTCCGCCCGTTTCCCTCTGGAGGGGTACACGGTCGGCTGGCCGCTGAAAGCCGCACACAGCGGCTCACAGGGGGCAACACGGCGCTACATCTGCATCTCCGGGTCCTGGTTCTGCTCCGCCAGATAGTCTGCACTGCACTCCTCAAGTGTCTGGCTCCAGTGCTCCTGACAGTAGGCGTTCATCTTGGGGAGGAGCAGAGCCTGCTCCTCGGGGCTGAGGCGATACTTGAACGCCCCCTCGTCGCCGTTGCCCCGCTGCAGATACACCTCCAGCGTGTCACAGACGCGACGGGCCTCCAGATCGTAGTTGGCATAGATGTTCAGCCAGTCGTCATTCTCGGAGGTGCAGACATCGGTTCCGAACACTTCATCCGCATTGAACGATACTTCCATGTAGAACTCCAGCAGGTTGTCGTTCTGAATAATGTCCTCGGCGAAGGAGATGTCCTCGGCGCAGAGCCGCCGGCTGCCGGTGAGGTATTCCGGTTCCGGCTCCTGGATGAGCGTTTTCTCCTCCAGACGGTCCAGGAAGATCCGCCACCTTTCGTCCGACGAAGCGTTGCCCTTCTTCATAGCGAAGTAGGCGGCGGTGCTCACATCCCGGATTCTGAACCGCTTCCAGCCATCCATGATGCTGACGGCTTCCATATCTCCGCTGTCGAGGTCGATGCCGTAGGCACCCACCACCCGGCCGGTGTTGTCCAGCCGCTCCGACACATAGGAGTTGAACTCCTCCTGAGAGATTCGCTGGGTGTGCAGCAGCGTTTCGACAAAGCGGTGGGGCGCCTCGTCGGGCGGCTTGCGGATGTAGCTGCGCAGACGGCGGGCGGTCGAGAGCAGCTCGAGTTTTTCCTCGGCCAGAATATAATCGGAGCCGCCGTTCTCCGTGACATGAAAGACGGCGAAGCGCCGTGCGGCCTCCCGAGCCTCCTCCTCCGCCTGCTGCTCTGCCCAGAGCTCATGGCTGATGCGCTCGTACTCCCGCTGAGGAAGCTGGTTGCACATTTCATCAAGGATATTCTCCAGATGCTCCTCCAGCGTTTCCCCCTTCAGTTGTTTGCTCAGAGCGTCGTACCACCGCTCGTCGAGCCAGAGTGTGATCTCACGGCCCCTCATTGCATTCCTCCCATTTCCGGCCCGCACTGCTTCATCTCAGGGTACTCGGTCAGGAGGTGCCACACGCCGTTTGCGTAGTTGGCGCTGTTGACCGTCTGACCAAGAAGATCGTCGGCAGAGAGCGACATCGTGATGCCGGGCACGCCGGGATGCGCCGCGGCACTCTGGCCGCTCATCAGTCCTTCCGCCTGGGCTGCGGTCAGAGGCACAAAGCCGCACGGAGTCATCAGGGAAAAGATGCCGCCAACATGGGTGGCCAGGAAATCACGAACCGTGCGTGTGCCTGCGTCATCAGACAGTTCCTCCCGAAGCGTCCAGACGCAGTGGAGCAGCTCCTCACCATGGGAGGCATCCAGACCATTCTCCGCAATCCAGCGGTCTGCCAGCTCATCCAGCGGCTCGTCCAGCCCCAGCAGAAATCTGGCGTCCTCCTCATTGATGGCGTCCTCGATATTGTCACGGATCAACCGTGCGGCGGTGATCTCCTCAGCGGCATCGATCAGCTGAGAGGGATCGGCCGCCATCCACTGCTTGACCCGGCGCTCATAGTCGGCGCTAATCCGCTTCTTCAGCTCCTTCTTGTAATCCATGGCGATCTCATCTCTGTTCACTGGATCACCTCCGGTTCCTGGTCAGGCTTCGGTGCGGCGGCTTTCGGGCTGCGCCGGGGCTTGCTCGGAGCGGCGGCGCTTACATCGCTCTCATCAATATACTCCCGCACAGGGGCGGGCACATATTTTTCATAGAGCTTCACCAGCGCATCCGTCATCTCACGGTCCAGGTCAAGCTCCTTCTTGCCCATATAGCGTTTGAGCGCAGAGAGCTTCTCCTCGTCGAAGGTGATGGTCAGATTCACTTGCTTCATTGGCACTCCCTTTCTCAGTCGTAGTTGATGTATTCGATCTGCAGCCAGTGGGTCCAGCCCCGACCCTCCAGCTTTGTTTTCACCACACCTTTTTTGGTATTCATAGCTTCAATCACATAACCGTTACCGATGTACACGCCGATGTGGCCGTCATGCCAGACAGCGAGACCGGGGATATCCGGCATGGTGTCGATGGTTCCGGATACTGAGGCGTTATAGTACATCTGGTTGGCACCAAGATCCGGCATCCCGTTGGTTCCATACTCGATGGTCATGGTGTCGGGATTGAGCCATCCGTACCCTTTGATCAGGCCCACGCAGTCTGTGGTTCTGCCTCCCAGCCAGTTGGCACGGATGAAGTCCGCATAGCTGCCGACGCCATCAGGGTACTGCTCCAGCTTGTAGGCGAAGAGCGAATCGGTGAGGACACTGCCGTATGTTCCCCAGACATAGCCCCAGCCGGATTCCCAGGCGTGGATGGCGTAGGTCACAAGGTCTGCGGCGTTCTTGGTGGTTGGATCGGTGAAGGCTGAGATGTCCAACTCTATGCTGCTCCCATCCCCTCTGAGATACTCGCCGCTGTAGCTGCCGCCTCCCACGGTACCGGCTATCATGGTATAGATGTGATCGATGTTGCTCTTGTCATCTTCCGTGATCTTTCTGCCCAGATGGGCTTCCAGATTGGCGTAGGCCTGGGACAGAGAGACTGGCACCGCGACGGTGTATTCTTCTTCCTCTGTACTTGTGGTCCCGTCCTCCAGAGTCACTTCCACGGTTCGTGTTCGGGTTTCGGTGGTGTAGAAGCACCCCACGAAGCTGTTCGCCGCCCGTGTGGACGGGGCGTCGTCCCCAAAGCAGAGGGCATAAAAAACAGCCTTGACTCTGATTGGGTCAAGGCTGTTGCCGCTGTCCATCTGCCCGTTGGCAGAGGACACCGCCGAATCCAGAAGAGAAAAGGCCGAGCGCATCTCCTCGATGTGATATCGAAATTCAGCCGGGACTTCTGCGGAGAATTCCGCTCCGTAGAAGCACGCCTCCACCGAGTAGTTGTTATGCTCCGCCCCGCCTGAGCCAAGGGAGCAGAGCAGGGCGATCAAAAAAATGACTGGTGAAAAGATTGCCACCAGAATCCAGCCCAAACCTTTCCGGGCCTTTTCGTTGGTAAGCAGCATGGCAGCGGCCTTGGCCACTGCGGCAGCGGGTACAGCCATGTATTCCACCTCCTGTTCTTTACAGCTCAATGGTGCTATGATATACTATCCAAGTAATATCGCTTGCATCTTTCGTTGTTGCGTCCATTGCGTTTTGGTATCCGCTCAATGCCGTTTCTCTCATGCTTGCATTCGCAGGTTGCGTGTTATGTTACATCGACAAGGGGGAAACTAATATGAGCAGCAGAATTAATGCGGTGAGCCAGGGGATCTGCGGGACGGAGCGGCCAAGTTCTGGGTACCTGAATAGGTGGGGATACCGCAGCACGAGAGTGTAGGGTTGGATCTCCCTTGGGGTTCAATGCCCCACCGTCTCACCATAAAGAGCAGAGGCTTCGTTTGAAGTCTCTGCTCTTTTATCGTCCGCCCGCTGTTCCGAAGAGTTTCTCCTTGTAGGCCGGGGCGTGGACCTCCAGCAGGTATCGCTCATTGCCGCACTTGTACAGGCAAACGCCGCGCTGGGGAAACTTGATGAGATTGTATTCCGACTCCTCCAGCTGGAGCATATCCATGTAGGAGCGCTTGTCAATGGAGCCGGCGTTGAACAGAAACTGGTGAGGCGGGATGCTGAACAGGGGCTTTGTCATCTCACGGACGCCCTCCTGATCGAAATCCTCCAGATTCTGACTGGCCAGCAGCATGGCGGACTCCTTTTTCCGCACACGCTTCAGGCAGTTTCGGATGTACTCGATGGCGGTGGGGTTGGACAGCCAGATATACAGCTCATCCAGAGCTGCCACGGTATTGCCCACGGTCAGAAGCTTGTCGGACATGAAGGACAGGACATTGAAGAGCATGGCGTTGCGGACATTTTTGGCGGCGCTGAGCATTCCCTTGACGCCAAACACCAAAAAGCGGCTGGAGGTGATATTGGTATGCCCGTTGAAGAACTGGGCGTCGGCGCCCTTGCACATGGAGTGCAGGCCCAGCAGCACCTCCTGCAGGAGCTTTTGGGTGTAGAGCTGGTGCTGACCGGCGTCGTAGGTCTTGAACTCCTCCTCAATGAGATCATAGAGATCGGACAGGATGGGATAGTCCTCCGGGCGCATCCGGCTGAAGTTGGTCTGCTCGTTGATGCCAAATTTCCGATACAGCTTGGACAGCATGATCTCGATGGTGTCGATGTGCGCATCGCTGAAATCCTTGTAGGCCCGGAAAAAGTCCTTCAGGAAGGAAATGTGCTGTGCCAACAGGGTGCTTTTGCGGAAGGCCTCCGGCGCGTCGGTGGCATTGGGATCGCCGCCGTCATCCCAGCACTTAGGCTCCAGCACATTGATGATATACTGCCCGGCCATCAGGTCTGCGAAGCAGCCGCCCACCGCCTCGCACATCTCCTGCTGTTCATGTTCGGCGTCCAGGCTGATGACGGACTTGCCGGACTCCAGCAGATTCAGGATCAGCAGCTTCATCAGGTAGGACTTGCCCTGGCCGGAGTTGCCCAGGATCAGGATGTTGGCGGAGGTTTTGTCCTCATCCCGCTGGTCGAAGTCCACCAGAATGTTGCTGCCGTATTTGTCTTTGCCGATGTAGAAGCCCTTGGAGTCCAGCTTGCCGGAGTAGTTGAAGGGATAGAGATTCGCCACGCTGGAGGCGGGCAGCACTCGTTCAAACTGGACGCCGAATGTGTTGTGGCCGCAGGGATTGACGCAGCGGAAGCCCTGCTGCTGACGGAGCAGGAGCTTATCCACATTCAGCTTGCTCCGCACCAGTTCCGTCAGCACATCGGTCTGGAGCAACTTGAGGTTGTTGTAGTCGGATGCGGTCAGCTCGATGTACACGGCGCAGTGGAGCAGAGGCTCACGGTTGCGGTGCATGGTGGCCACCAGAGTCGCCACATCCTGCAGGTTGCTCTCAGCGGTGACCGTCTGCTGCAGGTCGTTGGTGTTAGAGCTGTTCAGGCGGTTTTTGTTTGCGGCGTTCTGAATGATGCGCTTTTCCTCAGCCGGGGTGACCTGTCTGGTGTAGATGCGGAGGGTGACGCCATCCTTTTCTCCCAGATGGCGGAGGATGGCCTGCTCATCCGTGCTGGTCGGATATTCGCGGAGCGCCCAGACGCAGCGGTAGGTGTTACCGCAGATGAAATGATCCGGCATGAAGCTGACCACAGAGGGGGCGATCATATCCAAAAAGGATTTGATGGATGCCTCCTCGCGGCCCTGCGGAACAGTTCTTTTCGCTTTCTTTGCCAAAATGGATGCCTCCTATTCTCTGTGGAGGAATCCCGGTCATGGAGTGGAACACCTCCACGGCCTGTTATGAATTGATTTACTCGCCCACGATGACCCAGCGGTCCCCGTCGTAGTCCTCGAACTTCTCGGTGGTCACATTTTGCTCGAAATAAACGCCCAGCATCCGCTTGAGATCCTGCTCGGTGGCGCGGCGGGTGGTAAACCCATTGTCATTGATGCTCTGCTCAATGCGGCTGAGATACGGGAACACATCCGTTTCCTTTTCGCTTCGCAGCCGGATGATGATATAAAACTCCCGGCTGGATGCCATCAGCACCTGGATGCGATCCAAATGCTTGCTGTCCTGCTCCAGAAGCCGCCGGATGGCAGGAAGTTCCTCGCTGCCCATGCGCTCCTGATAGAAGTTTTTGTTTCGCTCAAAGGACTCCTTGGAGTTGAGGGCCAGCATCTCAATTTCCGCCTGCCCCTTGACCACATTCAGCAGGGCGTAGATCCTGGCGCTGATGCTGGAATCGGACAGGACGCTGATGTTGGTGGGCTTGATGATGAAAAAGACCAGGTCGCCCATGCGGGTGGCGATGCAATAGTCCTTGATGCCGTCGATCCCCATGAGCTGCCGGGTGGATTGGGCGGCATTCTCTTTTTTCTTTCTGTTCATAGCTTCATTCCTCCTTGGGGAAAGCTGGGCGGGAAAAAGCCGGTACAGCGCATGGTGACACAGCAGGTCACCCGCCTGGGATTCTGGCTGAACCAATATTTTGCTCTGGCGTTCTTGGCGCTGTAGCAGAGGGACTTCTCACACAGAAGGCCGCCCACATAGCTTTTCAGCAGGGCCCGCAGGCTGCGGAAGCCATAGTAATATCTGCCGTCCTGGCTGCGGCAGCTCCACTTGTTCTTGGCATCCTGCCAGAAGAAGGCGTTGCGGCACTCCCACCGCTTGCGCTTCCGGCTCCACCGGAGTGTCAGAGAGGCGGACAAATCTCGCTCCTCGACTTCCGGCAGGTCGAAGCATTCCTCATTGTCAAAGAGTGTGTCGACGTGGAACATATCACATTCTCCATTCATAGAATTGCTGTTTGGTGATCAGGAAGGCAATCGCATAGCGGATAAAATCCAGAATGCTCGTGCCGTCAAAGCGGATGCTGAGGAAGGCATAGACCGCCGTGAGCACCAGCGGGATAAAAATTCCGGTCTGAGTCAGCGCCAGGATAGAGACCAGAAGCCCTACACCAATGACGCCTACATCTCTGAGCTCCCAAAGCCACATCATGGCCTTGGCAGTCAGGTTATCGGGATAGATGTACAGGGTATTTCACCTCCAAAAGAAAGCCGCTGGGGATGCTCTCCCCAGCGGCCATGTGGTATCTCATTCTTCGGTCGTTTCCTCGGTCTGGTTCTGCGCCTCGTATTCGGCCAGCGCCTGTTCGATGAGTCCGATGACGAACTCCTTTTGGCTGATCTTCCGGCCACGCTTCTTTTCGGCGGCGATAAAGTTCTTCAGCCGCTGATCCAGTTCCTCAGAGATTTGGAATGCCAGGGTTTTGGTTGCTGCCATAATCGTTTTTCCTCCTTCGAAGTGTTCTTTGAGTATCAGTTCCACATATTCGCCCAAGGTGCTCAGCTCCAACCGCTCTTTCTCGGCGACGACCTTAGCGTGGAGCTCTGCGGGAATCATTGCACAGAGATTCTTTTTCGCTTCCATGGAGTACTCTCCTTTCTGCATTTTGCAAGCAAACTATACTGCACCCAAGGGCAAATAGCTATTCACAGGACCCAACAAAGAAGCAAGCGAAAACGAAGCAGAAGCAACAAGGCAAGTTCAGTTTGCCAGAAGCACCAGCGAAATGCCACGGAGAACATAATCCACGCATGGAATAGCAACACTGTTGCCCAGTGCCTTGTAGCGGGCTGAGTCTGAGGCATTGGGGATGGCTGTCCAATTGTCTGGGAAGCCTTGGAGCCTTTCACACTCCAGCGGCGTCAGCCTGCGGATGAGCCTCGGCTGATCTGTACCCTGCAGCACCAGATCCGTGGCATCCTTGTGTTGGCGTGCGCTTTGGGTGCTGGTTACCTCTCCGTCCTTGAAAATATCGACTCGCTGCCTGCTGAACACGGCATGGTGATCGGTGGCGGTCAGCGTATAGGCGAGGTCTGCTTGGTATCCGATCCCGTTGCCGCCGTTTTCAGGCTTTCGGTCGATGGCGTTTCCGGTGATGCAGAATACCTGCTCCTGTTCGACCAGCGGGACATTGTTTCCGCCTGTACCGTACCGGGCGGACATAGTGGGCGCCACTTTATGGGGGCCGGTGTAGCGGGAATCAATGCCGTGGTTCTCGTAGACCAAGGGCTGATGCCCGTGTTCCTGGGCTCGAAGTGTCCCTGTGATGTCCAGGCTGCACTCCATCACGCTGCCGCCTTGGTCGTTCAGGCATAAGATGGATGGCATGCAGTTTCCGCTGGCACTGCCTTTCAAGGTGGGGGCAAGCTCCTCGCCGTAGCCGATGCTTCCGGCAGAGGCTCCGGCCCCGGCAGAAAAGCCAGCGGTCAGGACACAGGGGTAACCCTGACCGGCCTGACCGCCGCCTGCACTCAGAGATGTGTGCCGTTCCGGCGTCAGAAAACAATCGCCGTTGCCTTTGGCCACGACACCCTCCGCGATGAAAGTCTGCTGCTTCATTCCCGGCTGGGCGCCCAACGCTCCGGCCACATCGTGCAGATCTCTGACCTCATCCCGCTGATTTGCGGCAAACGCAATCGGCTGGATAAGGCCATTGCGGCCAGTGGACATCCCGCAGTTCACGCCAAGGGTAGCCGCTACCGCACCGGTCAGATCACCGTTATAGCCATCAAAGCCCTCGATGGAGCCGTCCTTCTGGTCGGTGTGAGGAGGTTGCTGATTGTGAACCGAATCAGCCGGTGGAGCGACTCCTGACTGAATTTCAAGTGCCTGATTGAGCTTTCTGGGCAGTTCTTTCCCGCGTTCAAAGGCTCTGCGCAGGATGCCCAGGCAGGCTTTCCTGGTCAAATAATATTTGTCCGGCGGATCGTCCTGCAAAATCTGCGACAAGGAAGATTCTTTTTCTTCTCTGGGGGACACCCCAGTATTGAGCGTCAAGGCATCGCCACGCCAGGGAGAAATCAGTTCCCAGTAGAATTCGCCCAGCAGATTCCCAGCGCCCGGTGTCAGGTCGAGGGACTGAAATACCACTGACTTTAATTCGGACGATCTCCTCGAGGACGATCCGGAAATCCTCTCCTTTTGGGGTTCCGCTGGAGAAGGCTCCTGGAACATTATGAACAGAAATCAATTATGTGTAGTACCTCCTAAAAGCAGTGAAACAGAGCAAAAAAGCCCTGTTTCACTGCACATAATATTTGGATTTAGCCAAGCGAGGACAGCCACTCAATCAACTCCGTATCCTGTTCCCAATGAGATGCCTTTGGAAGATCAAGATGAGCTGTCGCTTTCTCCAAAGCAGCTCGCTTGGCCTCGTTATCTGCTCTGGCGTAGACCTCAGTGGTAGAGATGTCCGCATGCCCCAGATAATCTTTAATAAAAACGGGATTAACATTTGCCTGTACCATATGCATGGCTTTTGTGTGGCGGAAAACATGAGGAGAGATTTTGGTAGGTATTCCTGTATCAGTTTCCCGTGCCATATCTGCATATTTCCGGACAATGTACGTAATTCCGGAACGGGTCAGTTTGTGCCTGCTTCCATTCCAAAACAGCGGCATATCTGGATTGCGCCGCACATCAATATGGTTTTCAGCAAAGTAACTGCGCAACAATTCGGTAGTCTGTTTCATAAGGGGCACAGTACGGATCTTCCCGCCTTTTCCATGCAGAGTGATCACTGCTGGAAAATCCAATCGCACATCTCGCATACAAATATCCACAAGTTCACTAACACGGGCTGCAGTGTCATACAAAACAGTTAGCAGAACGAGATGCCTCCGTCCTTTAGCTGTGGAGGTGTCTGGCATGGATAATAGATGCTTCAATTTTTCTGGCGTTAAATACTGCGCTGGAGGAGCAGGAGATACCATGCTCGGAATATTGGAGATCAAAATGCACTGCTCCATATATGCCGGTTCTTCAGTCATAACATAAGCAAAAAAAGCGTGGATAGCACAAAGCCGCTGGTTATAGGTGGATGGAGAGGAACCTCTGGTGTTGGTCAGCCATAGAAGAAAGTCCTCTATGCACTTTTTGTCCAGCTTGGCCAGATTCAGTTTTGCAATATTTAAGCCTTTCTCGTCTCTACAAAAAATCAGGAGAAGTTTAAACGTATCTCGGTAAGAACGGATGGTGTTGCTGCTCAGGTTTCTCTGGACAGGTAGGTAGTGTGTAAGGTACTGCGTCAAAAATCTGGAGAAGTCAGATGTTTTCATCGGACACCTCCATCTGAGGAATAAGCCCCCCAAATTGTACTTCCAGTTTGGCAACGATATCCGGGTACATTTGCGCCGTCAATTGGAGATATTTTTGTGTGCCAGTCAGCCCGTTGTGTCCAAGATAGCGTGAGAGTACAGGCAAAGCAGCAGTGAGATCCTCACCTGAAAGCACCCAGTTGTTCAAGCAGTGTACTGCAAAGGTGTGCCGGATATCATGAAGCCGTGGACCTTTTCCTGGACCATTATAAGGAATCCCTGCCATTCTGAGAAGCTGGTGGAATTGAGTTTGCAGCCAACTGTTTCCATACCTCCCACCATTGCTGCGAGGGCTTGAACTGGGAAAAATCAATGAATCGGAAAATTGTGGTGGGAACATTTCCAGATATTGAGTCAGGGCCTCCGAAACCGAATCGGAAAATGGTACCAAACGGTTTTTGTGAAATTTTGTGTCTAATATGGTAAACACATTTTCTTTGAGATCCACATCGCACATACGGAGTTTAAGTAATTCGGAAGTCCGCAGCCCACAATTGAATAAGATACGGAAGATAACAGGGATCTGGTGCTTTCGAGCAGGGTTCTGCTCTGCAAATGGTGTATGATCTGCGGCAATCAACATTTGCTCAATTTCATCGTCCGTAAAAATATAGGCTCTAAAATTACGGTTTTCTTTTGGAAGAGATTTAGGTGGGATTTTGTATGCAGTATATCCTTTGCGGATCACGAAATCGAGGAATCCATTGATTGCGCTAACATCTCTGAGGATGGTATTGGTTTGCACATTTAATCTGTTTCCGATATGGTTTAGAACATATTCTTTTGTAAATGAGATCACTCCATCATCAGGCTCAGCGAAATCCCGGAGGAAGCGCCGGATACAGCCTTCATCCGTTTTCAGGCTGAATCCGAGAGCATGTCGTTCTGCCATATACTGCTCCAACAGTATTTTTGAAGTCATACCAATCTCCTCCATTCCCCATAAGACAACGCGCACTTACGCAAGGCCGGAAGATCCACCTTGGTGTATACGGAAGTCGTTTTGGGGCTGTTGTGCCCAAGAATATTGGAGATCGTCATCAGCGGTGTGCCATCATACAAAAGACTGCTTGCCAGAGTATGACGCAGTGAATGGGCTGCTTTGCGTTTCTTTACTGTCATGCCCGCGTATTTCATGTATCGCTTGAGGTTTTCAGAAAGAGATGTGCTGGACTGGAATTCTCCGTAAGGATGGATATGGCGGATAAACACATTATCA